>Ga0163147_10009834_pt1 | contig 10278 bp, 12 predicted proteins | sample OliLakLV19MP6G1_FD_148597 | JGI IMG/M metagenome (GOLD analysis project Ga0163147, IMG submission 148597) | Freshwater microbial mat bacterial communities from Lake Vanda, McMurdo Dry Valleys, Antarctica- Oligotrophic Lake LV.19.MP6.G1 | ecosystem: Environmental > Aquatic > Freshwater > Lake >... | reverse complement strand
GACAGTATGTGGTCAAAAGAGTATCAAGAAAACAGTTTTAAATCATTTTCTTACCCGTTCTACAAAGACAGTAGACAAACAACATTAGAATTTGTAAAAGATGGAATTTACAAAATAGTTCCCAAGGACGCAAAAACAAATATTAGCGTTGATTTTTTTGTAAATAAAGACGGCTCAATTAGCGACATTGAGATAAGAATTAATTACCACACAGACGACAAACGAATTGAAGAAGTTAAAAGGTTTATACAAACAATGAAAACGTGGACGCCAGCTAAAGTTAAAGGACAATCGGTTAAATCAAAAGTGACAATATTTGCATAGAATGGGAAGAAATACGTTGCATAACAGCACCTACCCAAAAGGCGGGGTTTCGTGTTCCAAAGACAGATTTGTGGTGGTTGAAACTTTTTTACTTTTAACCAACATTTGTGGTGAATCGCCCGCCCTTCGGGTAGCTGCAAAACGTTAGCGGCAATTAATTCTGACACTTTTACATTTAACTAGTATGCTCTCATTTTTTATATTTATTTATATTTCTCTCACACTTGCAATTGGTTTTTGGGCATCTAAAAAAGTTAAGACCTCGAAGGACTTTATGCTTGCTGGCAAGAGTTTAACAACACCATTTGTTGGGGTTACGCTTTTTGCTACATGGTTTGGCTCTAATCATATCATGGGAAATCCTGAGTATTTTGTCGAGAATGGAGTTTCCTCATTTTTCTCTTTAGTTATAACGGGAGGTATGGCACTTGCTGTTGTGGGTTTCTTTTATGCAAAAAGAATGTACAGACTCGATATTATTACCGTTGGAGATTTTTTTAAACTTCGCTATAATAAACAGATTGATATCACCATTTCAATAATCTTGGTTTTGGCTTATCCTTTATGGATTGCTTCTCAATTTGTAGCCTTGGCATATCTATTTCAAAGCGTTATTGGTGTTTCTTTTACAGTAGGGCTGTTCATAGGTGCAATCTTAGTTGTAATTTATACTTATATAGGTGGAATGTGGGCTGTTTCTTATACCGACATGATTCAAAGCCTTCTTATTCTCATTGGATTATGTATAATTTTGGTATTAGCTTTCAATCAGACTGAAAGTGTTACCAATCTATTTAAGAATAAACCAACGTCTTTTTTTTCAATACTTCCAAAAAATGGACTTAGTAGCTGGTCTGAGTATATCGCTACGATATTAGCTTTGTTTCTAGGTTCTATCCCTGGGCAAGAAATTTATCAAAGAGTATTTTCTGCAAAATCAGAAAAAGCTGCTGTAAATGGTCTTTACTTAGCTGCATTGCTAATTGTTATTATACCAATTATACCAGCATTAATTGCTTTGGCTGCAACAACAGCTCATCCAGAGTTGATGAATGCGGCAAAGGAGCAAAACATTATTGCATCATTTGTAATGAATTATACAAGCATACCGATTCAGATTTTATTTTATGGGGCATTGATTTCCGCTATACTTAGCACATCAAGTGGGGCATTATTGGCTCCTGCTACAATTATTTCAGAAAACATTATTCGTTCTAATAGACCTAGTATAAGTGATAAACGACTACTTAGCTTAACAAGAGTTTGTGTGTTGGTTATCGCTGCATTTTCTGTTTATTTTGCTTTTCGTAGTGCCAATATTGTTGCTTTGCTTGTTGCTTCTCTAAACCTTATTTTGGTTTGCATCTTTGCTCCACTGACCTTTGGACTGTTCTGGAAAAAGAGTTCAAAATTTGGTGCATGGTGTGCAATTATAGGAGGTGGATTAGTATGGTTTACTTGCACAATTATAAAGACTACTATTGACCCAATTATTTTTGGAACACCAGTGAGTTGTTTAGCAATGGTATTAGGAAGTTTAGGTAAGCCAGACAGAAAGGGAATGACAAGTTGATATGTGCCAATAACTGCCGCTAACAAAAGTATTTGCAAAAGCAGGGCTGGACAATGTAACATCAGCAATTTGCAGGCATCAGCAGCGGTTCCGGCAGACGAGTTTCAATTTGGCTTTTAGTTGTTAACTTCAACTTTATATTTTCAATTGGGCATTTGTACCGGGCAGACGAGCAATGAATTCCCTGCCTTCGCAAATACTCAACGTTAGCACTAATTATACCTATCGAATGAAACTAAGACTTTACTCAATTATCACAATCAATCTTTTTATGCTATTTGGCTGTTCTACACAAAAAGAATTTATAATGCCATTTAGAAATTTTGAATATACAAGCGATAGGGGATTTCCCGTAAAATCATCAAATTCCGACTTTACTTTTAAAGCATCATTAAATCTATCTACTTCTGTTGACAGAATTATAACGCTTTCTATAGATAGCACATTAGGAAATGAAGCGACATTATTGGAAGTATTTAGCTTAAAAAAAGGCAAAGTAAAAATAAAGCAAAGTAAGATATATCCAAAAAGTGGTTTTGCGGGTTTTAAAAGCAAAGTTGACTCCTTAAATTTATTTAACCAAAATGACCAAGAAGAAAAGGATTTTGAACCTGCTTTGCACAAACCATTCTCACTTTATGTTATAGAAATAAAAGAGAATAAAAAATACAATCAGTTTAAGTTCAACACATATTTTCCAGACACAATAAAGACCTCAAGTAATTATGAAAAACTACAAAAATTGATAGTTAAAGAATTCTACTTTCAACTTTATACAAAATAACTAGTGCTAACAGCAAATTTGTGCAAAAATGGCTGACAGTGGTTTACGTTAATTCATTCGTTAATTATTTAGTTTTGTGCGGTGCGACAATTGTTCTGCAAGTAATGCCATTTCTGCACAAATTTCCAAAACGTTAGCGGTAATTGTAAATTCACATCCAACTAATAAAGACAAGTAATATTATTGACACATCAAAAAAAATACATGAGTAAACAAATAATAGTTGTAGCCGGTGGGACGGGAGATCTTGGAGGCCGAATAATCAAAGCTTTACTTAATAAAGGAGCTGAAGTTAGGGTTTTAGTTCGTTCAACCAGCGACATCAAAAAAATAAGTCATCTTGAACAAATTGGTGCAGATGTCAAGGCTATTGACATGACCAGCGAACAAGAAATATCTTCTGCTTGCAGCGGTGCGACTTGTGTAGTTTCTGCATTAGCAGGTTTGCATGATGTGGTTATTGATGCCCAAAAAGTATTGCTAAACGGTGCTATTTTGGCAGGAGTGCCTCGGTTTATTCCTTCCGATTATTCATTAGACTTTACAAAATTCAAGGATGGGGAAAATCGCAACTTAGATTTAAGGAGAGCATTTCATCAATATCTCGATTCCACTTCTATCTCCGCCACAACCATTTTTAATGGTGCGTTTATGGATATGCTTACAAATGAAATTCCAATGATAATCTTCAAAAAAAAATTAGTGCTTTATTGGGGTAATGCTGACCATAAAATGGGCTTCACGACTTTAGACGACACCGCATTGTTTACCGCAAATGTAGCGCTGGACGAATCTACGCCACGTTATCTAAGAATTGCTGGTGACCAAATAAGCCCAAGGGAAATCAGAGAAGTAATGAATAAATTATCCGGACAAAAATTTCGTTTGCTAAGAACTGGAGGACTTGGATTGCTAAGCATAATAATAAAAATTGCCAGAAAGATTTCACCAGGAAAGACTGACCTTTATCCTACTTGGCAAGGAATGCAATACATGCGAAATATGATGGATGAAAGAGCTACCTTAAAGACCATTGACAACAATCGTTACGCAGATATGAAATGGACAATGGTTAAAGACTTACTTTCAAATCATAAACTTAACTGACAATAAATTGAATTGGATATGGAGAAAATAACTACCGCTAACAGCGGTTTGGCAAAAGTGGCGGTTCAGTGCTCCGCAGACACATTTGTGGTTAATCGAACATTGGTTCTCCGCATCAACATTTGTGGTAAAAATCGCCACCTTCGCCAAGCCGCAAAACGTTATCGGCAACCCTAAAACGACAATCCAATATTGAGAAACAATGTACGAACAAATAGAAAAAGTAATTTCCAGTTTTATCAACCTTAACAAAAGCGAGTTTGATTATTTTGCAAGCAAACTGCAAGTAAAGCAATTAAAGCGTAAAGAATTTCTTTTGAGAGAAGGGCAAATTTGCAGCAATTCCTATTTTATTAACAATGGTTGCTTACGTTATTTCTACAATGTAAAAGGAGAAGAGATAACAGGACAATTTTTTTTTGAGAATGGTTGGTATGCCGACTACGGAAGTTATCTGTCGGGCAAACCGTCTGAGCAAAATATTGAAGCTTTAGAAAAAACAGAATTACTTGTGCTTCCCAAAGCATCATTAGACGAATTATTTGTGGAAATTCCAACATTTGAAAAGTTTGGAAGACTAATGGCTGAAAAAGCATTTTTGGGTATGCGACAATATACCGAGATGGTTACCAAACAGACAGCCGAAGAACGTTACCTTAATTTAATAAAAGATAGACCCAAAGTCATCGAACGCATTTCACAACATTATATTGCTTCTTATTTGGGTATCAAAGCACCTTCTTTAAGCCGCATTAGAAAACGTATTCGTGCCAACAAATAAAAATATTTTTCCTGTTTTTCATTTCTTAACTTGGGTGAACGTTTAGCCATTCATTTAGATAGACCTTCGTAACGTAGATAAATTCAATAATTTAAAAACGTTACAAAAAATGAAAAAAACAATTTCAACCGTCTTGCTCATTCTATCGTGGATGAGCTATTCAAATGCCCAAACCTTTCTCGATGCCAGCATCGGAAGAAGTAATCAAGATCAAGGCTCCTTAAACTTGGGATTCCGAAAACAGTTTTCAGAAGGAATAAGAGCGGGTATTGAGTTACAATCAAGTTCGGTTAAGTACCGCTTTATTGGAGCCAAGGTAATCGATGAAGGTATTGCAGCAACGTTAAGCATTCCTGCAGCTTTCAGACTTTATGAGTTTCAAAAACTTCGACTTGATTTTTATTCAAGAGTTGGATTACGTTATCAAAGTGTTGACAATAGTTTTGCCACTGAAAACAAGCTGGAAGACAACACATCACTCGGCTTCATTTTTGAACCTGGACTACAGATAAGCCTTGCTGTATCTGAAAAATTAAATATTCAGTCGGGCATTACGCTACCAAATCTTTTCGAGTTCAATCCAGAATTTATCTACGAAAACATTACTACTAACCTGTTTGCGGGTTTGGGTTATAAGGTTGCAGAAAAATCTATTTTAATGCTCAAAGCCAATGCTGGTCCAGCAGCGGGGGCATCAGGAGATTCTCAAAAATTTAATTGGGGAGTGCAGGCAGGTATTCGCTTTTCATTAGGGAAAGCTCAAAATGCATCCGCTCTTCGTCTAGATCCAACATTTTAATTTCAAATTTTAAATATTAACAATCATGAAAAATATCATCATGTCCTTTTCCCTTCTTTTTATAGCTTTTAGTATAAATGCTCAAGAAGTATCTACTGATCAAACCAAGCAGCGCAAAATAGGCTGGTTTGTTACACCCGAGTATAGTACTATGTTTTTGGATGATCACGTAGGTCACGCTGTTGGTTTCTCAATGGGTCTGAAACTATTCAAAGACCATTTAAAAATTGGTTACTTCAACTACGGCAGAAGTGGCCCACTAAATCGATATACAGTAAATACCGAATTGCCTAACGGGATTACTTACAAAGGTAAAAGCTCACTTGATTTACGATCAGACCACGGTGCTTTCGGTTTAATGATTGCTCCATCATTTACGCTGCGCAAATCAAAAATAGAAATTGACTTTCCGATATACATTGGTGCATTAAGTGCGGGTTTTTACATGGCAGGTGAAGATAGAAAAACGCCAGATGGCAGAAGAGTAAGTGAATGGGAAAACGAACTCTTCGATGATAAAGATGCTTCATCCGCTAGCTTGATTGAATTTGGTGTACGGGCATTAATCCCTACTAAAATAAATGGTTTACAATGGGGAGTTGGCGTTCATTATATCTCAGCGCCAGACTTTATTACTTTTGCAGACCCTTCAGGCGAATTTTTTAATAACAAGTTTAGGGCCTCTGTTTTTGTGAATTTTGGTTCAAAGCAAAGGCAGTAAAATCATAATTTATTTTACAAAGCAATTTTTAAATCTTATAGAATGAAAAAAAGAGTCTTAACTCTTGCAGTGAGTTTAACCTGCCTCTCATCATTTATGGTGAAAGCACAAACAAGTGCTGTCACAAATGAACAATCTTCAAAAAAGAAATTGCCTGTGTACGGTGCCATTAATGTTGGCTACGGCAATACCTTTTTCAGAGGATACCTTGGCGACAAAGAAACCATTAATGACAACAGAGGTTTCGGCAGAAATGATGGCTACACTTTTTCCACTTTTTATTATTGGGCTCCAAAAGCATTTTTAGGCTTGGGCGTTGGAACTGGTTTAAAAGGAATGATTGCTCGTCCAAATAAAGGTGATAATAATGAAACCTACTCTTACAACTATTACAATGTTGGCATTGGCATCAAAGACTATTTCATTTCCAAGCGGTTTAATGAAGGTTTTGCTTTTAAAGCAAGCGTAGGATATGGGCCTGCCAATGAACGAATGAAGTTTGGCAATACGAACACTTACGAGTTTCAAAATGCAAACGGCTTCACCTATTTGGGTGGTTTTGGGTATGCTATTCCTTTTAAAAATAGCAATGCAGCATTCAATATTGACTTCGACTACGAGTATTCAAGCAAAAATGCCAATATCACAGCAAATCCAAATACTGTCAAATTCACAACGCACCACGTTAGTTTAAACGTAGGTGTAATTTTCTAATCCCTGAAAAATGAAAAATGAAAAATGAAAAATAATTTAATAACAATCGCACTTTTAATTTTTGTATCAAACATAGCATTTGGGCAATCCAACAAAATACGTATCTATGGCGAAGTAGGTTTGGGTGCTGGTCAAGCCATAATAAATTCTTCGAGCAAAATTTCCCTTGAAACTGCACTTGGAGGCACTTTTGAACCAAGTATTGGTAACAATCTAATGATGGCCTTTTATGTTTCACCAGAAAGGTGGAAAGGATTAGGCGTTGGCTCACGAATTCACGGGACTTTTGGTTCACCAACAAATGGTACAAACAACAGCAACTATATTTTTAATTATTATAATCTTGCTTTGGCAGCTAAGTACTTTGTTTTAAGTAGAGAGTTCAACAAAGGTCTCTACTTAAATACAAGTTTCGGTTTTGGGCAGTTTACCGCCAAGCGACTTAAAGAATCAACCAATGAATACCAACATCAATACGCCATCGGAACATCTCTAATAAGCGGTCTTGGTTATACTTTCCCTTTTAAGAAAACCGCTTTAAGTATAGAAGTTCAATATGAAATTGCCAACAGAAACGGAACCGTTAATGGCATTGGAGACGTAAGTTTTAAAAGTGGTCAAATTGGCGGCAACATTATTTTATCATTCTAAAAACACATCAATAATGCAAAATCAAATTCATACTGTTTTAGGAGCATCAGGGGCAACAGGACGGTTAGTTATCAAAGAACTTCAAATAAAAAACTACCGCATAAGAGCAGTAGAACGTAACCCAAAAAATGATGATATAGACTATGTTGCAGCAGATTTATTAAATGCAGATGATGCAATAAAAGCCATCAAAGGTTCTGCCTATGTATATTTATGTGTAGGATTACCTTATCAAGCAAAAGTTTGGCAAAGAGAGTGGCCTACACTAATGCGGAATGTTATTAATGCTTGTGAACAAGCAAATGTAGTGCTGATATTTTTGGATAATGTTTATATGTATGAACACCCTTTTGCCGTACCATTTTCCGAAAATCAGCCTCAAAACCCAACCACGATAAAAGGAAAGACAAGAAAAAAAACAACTGATTTATTGCTAAATGCTATTGCCAGTAAAAAAATTCAAGGAGTTATTGGGCGGTCTGCTGATTTTTATGGTGAATATGCTACGAACAGTATGTTTTATCCTTCCTTCCTTGAAAATTTATTGAAAGGAAAATCTGGGCAATATTTAAGCAAAAAAGGTGTTTTACACACTTACGCCTACTTGGAAGACAATGCAAAAGCACTCGTGGCATTGGCAACTGACCCTACAACCTACGGACAAGTTTGGCATTTGCCAGTAGGTAAACCAATTAGCCCTTTTGAACTAAACAAATTGATGAATGATTCTTTAGGCGTTGATTATGAATTAAAATATATACCAGCATTTATACGAAAACTATTGGGCTTGTTTATCAAACCCATTGCTGAAGTAGAAGAAATGCTTTATCAGTTTGAGACAGATTATGTAATGGATTGCCAAAAATTTATGACTCATTTTCCTGACTTTGTGGTAACTCCTTATGAAATTGGTCTTTCAAAAATGGTTCAATCGTTTCAAAAGGAAAAATAAAATTGAAAGAGAATAAGGGCAGCCGATAACAGCGGTTTGGCAAAAGTGGCGGTTCAGTGCTCCGCAGACACATTTGTGGTTAATCAAACATTGGTTCTCCGCATCAACATTTGTGGTAAAAACGCCACCTTCGCCAAGCCGCTCCGCGTTATGTGCAAGGCTTGGAGACCCTGCTAACTTAAAACTGACAACATAAAACGAACAGCTTTTTATTGACATGGCGAAACCAAAATTTTACGTAGTATGGAAAGGACGACAAACAGGAGTTTTTGAAACTTGGGATGACTGCAAAGCACAAACCGATAAGTTTCCAAAAGCAGTTTACAAATCTTTCAAGACACGACAATTAGCTGAACAAGCATTTAAAGACGAATGGTGGGACTATATTGGGAAAGACATTTTTGAAACTGAATTAACACCTGAACAATTGTTACTTGTTGGTAAACCAATTGAAGAAAGTATTTCGGTTGACGGTGCATGGAACACATCAACAGGAGTTGTAGAATATCAAGGAGTCCACACAAAAACAAAAGAACCCATTTTTAAAGTTGGACCTCTGGAAGACGGCACAAACAATATAGTTGAATTTTTAGGAATTGTTCATGCACTTGCACATTGTAAGAAACACGAAATTACACTTCCCATTTATTCTGACAGCAGAAATGCAATCGGTTGGGTAAGGGACAAAGAAGCAAGAACTAACCACCACCGCAGCGAAACAAACAAAAAACTATTTGACCTTATTGACCGGGCAGTAAAATGGCTTAATGAAAATGAATATGAAAACGAAGTTTTGAAATGGGAAACAAAAGCATGGGGCGAAAATCCTGCTGACTTTGGACGAAAATAATTACGATATACATATCTTGCACAAATAAATTAAACGCAATTGACAACAACTAAAACTGATTTAAGCAATCTCAACGACAAGCAAAGTGAAGCTGTAGTTAGCGAAGACAAACGTATATTAGTTTTGGCTGGTGCAGGTTCGGGCAAGACTAAAACACTTTTACAAAAAATCATTTATTTGATTGAGGAGAAGGGCGTAAGTCCATCAAGTATTCTTGCCATTACATTTACTAAAAACGCGACTAACGAAATGATTGACCGCCTAATTGTTTCGGCAGACACTACAGGACAATATGAAAACTTAATGTCTGATAAACATTTAAGTAAGGCAGATAAAGACAAAGAAAGATACAGCCAACAAAAAAAATATAAATGGATTGACGGTTTGACAGTTAGGACTTTTCACAGTTTTTGTTACAGCATCTTACGAAATTATGGAGTAAATGAGTTTGACAATAAGTTTAGAATTATTGGAGATGAAAAAAGAGACGAAGAAGATGAACTTGCGAAGCATGTTGCACCTGAAACAGTATTTGAAGTAGTCCACAAACTTTTAATTGAGCAATGTGAGGATATAGATTTTTTACTTCAATTAAAACGCTATATTTTAGATTACGTCATAGATAAAATACACCTCAAGAAAGCGGATGGAAAATATTTGCCGAAAGACGGCAAATATTTCACAACTCTTGATGGAACTAAAGTTCGTTCAAAGTCGGAACAGTTTATTGCAGATTGGTTTTATAGACATAGTATAAAATACGAGTATGAACCTTTATTGAATGTGAAAGACTGAAGTGTACCCCAAAGGTTGGACAGAAGAAAGGCGAGTTATTAATTGATGAATGATAAAAAGCCAGATATTTCTTCAAAGTGAAGGGAAGCAAAAGCAACCTTCCTACTATGAAGCCTTGTTTTTTTGTCCATGTCAAAAATAGCCAAAACCAGTGGCAAAAACAAGCAAGTCTAAAAATAATTACCACTTATACACATCAGCAGGAAATTGATAATCCAAACTGGAAT
>Ga0163147_10009833_pt1 | contig 10278 bp, 10 predicted proteins | sample OliLakLV19MP6G1_FD_148597 | JGI IMG/M metagenome (GOLD analysis project Ga0163147, IMG submission 148597) | Freshwater microbial mat bacterial communities from Lake Vanda, McMurdo Dry Valleys, Antarctica- Oligotrophic Lake LV.19.MP6.G1 | ecosystem: Environmental > Aquatic > Freshwater > Lake >... | reverse complement strand
CCACAACGCCGGCATACAGCACGGCTCGACACAGGCGAAAGCGCCGTCCAGCCGACGACTTGATTATCCATCTTGGCGACCAATCGGCAGTCTTGACGATGTTTCGCATCCCACTCGTCCCATTCCGGCACATTCGTTTCAAAAGTAGCGTTTCCGGTAGCGATGCCTTCAAGGTAAATCGCTTTCACGGCAGGCCAATCATCTGGAGTCATCGGGAAAGTAATTATTGTATGATTCAAATTAATTTACCTCTTCGCTGTGTTCCTCAAATGCTTGATGAATTAAATACATCACGTCGTCAAGTTCATCAATTGAGCTTAACTTAACTTCAACATCGCCATTGCCCCATCTACCAACATTCGTTATATCTGTACACAATCCTTTTGGATCATCTATTTCTTCATAAGTCACATTGAGGGATAAACGTAGACGATTCTTTTGTGGAACAATGTCTACAAAATTAGTTGTTGTCTTATATGCAATATACTTTTTCTTAATTTCTTCACGAATCGAAGGATCAAGATTAAGTATTCGTCTACGCAACGCTTCAAATAAAGAAGCCATACCAAGCTGTTGTAAATATTCCGCACCATCTAGGACATCAATAAAATTTTGCTGCGTATAAGAGGGCTGAGAATATTTTTGTGCCATCTCGGTTGATACTTGAGGCATTTGCCATATTTCAGTAGCTAATTGGGCCAAAGCATTAGCACGCTGCTGTATTTGTTCTTCATTCCAAGACGGAAGTTTTGCAAGAGATCGATTCAAGCGTAGAGGGCTATCAGAAAATCCACCTATCGCATCCCTTTTTTGTAAAAATGGCTTATCGCTTAACTCAGAATTGTATCCAGTGAGAGTAAGATTACCGATTGTATGTAGATAGCGCGACTGAATACTTTTCCAATTAACGCCAAGTTCATTTTGCCATGTTATAGATAAATTTGGGTTTTGAGGGAGAATATGTTCAACGGTGTAATCTTCAACAATTGCTTTCTCCTTTCTTCTATGATTTTCCAACTTGCGTAACATGTACATTCTTCGAGGAAAATTATAAACATCCTTCTCCATAAATTGCTGTCTAAACTCATCATCTTTTGGGAAACGTTTATAAGAGTCCTTAATGTAGAAGGCCATTTGGACGCTTTCAAAATAGTTATCCTTCTGAATCTCCCTTGCCAAATTTGCAAATGTTTTATTGAGTGAATTAGTTGGAATGCCTACAATTGCACGTCTGAAAACATAACTTCCAACAAGATTCAAAATAGAGATAAATTCACCGCGGGATAATAATCCATTTTGAAAATCATCATAAACTTCCATCAAAAATGGATTGGCGACTTCAACTTTGAGTTCTCGAATATCGGCAAGAACCCGACGAATCGTTTCGTCTGACTCTTTTAGCAAAGCGATGTTTACAAAGTATCTGGAAAACTTATAAATATCTGCAACGATGTCTTGAACTGTATTACCACTTAGTGTTTTTACGTAGGCAAATGATTTAAAGACTGAATAGACTTCTGATATATTAGGAATAGTCCCTGAATTTTGAATAGTTAAGTAGTCGCGCATAAATCTGTCAAACTGAATTGTGTACTCTCGATGCCCGAAACTCTGTTCCATTGGATACCAATAATCCTGATAGAGTTGGGTTTGGTCTTTTGGGTCTAGACCCATGAGAATATAATTTCGGATTAGATCAGCTTGTGACAAAGCTAACCCTGTAGAGTTGAGGCTTTCAAATATAAGTTGCGGGTTATCATAATTTCGATCTAATGAGACATCTATCATAACTAACTTACGAATACCTTCATAAATTTTATCGAGAGTTAAGTTACTCCTACGAATTTGTTCCTCAAAATATTGATAATTTTCGACAAGTCGTGGTGATAATCGCTCAGGCGAATTTTTTTCGTCTATTAAATGTACATAAGTTTGATAATCACCTTGAGTAAGCATCAGCTTATAGCGTAAATTTCCATCTTCATCGTTATTCAGAAGATAGTAATTGTAAATTTTTCTCCGGGTCATTTCGAAGTCAGAGTTTGAAGTGTCTATGGCCTTTGCTAAGGCGGAAAGCACCAATGAAAGCGTAGTTAACCTTTGTTGACCATCAATAACCAACAGTTGAGGCACCGATGAAACTTGATAAATACCCTTTTCTATATAAACGACTGACCCTACAAAATGAGCGGATGTAGATTGATCTTGGGCGATTCGAATAATATCATTCCATAGCTGTTGACATTCTCTCCGTGTCCAACTATAAGTCCGTTGATAAATTGGTATAGTAAATTGTTTCGTACCTTGCAGAAAATTCAGTAGATTTGTTTCATTAGCTTTCATTTGCTACATCCTTTTATGTTAAAGAGCCTTCGCGGCTTGGATAAACGCTTGTACCTTCGCAGGGTCTTTTTTGCCTGGCTGACCGTCGAACTCCACCCCGCTGGCGACATCCACGCCCCAAGGCTGCACCGCCGCCACCCGTGCCGCTACGTTTTCCGACGTTAATCCGCCTGCCAGCATTAGACGCGGGACTTCGGCCTTGACCGCGAGAGCGATTTCATTTGAAGTTTGTTCGCCCGTCCCACCATACGCATCAGGTTTAAACGCATCCAGCAGCAGCGAAGGCGCACGTTCATCATGTGGCAGCGCACGTTTATAATACTTCGCATCATCCACCGCCTGCGCGACGTTCATTGGACGAATGGCCTTAAAACCCAATCCACGCAGCTCAAGCAGCATCGCGTCGGATTCATCACCATGTAATTGTGCGAAATTCAATCCAACTTTATTGGTAATCACCGAAATTCCGCTGACCACTTCATTGACGAATACGCCGACCAACATCGGACAGCGCTCATGCAAATTTTCTCGCAGCGTGTCGCAGATATAACGGGCATCTTCCGGGTTGATGTAGCGTGGGCTTTTCTTGTAAAAATTAAAGCCGAGTAAATCTGCGCCGGCTTGTGCCGCCATCAGCGCATCATCGTAGGTCATTAAGCCGCAAATCTTCACTTTAGTCATAGCATCTAGCCGTTAGCAATTAGCGAATAAAAATATCAGAAAATCATGAACCACAAAGGACACAGAGTCTTAAGTTCAAATCCTTGTCGTTCTTGGTGGTTAAAAAATTGAATGACTTTCATGGTTTTCCTTCTGCGTCCTCCGTGTCTCTGCGGTTGACCCTCTTCTGCTGACTGAACTCGCGCACAGAAGCCGCCATAGCGCCCGATTTAACCAGCGCCTCGCCCACCAACACAGCATAAGCGCCTAAATCACCCATCCGGCGCACATCGTCGCCGCTGCTGATGCCGCTTTCCGCCACGAGCGCTATTTCCGGCGGGACGAGTTTAGCGATCCGCGCCGTTATATTTAAATCGACCTCAAATGTATGCAGATTACGATTATTTACGCCGACTAACGTCGCGCCAATTTTGAGCGCCCGCTCCAACTCAGCCTCATCATGCACTTCGACCAATGCCGCCATGCCAAGCCGCTGAATCGTCGCGTGAAGTTCCGCCATTTGCAAATCTTCCAAAGCAGCGACAATCAACAGCACCGCATCCGCGCCCATCGCCCGTCCCTCATAAATCTGGTACGGGTCAATGATAAATTCCTTACACAGCAGCGGACTGTTCACAGCCTGACGGATCGCCTTTAAGTAACGCATATTGCCCTGAAAAAACTGCTCGTCCGTCAACACCGAAATCGCCGCCGCACCGTTTTGGGTATAGGTGGTCGCAATCCCTACGGGATCGAAATCTTCAACGAGAACGCCTTTACTCGGCGAGGCTTTTTTGACCTCGGCAATCAGCGCGACATTTTCCATCCGCAGCGCACTCGCAAAATCCAGCGGTGGGGCAGCATTTTCCGCCTCTTCTATCACCTCTGAGAGCGATTTACGCAGTTTACAGGTGGCATTTTCTTCCACTTTATGCGCCAAAATTTTATCGAGAATGGTATCCGTTTTTACAAAATGAGTAGTCATACTCTATCCTTGCGTTTCTCTGCGTTCTTTGCGCCTTTGCGGTTAATCTCTTGAATTATTGCACGAGTCCCCGACTGCAATTAATCAACGCTTCTAACTTTGCCAGCGCCGCGCCGCTGTCGATAATTTGCGCCGCCAATTGAATCCCTTCCATGATGTCTTCAGCTTTTCCGCCTGCGACTAATGCCGCCCCAGCATTTAAGACGACGACATCCCGCCGCGCATCTTGAATTTCACCCGTTAGAACGCCACGCAGAATCGCCGCGTTGGTGGGTGCATCGCCGCCGAGAAGATCATGGATATTCGCGCCTTTAAAGCCGTAATCTAACGGATCAAGTTCATAGCTTTTTACCCGTCCATCACGAAGTTGACTAATGGTATTCGGCCCCGTCGTCGTCAGTTCATCGAGTCCGCCGTAGCCATTAACGACCAATGCCGATTTCGCGCCAAGATCGCCCAAGACGTGCGCGATTAAATCCGTCAGATCGCCCGCGAAGATGCCCATTAACTGCATCCGCGCTCCAGCGGGATTAGTCAGCGGCCCTAAAATGTTGAAAATGGTGCGAACTGCCATTTGTCGGCGCGGATTAATGGCAAATTTCATCGCAGGATGCAATTTCGCCGCGAACAAAAACCCGATCCCGACTTCATCAATACACTTGCCCACTTGCTCCGGGGTCAAATCAAGACTCACGCCCAACTCAGACAGTACATCGGCGCTGCCGCATTTACTGGTCGCGGCACGATTGCCATGTTTGGCAACGGGAATACCCGCCCCCGCCGCCACAAACGCGACGGTGGTACTGATATTGAACGTCCCGGATTTATCGCCACCCGTCCCGCAGGTATCGAGTAAATCGCCGCCGGAATATTTGGTCGGGACGCGTTCCCCATTCGTCCGCATGGCGAGGGCGCTCCCTGCGATTTCGTCTAAAGTCTCGCCCTTCATCCGCAAGCCCATTAAATACGCGCCAATCTGTGCTTCGGAGGCTTCACCGCGCATGATCTGATTCATCACGGCTTCGGCTTCATCGGCCTGCAAATGCCCAAAACGGCTAATAAGGTCAATTGCTCTTTGAATGTCCATTTTCTACACCCCGACCATTCGCCGCACGTCGGCTAAGGTTTTATCAGCAACCGAAACCGCCCGTTGTGCGCCGTCTTTCAGTACCGCTTCGATGTACGTTGGGTCAGCCGTGAATTCTTTATAACGTTCCTGCATCGGGCGCAGCGTTTCGATCACCGCCTCAGCGACATCTTTTTTCAGGCCGCCGTAACCCTGCCCCGCAAAGTGCGTTTCTATAGCCTCACGCGATTGTCCCGTCAACGTCTCATAAATCGTCAGCAGATTCTTCACCCCCGGCGATCCATGCTCAAAGCTGATGACACGATCCGTATCAGTCACCGCCGACATAATGATTTTCTTCATCACTTCCGGCGCATCTAAGAGCCGAATAGCGTGATTTTTGCTCGTCTCGGCAACGCTTTTACTCATCTTCGCTTCCGGCGTATCCAGCCCCATAATCCGCGCTCCACTCGGACGGATGAGGGCAGCTGGCAGCGGGAAATAGTCGCCATAGAGATTGTTAAAACGCTGTGCGAGATCGCGGGTAAGTTCGAGATGCTGGCGCTGATCTTCCCCAACTGGCACGTAAGCAGGCTTATACAGCAAAATATCCGCCGCCTGTAAGGATGGATACGCCAGCAAACCCGTGCCAATCGTTTCAGCCCGTTCAGATTTAGACTTAAACTGCGTCATTCGTTCCAGCCAACCGATGGGCGTTAGGCACATCAAAATCCATGCGAAATAGGGATGCGCGAACACATCCGATTGCAAGAAAATCGTCGTTTTTTGGGGATCAAGCCCCGCCGCCAGATAAATCCCAACGATCTCCCGCGATTTCTTAACCAAATACTCGGGCTTAATCGCTTCTGGCACCGTGAGCGAATGCAGATTGGCGATGAAGAAATAATTCTCAAATTCGTCTTGGCTTTTCACCCATACACTTAATGCGCCGATGTAATTGCCAAGATGCAGTGACCCTGTGGCCTGAATGCCAGAAAGTACCGTCTTTTTGCCCGTTGATACAGGCGCGGCTGCGTTTGATGGCGCAGTCGGCCTATCTTGTTGCTTTTCCATTACGTTCACCTTTTCAACACGTAACCGACCAACTACACCTTTAAAAATTGATTCTCGATAAAATTCCTCAAAATGCGCTGACCAAACGTGGTCAGAATACTTTCAGGATGAAACTGCACCCCGACTACCGGATAATCCTTATGCCGAACCGCCATAATCTCGCCCGCTTCGGTAAAGGCCGTAATCGTTAAGCAATCAGGGAGCGAGTCTTCTTCGACAATCAGGCTGTGATAACGGGTCGCCTCAAACGGGCTGGGGATTCCGGTAAAAAGCGGGTCATGCTTGTGATAAATCATGCTCGTTTTGCCGTGCATCAAGCGTCCAGCGCGGGTGACAATGCCGCCATACGCCTGCCCGATGCACTGATGCCCCAAACACACGCCCAAAATCGGTGTCTCCGCGCCCAATTCACGAATCACATCCAGCGAAACACCGCCATCATCAGGATTGCCAGGGCCGGGAGAAATAACGATGTGTGAGGGACTCATGGCTCGAATATCCGCGAGTGTGGTTTGATCGTTGCGGATGACACAAAGTTCCGCGCCTAATTCGCCCATTTCTTGCACGAGGTTGTAGGTAAAGCTGTCGTAGTTGTCGATTACCAAAATCATTTCGTAGACTCCAATTCCGGCATGTAACGGCTAACCAAGCCTTCCAAATGTCCAGTATCATTCGCAGCAGTTAACTTCCATGAGCCATCGTCATTCCGCATGACTGAGGTTACGGAAGAATTGCCAAAATTGGTATTTGTTAAGTCAGCATCGGGTACAAGCTCCGCCAGCATGGTACGAAGCGCCGTAGTATGCGTCACAATCGCTATCGAAGGGCTGCCGTCCATCGCCTCGCCATTTGCGAGGATGTCTTTTAAGGCTTCCAGCGCCCGCGCCCGAACATCATTGAGCGACTCTCCGCCGCCGGGAATACGATAATTATCCAGATCAGCGATCATCGCGCTGTATTCTTCAGGATACCAACCACGCACCTCTGGCAAGATCAACCCCTGCCAATGACCAATATGCCGTTCACGCAGGCGTTCATCGTATATTGGCGCGAAGCCCAACATTTGAGTGAGAATCTCTGCTGTGTCTACCGCCCGTCGGTTATCGCTGGAATACAACACAGACAAGCCGATGTTACGTACAAACCCCGCCAAGCGCTGCACTTGCTGCCGCCCCAATTCGTTTAACGGGATCGCCAGCCACCCTTGCCACCGTCCCGTCAAATTCCAGTCGGTTTCGCCGGGACGGATAAAGACCAATCGTTTTAATGCCATGATTCGCTCCTCATAAATTCGCTATTTACATCAAGCCGCGCTCGGCATACTGGATTGCGACTGCCAGCGCCTTTGCCTTGTTGATCGTTTCATCGTATTCTGTCGCGGGATCGCTGTCGGCGACAATCCCCGCCCCTACTTGCAAATAAACTCGATCCCCCTTCATGACCAATGCTCGAATCGTGATGCATGTATCCATTGATCCATCAAAACTGAAATAACCGACTGCACCGCCGTAAGTCACCCGCCGGATGCCTTCCAGTTCTTCGATAATCTCCATTGCGCGAACTTTGGGCGCACCGCTCAATGTTCCAGCGGGGAAGGTTGCACGGAACAGGTCAAACGCATCCATGCCAGCACGGACTTTACCCTGCACTTGACTGACGATGTGCATCACATGCGAATAGCGCTCTACATACATCATGTCGGTCACTTTAACCGTGCCGTATTCGCTCACACGCCCAAGATCGTTACGCCCAAGATCAACCAACATCACATGTTCGGCACGTTCTTTGGGATCCGCTAAAAGTTCTACTTCCATCCGCTTATCTTCTTCATCCGTCGCGCCGCGTGGACGTGTTCCCGCTACAGGCCGATTGGTAGCGATTCCATCTTCCAGCCGCACCATCATCTCCGGTGATGCGCCCATTAATGTAAAATCATTGCCAAAATTCAGGAAGAACATGTAAGGGGAAGGATTCAACGCTCGTACAGCGCGATAAATCGTCAGCGGCGGGGCGCTTGTGCGGCAGGTAAAGCGCTGCGAGAGGACGATCTGGAAGGCATCTCCGGCAGCAATATATTCTTTCCCGGCGCGTACCATGTCCTCATATTTTTCACGCGGCATATTGGATTGAAGTTCTTCTTCTAACGCTTCGTCGGGGACAGGTACGGTAGGCAGAGGCTTGCCGAGTGCAACCACAATCTGGTCGATGCGGCGCACTGCGTCGTTATAGGCCGCGTCGGGATTTCCGGTATTGTGGGCATTAGCCAGCACGATCAATTGATGCTTGGCATGGTCGAAAATCACGAGCGTATCCGGCAGCATAAAGGCCGCCTCTGGTACATCCAGATCGGATGTGGCGGTATCGGGCAATTTTTCAAAATAACGGACGACATCATAGCCCACATAGCCCACCGCCCCGCCGACCAGACGCGGCAGCCCGTCAATCCGCACCGGAGTCACATTTTCAAATTCGGCTTTAAGGGCATGTAGCGGGTCTTCGCCGGGGGCAAGTTCGCGGGTTGTCGTCTCGCCGTCCCGCGTCCGCGTCATCACATTATTTTTGAACGTAATCACGCCTTTGGGATTTACGCCGAGAAAGGAATATCGTCCGACATGCTCGCCGCCTTCAACGCTTTCCAGCAAAAAGGAGACATCGCCCGTCTGTTGCAATTTGAGGAAAACCGACATGGGGGTTTCAAGATCAGCCAGCAGGCGGCGGTACACGGGGACAAGATCACCCTGCTGGAACAATTCACCGATTGCTTCCCGTGAGGGAATTATATCGGTACGCTTGCGAGATACGGTCATCGGAAAGGCCATCGCGTTCACTCCCAGGAATAAAAAAACCCTAACTCATCATCAAGGACGAGAAGGGAATTCCCGCGGTGCCACCTTGCTTAGCCTATATCCCTATAGGCTCACTCTAAGGGTACAGAGTCTAAATAAACAGACCGATACCCCGCGTCTTGATAACGGGACGCTTCCGGCTTGGGCTACTCAGCCTTTAGGCTTTTTGCCCGCGCAACTCCCTGAACCATTCCATATCCGCGTATGTGCCGCATTCACACCAGCTAGCGGCTCTCTGAACATCGTTTGGATGTGTACTTTTCCAGATCAACGTTTTTAATAGATATTCATTTTGCGCGTAGCATATCGTCAAATTTTGGGGCTGTCAAGAAACTCACAAGAAAACTCAAGGCAGTAGTTCCAAATAATCGCAATGCGCCGGACGAAAGACCGAAAAATCACGGCGATCAAATGTACAAATTTTGGTAATATTCAGTCTTTCCGCCAACGCCATAATGCAGCAATCGACCAAATCAAATTTTGCCTTCTCATAATCTGACATGATTTCATGTGCGCGAATAAGGTCTGACAATGTGATTGACTGCAAATTAGGCTGTGTTGATAAAAATGCTTTTAAGAACCCGCTGATAGCATAGTGACCAAAATCTCGCTCAATCAAATAGGCAGCTTCAACCAAGATGATGTCCGGCACGTAAGCGACAAGTAGCGATCCAGCGGCAAAAGTTTTTGCCTGCTGATGCTTTCGATCACCTGAATTGAATAGCGCGTAATTAAAACTGCTGTCGATCAAAACTGCGTCTTGACCTTTATTCATCCATCCTCCGTTTCAAATAATCAGCAAATTCAGTATTGAGTATTTCTCTACTGTGTTCTGCTGTATCTATAGTCGGATCGGAATGCAAATTCGCCCGTTCAGCAGCTTTAGCCAGCGCCCCAAGTGTCCCAAGTGCAGGTTCATCCGCTTGACCGTCTTCATCTACCGAAAACTGATCCATCATCGACTCTAAGGCCGCCTCAACCGTGAGGTTTTCGCGTTCAGCAAACTTCTCAATTTTTCTAACAACCCTCTCACTGCGGATAATCAATTCTGCCATCTCAAAATCTCCTTGTTGATTTTCCCTATTATAAAGCCATTTATCGCCTGAACGACTTTTGCGATGTCCATATATCCAGTATAATTTGGCAACACAAAGGTTCTAAGGTTGACCATGACACTTTCTAATCGTGAAATTGCCGACACATTTGAAACCGTCGCCGATATGCTCCAGATTAAAGGCGAAATTATCCACCGCATCCTTTCGTATCGGCGTGGTGCGGAAAGCATCCGTGAGCTGCCGCGTGAT
>Ga0163147_10009827_pt1 | contig 10280 bp, 5 predicted proteins | sample OliLakLV19MP6G1_FD_148597 | JGI IMG/M metagenome (GOLD analysis project Ga0163147, IMG submission 148597) | Freshwater microbial mat bacterial communities from Lake Vanda, McMurdo Dry Valleys, Antarctica- Oligotrophic Lake LV.19.MP6.G1 | ecosystem: Environmental > Aquatic > Freshwater > Lake >... | reverse complement strand
GCAGCGATAACACCATCCGTAAATGGGATATAGCGACAGGCAGCAATACGCTCCGAATCACAGGACATACAGGAACGGTGTGGGCAGTGACCTTTTCGGACGACAATCGTTATATCCTGAGCAGCAGCAGCGATAATTCGGTGCGCTTGTGGAACGCGCAAACGGGTGACGAACTGCGGCGCTTCAATGGACACACGGGGACGGTCTGGGGGGCAGTGATTTCGCAGGACAACCGCTATGTCCTCACAGCGAGCCGGGATGGTTCGGCACGGGTGTGGGATGTGAACATTGACGATACGGTGGCTTACGTGTGTTCGCGTTTAGGGCGTGAGTTTACAGCAACAGAGCGTGAGCAGTTCGTGATTTTCGACTCGCAGCCGACCTGCCCGCAGTTCGCGCCCGCCTCGGTTGCCTACATCCCGACAGGGACGCCGCTGGCAGAGGTCGAACCCACATCAACGCTGTTTGCGCCGTTTGCTACGGAAGTCGCACAGGCACAAGCAGCCGATGCAGCGGCGCTCGACATCAACCGTTTGGCGATGCGCGTGTTTGGTCCTACTGGAGGAAGTCTATTCCATGACCCCGATTCGCAGCAGGTGATTCAGCACGTCGCCGGTGTCGATGTATCTGATTTTATTGTACAGGCGTCGTTCATCGTGCCGTATAACGGCAGTTGGGACTTTGCTTTCTTCTTCCGACAGAGCGATAACGGGCATTACCGCGTGATTCTGGACTCGGATAACAATTATTCCCTGATACGCTACGATGCGTCTACGGGTGTGCTGTCGGATGTTCTCAAGTCGGGGACGATGACCCATTGGAATCGCAGAGAGGGCGAAACGAACGTCGTGCAGTTGGTGGTGGTGGGCGACAAAGCAGATTTGTTCACCAATGGGGAACGGGTGACACGTTTCGATGTTGCAGACCGCCTCACTTCGGGAACGATTGCGGTGGTAACTTCTGCCTACACCGGTTATTCACGGGCGGGTGCGGTCACTTTGTACGATGACTTCACCGTCTGGTCGCTGGATGAAGCGGGGGCGGGGGGCATCGTGAACGCACCCACAGGGACGCCGATCCCCGAATATGCGACGCTGGCGGCGTACTCTGGCACGGCAACGGTGATCGCGCCGACGCGGGTGGCAGAAGTTCGCGCTACGGCGGAAGCGGTGATCGCGGGCGCTGTCCCGATTTTTGGTCCTATGAATGGCAATTTGCCGCATGACTCGGAAAGTGGCAATGTTGCGGCACAACCCGCGCTGGTACAACCCGCCGATTTTGTGGCAGAGGCGCGATTCTTCAACCCGTATGGACGCTCTCGCGGGGATTGGGATATTGCCTTCTTCTTCCGCGATAATGATGAAGGACAGTACCGCCTTGTGATCAATTCGGCGCAAGAATGGCTGTTGAAAATCTACGTGGGCGAGGTCGAATCGTCACTGAGCGGTCAGTTGACGAACCTCGACATCACCGAAGGCGGGTCGAACTTGCTGCGCTTGGTCGCACAGGGAGACAACGGGGCGTTCTACCTGAACGACGAGTTCATCAGCGAACTGGATTTGTCCGCGAATACCGCGCCGGGTGACTTCTCGGTGGTGACAGGCGCGTTTATCGGCTACATGGTGACGGGCGAACGAACTCGCTTTGAAGGGTTCACGCTCTGGTCACCGGCGGAAACCCGTTTGACACCCACCCCGATGCCAGAACACGTAGCGGCGGCACAGCGAAACGAGAACGCGGGCGAACTGGTGATCGGCACACGCGATCAATGGGAGTACACGGCACGCGGCGGCGAAATTGTAGACATTTACACGCAAAACGAATGGGATAGTGTGATGCTGCTGATTGCGCCGAATGGTGAAATTCTGGCGATGAACGACGACTCGGTTCGCGGTGGCTTGAACTCGTTGATCGAACGCTTCACGTTCTCGGTTGATGGTACATACATCATTGAAGTACGCGGTTATGATGATGTCGAAGGCGGCGCTTATTCGCTGTGGATCACTGATCCGCCGCGTGCAACGCCTACGCCATCGCCGCAGCCGACAGCACCACCCGCCGGAAATGCCCAAGTGGGCGCGAATCAGGGTGAGCTTCAACTTGGGACGGTGGCAGCGTGGACATTTGAGGGACGCGCAGGACAGATCATCACACTGGAGACTCAAGCCAGTTGGGACACGATCATCACGGTTCGCCGTGCCACAGGAATGACGCTGGCGGCGAATGATGATGATCCACGCGGCGGAACGACATCGTATATCGAAAGTATGGTTTTGCCCGGTACGGAAACCTATATCATCGAAATAAGCGGGTATAACGATGCCTACAGCGGGGCGTATACACTGCTAGTCCGCGAGGGGTAAGGGAACAGCCTCACCCCCCGACCCCCTCTCCGAAAAGAGGAGAGGGGGGGACAAGCAAAAGACCTCACCTCCTGCCCCGAAAAGGGAGAGGGGGGGACAAGCAAAAAGACCTCACCTCCTGCCCCGAAAAGGGAGAGGGGGAGACAAGCAAAAAGACCCCACCCCCTGCCCCTCCCCGAATTCAGGGAGGGGAGAAAAAGCGGGGCAGAGAACTATCGGCACGCGGTGAGGGAGAGAAGTTGGCAGACAAAGTATGTCCAAATTGTGGAGCGACGATCCCGGCAGGGGCGTCACGCTGCCCGACCTGCGGCACCCAGTTGACGGTGGCACTGGGCGCAGATCGTATGGTTGCTTTTTTGCAGATTGCGCCGGACAGTGGCAAAAGTTACAGCGTTGGGCTAACCGATGCCATCGTACATATTGGCAGCGACTCGAACCAAGAAGTGCAGTTGCAAGCACGGGGAATCGCGCCGCGTATGGTACGTCTGATAGGGGAAGGCACAAGCTATCACCTGTTTGACCTGAGCAACTATCCCGGCGACGTGAACGTTAACGATCAGCTTGTGGAAGATGTGGTGCTGAAAAACGGCGATAAAATCCGTTTGCAGGACGGAACGGGTCTTGGCGTGACGATCACCTACATTAACCCGATGGAAATGACGGCTGCCCCTGTTGCCCGCAAGACCTATACGCTGGAGTCGACGCCTTTCACCGTGGGGCGTAACCCCAACGCCACGTTGTATATCGACGCGCTGGCGGTGTCGTGGAATCACGCGCAGATCGTCAAGCAGGGCAACGATTACGTGCTGACCGATCTGGGCAGCGCGAACGGAACCTCTGTCAACGATACGCCGATCCAGCGCCCGCATACCCTGCGCGATCAAGATGTGATTCGGGTTGAGCAAGTGCTGCTCACCTACAAAAGCGGGACATTGCAGCAGTCGTCCACCCTACAGCAGTTCGACATGGACGGCATCGGTATGCAGATGCAGGTGCAAAGCGGCTTGATCCGGCGGAAAACGATCAATTTGCTGTATAACGTGTCGGTGTCGATTGATCCGAACGAGTTTGTAGCGATCATCGGGGGCAGCGGATCGGGCAAATCGACTCTGCTTCGGGCGCTCAACGGCGCGAATCAGGCGACGGGTGGTCAAGTACTGGTCAACGGGGATGACCTGTATGTGAATTATGAATTGTACCAGCCTGTGATCGGCTATGTGCCGCAAACCGATGTTGTGAACAGCAGCCTGACGGTGCGGCAAACGCTCACCTTTGGGGCGCGGCTGCGCTTCCCGAATGAGCCGGAAGTGGCGAGGATTCAGCGAGTCGAGCGCGTGATCGAACAGCTTCAACTGCGAGAGGCGCAAAATACGCTGGTCGGGCGGTTGAGCGGCGGTCAGAAAAAGCGTGTGTCGATTGCCATGGAATTGATGGCAGAGCCGCATTTGCTGTTCATGGATGAGCCGTCGTCGGGTTTAGACCCCGGCTTGGATCGCACGATGATGGAAACCATGCGGCGGTTGGCGAATCGCGGGAACATCGTCGTGGTGGTCACGCATACAACGCTCAACATTGGCATGTGCGATAAATTGGCGCTCATGTCACGCGGGTATTTGACCTATTACGGGACGCCGAAAGACGCTCTGACGTTTTTTGGCGTGCGTGATTACACCGAATTGTATAACCGCGTGCTGCATCTGCCTGATGGTACAGGCACAAGAACATCCAATGCCCAAAACGCATCGGATGCTGGCGGCATTGATCCGCGAGAAGCGGCGCGTTTGTGGTCAGAAAAGTTTAAGCAAACGTCCTATTACGAGCAGTTTGTGGTCAGCCGGCAAGCGCCTACGCCTGAAGAAATGTCTGCTAAGAACAGCGTCCTCTCGAACCGACGTTTGCAAATACGGCGGCGCGGGTCGTTCGGACAGCAAGCCCGTACATTGATTGCGCGGACGCTGGCGCTGGCAGTACGTGATTTTCGCACGATGATCGCGCTGCTGGTTGTGCTGCCGCTGGTGGGCTTGTTCTTAGGCTTGATCAGTTGGGATTCGCTCGAAAATACACGCGGTCAAATGTTAGTTGACCGATTTAGCAGTGATGCGGAACTTCGTTCGTTCTTTGATCGTCTTCCGTTAGGCGAAGTGAGTCAGCCCGCAGAACAAGCAGTAGAAGAAGCCGCGCCACCGATTGAACCGACGCCCGTCGTTCAGCCCACAGCCGAACCGCGCAGCAGTCGTCAGCGGGGCGGCGCGGCGGGCGGCACATCGCTTCCATCGGTGCAGCGCACCTCGACGTATGTCCCGGCGAATGATGCACAGCGTTTGCTATTTATGTTCTCGCTCTCAGTAACTCTGCTCGGCATTTTCGCGGCGGCGTATACGATTGTCGAGGAAAAAACGCTGTTCCTGCGCGAACGCATGACGAATCTGCGTATTCCGCCTTATTTAACGTCGAAGGTGGCGGTTTACGGCATTTTCTCGCTGTTTAGCTGTGTGCTGGCGATGATCACCCTGTCTGTGGGGGTGGTGCTGCCCGAACAAGGCGTGATAATGTGGGGTCCGTTGGAGATTTTCATCACACTGGCGCTCACTTCGCTGGCAGGGGTGAGCATTGGCTTGCTGATCTCGGCGGTCAACCGTCAAGTGAACGCGGTGACGTATCTGGTGCTGGCAGTGCTGTTCGTGCAAATTTTGCTGCCGGGTGTGTTGTTCCCGATGGATGGGGCGCTTGAAATCCCGTCTCGCTTGACGATCACACGCTGGTCGTTAGAGGCGTTAGGCGCAACCGCTCATATGGTGGATCGGGATGCTGAAGGTCATTTCGTCGTGGAAACCGTTCCAATGGACACACGCACAGGTCAACCGCTGGTGGGCGTGCCGGCTGCACGCCAAGCCTACCGCGCCCCGTCTGCACTCAGTGTCGATTACCCGACTTCAGCCGATGGGCTGCTGCTACACTGGGGCGTATTACTCCTATTTTCGGTGGTTTTTCTGGTAGGCGCGGGACTCGCGCTCAACCGGACTGAGAGTTTCTGAGGATGTTATCCAAAAGGGGAAATTTATGCGTAAGCGTCTGATTCTGTTTGTGGTATTTGCCCTGTTCCTGAGTCTGACTATCATCTCTGTTGGGGCGCAGCAAGACCCTCCACCGCCCACCGCGACTCCCGGCACTGGCATTCGCCCTGTCAACCCGACAGCCACCCCCATGCCGCCCGTTGTGACTCCAATTCGCCCCGGCGACCCGCGTACTATTCGCGGCACGCCTGTCACCCCGCCGACGTTCGTGCCTCCGCCAACGCTGGATGAGTTGTTTGAGCAGTACCCCGATCTTGAGCCGTATGTTGAGGCATTTGGGGGGACTCTGCTGGAAGATATTGACTTCTCCGAACTGTACGAGCGCATGATCACCATCTTTGAAGCACAGGGCGGTACAGGCGTCGCAGTCTTTTTGACCGACAGCGGCATCATCGAACGGTTGGGCTTGCCCGTCAGCTATCTTGACCTGCTGACCGAGTTTGATGAGGGCGGTCTCACAGCAGTTGAAGAACTGGCACGCACACGCGGGATCATCAATGATCTCGATGAACTCGTGGGTTATCTGGCAATAGACGACGAGGAAAATCTCCCCGAAGTGACCGCAACACTCACAGGCATGGGCGTGTCGGTTTATGACTATCTGCCGAACACGGATGAACTTGAAATTGGTATTCGGCTGGATATTCTGGCGCAGTACCAGACCCCCGGCACGCTGATCGCCTACCTTGTTTCGGTGGCGAATGTGCCTCATGTGATCGGCTTCCGGGGTCCTGTGGGTAGTTTCCCAACCGATTTCAATTTTCAGGTCGAGTCGGTGAACGGTGATTACGTCAATACGGACGACTGGAACAAGTCTGGTTTCACGGGGGAAGGCGTGCGCGTCGGTGTGTTAGACGTGGGCGGTTTTGCCGGAATCATGACCCAAATTCAGGCGGGCGAACTGCCGGATAACATCGTCGGGAACTACGACCTTGATGATATGGAATTTCAATTCTCGGATCACGGGACGGCGTGCGCCATCGTGATTCATCGTGTCGCGCCGGACGCGGAATTGTTCGTCGCGTATTACGATGGTACGGACAGCAGTTTTTTTGATGCGCTTGACTTTTTCCGGCAAAATGATGTGGATGTGATCAGCTATTCGGGCGGGTCGTCGGTGGGTCCCCGTGATGGTACGTGGGGACAGGCGGTCTACGTCAATGAATTTGTGCGTGAAACGGGTATTCTGTGGGTGAATTCGGCGGGTAACGAGGCGCTGGCTCACAGCATGTGGAATTACAACCCCGGCGAAGATGGCTGGCACGATTTCGGCGGCGGCGAGTACTGGATGCCGTTCATCGCTAACAGTTACAGCGTGATGATTGCGATGAATTGGAATGGCAACTGGAATGGCGGCGAAGATACTTTCTTCCGCTTCACGGTACAGGATAATAACGGGAACGAGGTTGCTTTTGCGTCCGAGCCTAAGACGGGACGGCGTAATGATTTCCCGTTCCAGTTCACCGCATTTGAAGCCGTTCCCGGCGACATTTATTATCTAGCGATTCAAGGCGGGCAAGGCGCGACTAGCAGCCATGTTCTCGACATTTTCACCACACGGGGCGAAGTAGCGGAATGGGCGAACGTGCCAAGCTACAGCGTGAGCATCCCCGGTGATGCATCATCCTCGCTGACGGTTGCCGCGACGGGTCGTTCGTCGGATCGTCTGGAAAGCTACAGCTCACAGGGTCCGCGTATGGACAACGATATGAAGCCGGACATCGCCGCGCCGACGGGTGAACAACTGCCGGGATACACCGATTCGTTCGGGTTCAACGGCACGTCGGGTTCTGCGCCTCTGGTGGCGGCAGCGGCGGCGCTGGTGATGCAAGCGTACCCGCAGATGAGCCAAGAAGAAGTCAAAGCGTTCCTCATGGAAAACGCTCGTGATGTGGGCGACGCGGGTTTTGATCCGTTGTTTGGGATTGGACAATTGGAGATGCCCGCGCCGGACGCCAGTGGAACGGGTGATGGTGGCTTTGAGCCGCGTGGGTCGGGGACGGATGCAGCAGGATTCTTGATCGACTCGAACGTGCAGTTTGGCGTTAAGAGTCAGGGTGAACTTGGGATGCAAGTTACGATCTCGTTCCAGGTGGACAACCTGCAAGATCAGGATGTTGCTGCTGTGATCATCTTCAACGATGAAAATGGGGATGCGCTGACCAGCCCGGATGAGGATTACGAGTTATTTGGGACGATTGGCACGGGTTCAGTATTCACGGTGCTGTACGAGTCGTCGGTGTTCAATGATGTGGTGCTGTTCATGCCAGACAGGATGTTCTCTAACCTAGATGTTGGTGACGGGTTGAGCTACACGCTGGCAATCATTGACCTGAGCGACAGTGAAAACTTGAATTTCCTGTTTGTGAGCGACCCGAACCCAATTTCACTGGTAGAACAGTAAGCAATTCATTGTGCGGTGGTAGGGGTGATCGATCTGGTCGCCCCTACGTTGAAGGACAGGGTCACTCGCTGTCCTTTTTATTTATGTCATTTCCAAGTTCTTCTAACAACTGCATAATATCGTTGGCTGCAATTTCCAGCCCGTCGCTTAACCCAAACGCATGGGCGCGAAAAATTCCCGGTTGGGTGGTGTTATCACCCTGCTCTCGTGCTTCGGTTGCGAGAACCCGCCAATGGTTAGCCAGCTCGAGCCATTGCTTCTTGTCCATTCGGACGGTTACTCCTAGCATGGTTATAGTGTTCGCGCAGGAACAAGGCGATTCTCGACTGCAATAGCAACAGCTTGTGTCCGGCTTGTCGTCTGTAATTTAGCGAGAATGTTGCTCACGTGTTTTTTAGCCGTAGAATGGCTAATGTTCAAGCGGTCTGCAATTTCGACATTCGTTAACCCTTTGATCATCATGGCAAGTACTTCGAGTTCGCGCCCGGTCAAGTGAAAGTTGTCGGCAGTGAGGCGATGGGTAGCGGTGACAAGTGCCTGTGCCGCTTCGCGTGCTAACGTTGATTTGCCTTCATAAGCGGCGCGAATGGCATCTGCAAGATGATCTACGGTGATATTTTTGAGCAAATAGCTAATTGCTCCTGCTTGAATAGCAGATTGTACCAAGTCTTCGTGGACAAAATTGGTCAGCGCAATGATGCGGGTATTTGGACATCGCTGGTGAATAATACGAGTAGTGGTGATGCCATCTGTTTGCGACATCATTAAATCTATGATGATAATATCGGGAGCAAGTCGTTCACAAAGAGCAATTGCTTCGTCACCGGTTGTTGCTTCACCGACCAACTCCAGATCAAAACAGCTGCGGATAAACAACGCTAAGCCGCTTCGCAGCAAATCATGATCGTCCGCAATAAGAACGCGGATTTTTGAAGTTTCTGTCATCCCAACGGATTCCCATAAATTAATTCCATTTAAAATTATATACACGAAAGATGAAATAATGCAACACCGGGATAACGGTAAAGGTGAGCTTATGGCTACCGAGTGGGGTACTAATGGGTAATTTACAGCGTAAATTTTACGCATTTGGGAAGTGTAAGAGGTATTGTGTTACAAAAATTAATTATGAAAAATTAAATTAACGTTAATTTGCTGCCATAGGTAGGTTAACGACAACCTGTGTTCCCTTGTTGATGACAGAGCGAATATCGAGGGTGCCACCATGTGCGGAGATGATGCGCTGTGCCAGAGTTAGCCCCATACCGATGCCCTGCTGCTCGTCGCGTTCGCGGTCAATTTGCTGGAATGCTTCTAAGGCGGCGGTCAGTTTATCGTTGGGAATGCCGCGTCCACGATCCGTTATACTGATTAATACTCGTCCCTCGGCACACCATTCTGAGACCTCGATGTCACTGTTTTCTGGGGCGAACGTCAGCGCATTGGCGATCAATTCTGCGAAGGCTTGCTTGAGGGCAGGGGGGTTACACTGCACCAACGCCTGCCGATCTCGATCCCGCATTTTGATACCGACATTAGGCTGCTGCATGTAAGCGAAGCGGCGGGCAAGGTTGGTTGAGGCAACCAGCAGTTCCCACATCGACATGCTTATACCCTGTGTTTCAACCAGCGCCCGATTGAGCATTCCAGTTTCTAGCTGGGTGATAAATGCCAACTGCTCTACGCGGTGGCTCAGTCGCTTGCTGCCCGCGTCGATGGTGCTAAGAAGTTCGGCAAGCTCGCCCGGTTCAAGGCTGTTGATCTGTCGGGAGATAATTTCAACCACTGTGTTAATTGAGATCAAGGGGGTACGCAGTTCATGAGTCACCATACGGGCAAGCTGCGTTTTGACGTACTCAAGGCGCTGTTCAGCTTCGTCGTTCTGCTGGGTGCGGCGCTTTAAGCGTGCAAAAATTGCCGTGAGTAGTTCAGCCGACGTAAACGGCTTGGTGATGAAATCGTCTGCGCCTAAATCCATGCCTTGACGCAGCGACCCACGATCTGCTTTAGCGCTGAGAAAAATGAACGGAATGTTCGCTGTGCTAGGGTAAGAGCGAATTTGCTCTAAGACTTCAAAGCCGTCTAAACCGGGCATCATAATGTCACACAGGATTAAGTCGGGTGTGGATTGTAACGCCATTTCGATGCCTTGTTCGCCGTTGATCACCCCCTGTACGGTGAACGTTGTGTACTGGAGCAGTTCCATGATGTCTTCCAGTAAGTATCGCTCGTCCTCGATCACCAAAATATGGGTCATGAATGAATGTGTCCTTGATATAACGGGGTTAACCTTGAGATCGTAACATAAGCGCAGTCTATATCAATTTAGGATTTGTGAATTTTGTATGATTTTATCGCTACAGCGCCTCTTTGATGGATTCAGCTAGTTTGCGTGGAATACCGGGAACGGCGGCAAGCTGATCTACGGATGCGCCGCGA
>Ga0163147_10009823_pt1 | contig 10282 bp, 10 predicted proteins | sample OliLakLV19MP6G1_FD_148597 | JGI IMG/M metagenome (GOLD analysis project Ga0163147, IMG submission 148597) | Freshwater microbial mat bacterial communities from Lake Vanda, McMurdo Dry Valleys, Antarctica- Oligotrophic Lake LV.19.MP6.G1 | ecosystem: Environmental > Aquatic > Freshwater > Lake >... | reverse complement strand
GCGCGGAAGACGGCATCGAATTCGTTGAGGAGGAGTGAGTCGGGCACGGCGAGGATGCGGATGACCATGGGACTCACGTTACGGAGAACGGCTCGAAGAATCAATCGTTTGAAGGGGGCGTCTGCGCTCATTCCTCCAGGCTACCTGCCGCCGGGCCACCAGACCCCCGACTTGCTGCTGCACTCGCTGAAAAGGGTGTCCGGAAAGAAGACTACGCAGACCACAGCGTCTGAAACTTGCTCAAACGGCTAATTTGGACGCGAGTGACTGAAAATACATAAATTATTTATTGAACTCGACAGCGAATAAGTGTAGAGTATAAGACCAACGGAGATAATCGCTATGCCAAGTCGAAGAACAATTCGTGAAACTGTCGAAGCTGGTATTAACACTGTCGCTGAGCTTCAGGGATCTCTCCTTACCGCGATCCAACTCGAGTTTTCGACCATCCCGCCGTATCTGTGCGCCCAGTGGTCCATTAATAGTGATCCTAGTGACGTAAGCGACATGATTCAAGGGGTAGTGGTGCAGGAGATGCTGCATTTTGGTCTTGCGTGCAACATGTATACCGCCACCGGCGGATCACTCAGCGGTGAAATTGCCACGTCCGGCTTTCTACCCCAATATCCGACTAATTTGCCCGGCGACGTTCATCCCGGGCTTAGTGTGGCGCTACTTCCGCTTGGCAATTTGGCACTACAGACATTTATGTCGATCGAGTATCCTGAGGTAACGCTGGTTGTCCAACAACCGACCTCTCCAGCTCCACCATCGGCCCCATCGCCCCCGACGATTGGGCAATTCTATCAAACGATCGCCGCTGGATTTAATACTGTGTTTCCAAGCGGGCTGCCGACTAACCCGTCTCTAAACCAAGTGGTTACGAGTGTAGGTGCCGACCAGCTGTTTGCCATCAACACGGTCGCGGACGCGGCGAGCGCAATCCTTGAGATCACTGACCAGGGCGAGGGCACGAGCACGTCACCAGACGAAGGAACATTTGACTCGACTGACCTTGCGCACTACTATACTTTCGCGCAAATTTACTACGGCGCAACAGTAGCCCCAGTGGGGGGCACCTTCACATACTCGGGCGAATCCATCACCCTGCCGACGGTTTATGATTTCGCGTCGGAGCCTCCAGGTTCGCCTGATCAGAAGTCGTTCATTAGTACATTTACAACTCTGATGACGCAGTTGGAATCTTGCTGGACAGGCGGGGCAAGCATAGAGACAGCTATAGGTACAATGTACACTCTCCAAAGTGACGGGGTTACACTTATCCAGGCTGGTTCCACTCCTCAATTTAGATTCGAGGCAGGGAGCGCCCTACCGGCAAGGAGATAGCTAACTGCTGGAGTTGGTGGAATCGTCTCAGTTGGAAATTGTGCTGACATTCTGCGGGTCGCAGTCCGAACTAAGCCCTTCGAGATTTGCAGCCCGGAACAACTTGCAGTTAGTGCCCAGCTGATTCCTCTATAACCCGAACTCAAAGATATACCGTGATGTGACGCGGCAGCGGCAATAATCGCTCCCTGCGCAGTGTTAGCCCGCGCGCTGGATTGGCCGCGTTGTAATGCTCCTAATTGATATGGGCTGCTGCGAGTAGGACCTGATCAATTCTTCGGAACAGTGTACTGGCCTGAATCAGGCCCGTATCACGATGTAAGCAACAGCCTATGGCCGTGCACCGAACAACGTGTAACATATAGATCCTGCCGGCGAGAATGAGCTCTGATAAAAGCAACAAATGCCGAATACACTGGTGGCGCACATCGTCGACGACTAGCTGCGCCGACGAAGAGCTTCAGGAAACGAGAAGGAACATCTAATGACAATGATAGGACTACCTCAGTCAGGCTGGATAGATACCATGGAGGAACTTGAAAGCTGGACCGTCGGCGGCGATATCTACAACCGGGCAAATCTTCTTCCGCTGCAGCCCCGTCCTGCCGCGAACACTGGACCCCAGCTGTTTATCTTTCACGATATGTACGGCGGGTACATCCCCGACGGTGACCTGTACCCGCAAGGCACCCCAAATCCCAACTACTACGCATTCAACTTCTGGCAGTACGTCGACATCTTCAGCTACTTTACGCACCACTGGGTTGCGGTCCCTCCGCCGTCATGGATTAATGCCGGACATCGGAATGGAGTGCCTATTTTGGGCAACTTGACCCCGCCCTACGGTGATAACGGCAGCTTTGTGCAACCGATGCTCGACGCGACAGACCTATACGTCGAGCAACTTGTTGCAATTGCACAGTACTACGGCTTCGATGGATGGGCGTTTAACTTCGAGACCAATCTGTTGCACGGCAACAAGAGCGCCCGGCAACTGGTTACCTTTCTCAGTCGACTCACCAGTAGACTGCATTCAGCTCTTGCCGGATCGAAAGTCGTGTGGTACGACTCCGTGGATATGCAAGGGATCATCAGCTATCAGAACGAATTGAACGCGAATAACGGACCTTATTTTGAGGCATGCGACGGAATTTTCCTCAATTACAACTGGAGTACAGCTGGCTTGAACAGTTCGGCCACGTATGCGGGAGATCGCGCTCGGGATGTCTTTGCAGGGATTCAGCCCTTTATAAAACAATTTGACACGTATCAGTCCCTCCAGCAGGCTGACCAAGCTGGTGTCTCCGGCGGACTATTCGCACAGAGTTGGACATATCAAAAGCAGACGGATAGTGACCCATTTGAGAAACGTGAACAGAGGTTCTGGATCGGACATCCGCCACAGTACCCGAAGCCACAGAATTGTGTGGCTTCGGTAATCTCAGAACGCCCACTACCTGCAACATATCCACTTGTGACCAATTTCAATGTCGGCCGCGGCCGTATGTTTTTTGTGGACGGCTCTCAGGTGTCTGCCGTCGGGACGGAACCCGCGGAGGTGCACTGGGGAAATCTGAGCGCGCAGGACATTCTCCCGACATACCGATATTGGACTAGCGCCGGTTCGCCGCGACTCTTCGAACCTCGCATTTGCCACGATGCTGCGTTTGATGGAGGCGGTTCTCTTCTGATCGCCGCTGCGCGCAGCAGGAAAGGCGATTCGATTAAGCTCACTCTGTTTAACGTGGCACTTACCATTCCCGCCGACTGTACCTTCTCCTTGACTTTTATGCCCTTCAATGAGGCCTCGCTGCCCGAACTCGCTGTCATTCTCGCTTGCGTGAGTGGAGACATCGCACTGCCTCAGTCCGCGACTGGCGGGGCAGGTTGGCAGACTGTGACGACCGACTTGTCGAGTCATGCGGGCGCTCAAATCCCTTCTGTTCAATTGAAGATTACAGCTGCTTCGGACACTTTGACTGAAGTTGCCGTACTCATCGGTGAATTAAAGCTTATGGATATTGCCGCCCCGCAGTATCCGGCAGCAGTTATGGGTCTCTCAGCTGTTGATAGCGTGTTCACACAATCTGCAATGGGCAGTATGATTAGCAGCCTCGACTTGATATGGGATGCTCCCATTGATGACGCCTGCGCCTGGAACGTTTATCAGGTTTTGGATTCCAGCACTAACGTCACATACATTTTTCTCGGAAGAGCCTTTACGACCGCCTGGCACCTTGAAAACTTTGTTTTTGGTACTGTCCAGGAGGTGACTTTTTGTGTTCAGCCCCGGAATCGCTATGGGTACAACCAGCCACTCGGATCGGCGACAGCAATCGTATCCGTCACGTGGGCAAATCAGGACTCCACTAATATCGGCGCTGCAGATGTGTGACTCAGTGTTACCTCCCCGTAGCCAGATGACGCCTTTTCCCCTCAGGTCGTCGCTCCTGTTGTCACAGCAATGCGCTTTAGCGGGTTTTGCTCTGAATGCCCTCGTTCCGCCATCATCTCCTCAATATGTGGAAACTTAACGGATACCGCAAGTACCACACCGAACCACGCGAAAGAAATCACGCCGCATTTCGTACTGGCGGCACTCGAACGAATTGGACGGCATAATCGGCGGCGACCTACCCTAAACCAGCCACCCTTCACGGTTTTCGCAACATCTAGCGTGAGCTCCTGCTCCAAAGCCCTCACGTGATAAAGCTAGCCACAGCATGCCCAACTCCGCCGCAATGGGTGCGAGATCGCGATACCTGAGAGGAACCGCAAATGCCAGCGGCAGACACAGAATAAATTACCTCGTCAGGGAACCATCATTCGGAAAAGTGGATTCCGACCGTGCCTTGCTTTCGCATCTCCTCATTCTGAGTGGATACCAAACTTCGGTGCGACAGAACCCGAACTCGATCCGTCGGACATCCACAGCAGAAACTCCGGTGCATCAGGAAGACCAGAGAATAGAGGGTTCTGAGTACCGGACGTGGCTCTGCCGTCGTTCGACGAACTTAGGGTGAATTGATAGATCTCCTGAGCCTTGCGAAGAGCGACGTACATGTTGCCGGAATCATCGAAAGTTATTCCCGACACCGCGGAGCCGGCCGGTATCCCCAGATTCATGTCTGTCAACGTTAACGTGACTGACCCTGTATATCCCGATGGCGCCGTCGGGTACGGAGGCGGTGGATTCTTTGACGAGAACTCATCCGCCGAAGGAAGCGCCGGCAATGGGTTCGGCTCCGTGACAAGCGCTCCGGAGTACACCGAATCTCCCGAACCCACATACAGTGTTCCGCCTTGCACGGCAAGGTGAATTGGAGAGGGGATTACCGTCAGGCCCAAAGGCACACCTGTGCCGAGGTCATACATTCGAACTGCATTGCCGGCCTCGTCTGCGACATACAGCACACCAGAAGCAACGATCACGTCACGGACAGAGTTCTGTACTTTGGGAGGCTTGGGCTTTCCATGCTGCCCGTCTGCGACATTGTCTAAGCCGTCATCTGTGCTCAGGGTGCACGAGAGCCCTCCCCAGTCCGGCGCGACGACAATCTGTGATGGGATCTCCGCAACTACTACGGCAGTGGGTACGAATGTCCCGGCAAGATAATTGTTTCCGGCGATTGGACTCTTAACCTCCGCCAGTGCGGCCTGCAGGGCAAGGAGGTACGGCGATGCGTTCCCCTTTTCTGTCGACGCTAACGTATACGGAGAGGAAGAGTTCAGGACCGCAACCATATTCGAATCCTGATTCGATACGTACCATAATTGACTGCTCGAGGAGGCCGAAGTCCAGGTGAAGGAGAACGGATGGCTGATGGCGCTCGAACCAGCGATAAAGACGCTTTTAAAGCTATACTGCAGGGCGACGCTCGTTCCCGGTGTGAAGCACAGAACGTTGCTGTTGTCCTTGCTGCCATTCACAACGTATAGAAAGCCGTTGGCCAGAGTGAGAGCACGAAGTTCTTCCAAAGTTTGGGAGCCCGCGCTTAGTATGTTTTGGGTTGCAGGTGAGCTGGGATTGGCCTCGTCATATGCCCATACGTTGTTCACTGGGCTGGGATTCTTGATCGTTACCTTACCGCCGTGAAATGTTACCAGAAGCATTTGAATATCCTTCCTATGCTGAATTTAACTGGGAATACCCGATGCCGCGCTCTTCACAACGCGACTTGATGCCGGAGAAAGACCCAGCAAAGACGGCACGTTAAGAAGTTGCGGATAAGAATAGTGGTGCTGGTACATCGCCTCGGCGATCCAGGCGTGGGAATTCAGTCCCGAAGGGAGCTGGGAGGAATCGACAAAATCTCCAGGCAGTAATAGCTGGCTGTTTCCGATCCGCGTGTAGTTCTTTGCGGAGGTTGCATTCACTATGGCACGAATGATCTCAGCGGTCCCAAGTGGAGGGAGAATGTCATGAATGGAGTGGCCCAAATAGATGCTTTCAACCTGCCCGAGCGTGGTTACGTTCCAGGCAAGAGGCACCACGTCCAGCGAATTACGAACGCAGTCAGCATTTGCCGTCGAAGTAGAACTGTCGAACACCTGATCAAAAAGGGCGGCGAACTCAGCGTTACCAGCGGTTGGCCCTGCGAAATTTACTGTAGTGACTGCGGCTTTTGAGTTCGAATCCCACGAACTCTGATTCTGCCGCGCGTATAACGCGAGAGTCGACGCGAGCGTCGCACCCAGGCTATGTCCGGTAAAACAGACACTCGCGGCGGAAATACACGGGGCTGCCATTTCGCTCGATAAAAACTCGAACAATGTTTGCTGGGAGGCGACATCAACCATGTTCAACAAGGTGGCCAACCCAATACTCGTCGATTCTGAGATCTGCGGTCCAGCGCCGCTTGACGAGGTCCCCAGTGGCCAAGGCATCATCCGAAAGATGTCAAAGTCATCCAGCAGCCAGTCGAGGGGCGCCGCAGAAACGGTGCCACGAACGGCGACTGCGTACTGCGATGGCCCAGACGTGTCGCTTAATTTCGCGACGTACATCATATTGTCTTGAAAGTACGAGCCCGGAACGGTGTAGCTGACCGGTCCCCAAATCACAGACCAAAGCCCCGCTATCGGTGGGATTGTCGGATTCGCTGTCGAAGTCATGGCGTTTTCGAGCTCTGTTGCAATGGTCGAATCCGGAGACGGAATTCCCACCAAAGGTTCTCCGATGTACGCAAGGTATGCAAAGCTCAACATCATTTGTCGTTGCGAATAGGTGTCGCTCATCTGTCCTAACCTCCTCTCTGTCACTAATCTTTGCGCGTTGCCTGAGTACGGGCGTGGACACAATCAATGACAACCGAGTTTGAGTCACTCAGCATTTCAAAAGAAAAAATCACCATCGGCAGGCACCTGACCAGGATTAACCCTAAAGTGGACCCCATTGTCAAGACCATTTTTGGCTCGCAATAAGCTAATGCGCGACGGGTTTGAGTTGTGAGCTGGGGCGGCCTCGGCATCGAAGCCGTCCCTGGTGATTTTGACGGTCGCATCGGCGCCCGAGCCGCATCGCTGCGGAGCCCCGTCTTCCATTGGCGTGTCTTGCGTGTAGAACCGAACGTTCAGGCGCGAAAACGATAAATCCCAAGGGTTCGGTGACGGCGTCTCCGAGGAGACTCGATCTCCCTTCCTTTTTCTCGGCCTGGTCATCGTATTATTTTCTTCCCTGATAGATTGCCGCCGGAGTCCCGTACCCGAGACTCTGGTGAAGTCGTTCCTGGTTGTAGAACCGGAAATAGCGTTCGATTCCGGTTCGCGCTTCCCGTACCGACTCATAATCCTTGAGATAGACCTCCTCGTATTTGAGCGACCGCCACAGCCGCTCAATGAAAATGTTGTCCATACAGCGTCCGCGGCCATCCATACTTATGGAGATCTGCCGGTCCTCCAACTGGCCCGTGAACTTCCCGCTGGTAAACTGCGCCCCCTGATCGCTGTTAAAGATCTCCGGCCGTCCGCGCCGCAGGGCGCATTGCAACGCCTCGACGCAGAAGTCGACTTCCATGGTCAACGACAGCCGCCAACTCAAAACGTACCGGCTGAACCAGTCCATCACCGCGACCAGGTAGACAAAACCCTGCGCCATTCGGATATAGGTGATGTCCGTGCTCCAAACCTGATTGACGCGCTCCACGGCGACTCCTCTCAGCAGGTACGGATAAACCTTGTGATTTTCTCCCGGCTGGCTCAATCGCGGCTTTGGATAAACGGCCTCAATTCCCATTAGCGCCATCAACCGCGATACTCGCTTGCGATTCACCTCGAATCCTTTTGTTCTGAGAAATTCCACCATTTTCCGGCTCCCGTAAAACGGCGTCCGCGTGTACTGCTCGTCCAGCAATCGCATCAACCGCAAGTTTTCCTCACTTTCGCCCAAAGGCTGATAGTACAACCCGGCCCGGCTTATACCCAGCAGTTGGCACTGCCTCCGAACGCTGATTTCTTCATGGCCCCGATCCACCAGCGGCCGCAAATCCTCAATCGAGCATTCCGACTTTGTTTTTGAGCCAGTCCAACTCGACCTTCAGCCGGCCGATCTCGGCATAAAGCGCCTCGCTTCCGGTCTCGGCGTTGGCGCTCTTCCGCGTTCGGCCATCCACGAAAAGCTCGGGAAGATGCTCCGTCGCAGACTTCCTCCACTTCGCGATCTGAATCGGATGCACCTTAAATTGCGATCCCAATTGGCTCAACGTCCTTTCTCCCCGGATTGCCTCGACCGCTACCCGTGCTTTGAAATTCGGTGTGTACTGTTTTCTCGTCGTCGTCATCGTTCTTTTCCTCTTCCAGTGACTCCGTCGAAATCTTAGCTTATTGCCTGATCTGAATTCCTGGGACTACTATACCCTTTGCTCAAGAGGGGAAATCAAGGTTGTCGGGTCGAATCACCGCCCGTCGCAGGACCTCCGATGGGTCAAACATCCAAAGCCACTGAGAATGTGTAACATTCGTTAGCAACTGATTCCGCCTGTTCCACTCACCTCTAAACAGTTTCACGATTCACTTTGAGCGAGCCGGTGCCTGAACGGTTTTATCACAGATACTCATGGCGGTTCTGTTGCGAAAACACCAGAGATGCAGACGAGGGCTGGTTGAGGCGTCGATTACGCGGAGATTCCAAACAATGCACAAATGAACTTCGCTTGGCCAACTGAATCGCTCTTGGCCAAACCGGGCTGGCTGACAGTGCGTCGGAAGATCTCCCGGAGCTTTTCAAACAGTGCGGTCCGCTTCTTCAGCTTCGGCGCATAGTAAGGTCGCCACACTCGCTTACGGCTGCGAATGCGACGATATTCAAAGCCCAGGAAAGAGAAACTGTTCGGCGATAATTAGAATTCCCGCTCGTGAAAAAGTAATTGACGCGGAACACAAGGACCTATTTCTCACAGGAATCAGCAAATCGGAGATCGCGCGACGGCTGGATATAGGGCGAACCTCGGTTCGGCGGATCCTGGCTGGCGAGATTTCTTGAGCTTCGCATGGTTACCGAAAGGACACGTTGTTTTTGTTCTTCGCTCAAGACATTGCTCATGAGAGCTGAAGGTAGCCCTTCGCTCTCTTGCTATGCCCTGATTCCGCCCAATTTAATGGCTGGTTTTCAGACGTCCCCTAATGGCCGGTTTTGGGTGTCCCCCGAGGAGTGTTCGCTTTGACGACACACATCCAAGATAAGGAAAGTGTTCAATCGAGTGGGCAGCGCCAGGGCGAGCTGAGGTGGCAAACTTCATCCAGGAGGCCGCCCCAACATGAAGTGGACCGTTAAGGGGTAGTAGCCACATCCAACCGAAAACCTCCGTTAAGCGATTCGCGGCTTGATCAATCCGCTGAATTCCCGATTGGGATAGAATTCAAAACTGCGCAGAATAAGGATACTGCGCAGTTTTGGCGATCCTTGGAGGCTTTATGGCAGTCCGGACACGGAGAAATCGGGCGGGAGTGCGTGGTAGCCGGACAAAAGCGCAATTGTCCGCAGCCCTGGCCGACGTTGTTCTGGAAACAACGCGGCTCTGGCGCAAGCACCATCTCGGATACGACCAGACCAAGTACGTTGTCGAACAAACTCGGCGGCGTTTGAAGCTGGAACCGCCGGGAACGCGCCGGCGCATGGTGGAACGTCTCGACAAGGCCGAAGTCGAACGGCTAATCCGGAACACCTATCAATCGCACAGCAAGTACGGGCTGATGATCAAAACTCTCTTTCTCTGTGGGGCACGTGTTGACGAGTTCGTTCACATCAAAGTAGAGGATTTACATCTCGACGCCGAGATGCCTCAAATGTATCTGGGCCACTGCAAGAAGGAATCCAACCGTTATGTTCCGGTTTTGCCGTCACTGGCGCAGGAACTGCGGACGCATTTAAATGGCCGCCGCCAGGGTTATCTATTCGAGACCAATCGGCATGATCGCTATTCGGTCCGCACCGTGCAATCTGTTGTGAAAACCGCCGCCCAGGAGGCCGGTATCGCTAAGCGCGTCTACCCTCACCTTCTTCGTCATTCGATCGCGACGATACTCCTCGATTCCGGCGAAGTTCCGATCGACCAGGTACAAAAGTTCCTCGGCCATCTGCAACTCGCGACGACGCAGATCTATGCCGAAACCAGCGTCCGGGCACTGGGGGAGAACTATACGCGCGCCATGGGCGGCGGGAAGGCTTGAATCCGGCAGGCATGGACGATTCCCCGACCGGGCTGGAGGAATCCGAGCGTCTGCCCAGTGAGGTTGATAACGACACAATCCGCAAGTATTTTACGCTGACCAAGGCGGACCTGGAGCAGATAGACCAGTGCCGCGGCCCGGCCAATAAAGTGGGCTTTGCGGTCCAGCTCTGTACTCTTCGGTGGCATGGCTATTTCCTCTCCGATACGCGAGATCTCCCTGCGCCGGTCCTCGAAACGCTTGGCTCCCAACTGGGCTTGTTGCCGAT
>Ga0163147_10009822_pt1 | contig 10282 bp, 8 predicted proteins | sample OliLakLV19MP6G1_FD_148597 | JGI IMG/M metagenome (GOLD analysis project Ga0163147, IMG submission 148597) | Freshwater microbial mat bacterial communities from Lake Vanda, McMurdo Dry Valleys, Antarctica- Oligotrophic Lake LV.19.MP6.G1 | ecosystem: Environmental > Aquatic > Freshwater > Lake >... | reverse complement strand
GGCGAGACCGCGAACACCGGCGCGACACCGGACGGCCGGGTGGACCTTACGACCCTGCAAGCCCTGCTGGTGGCGGCGAAGGATCAGGCCGAACGCGGCAGCGAAGCGGACTGCCTCGAACGGCTGGCGAAGGCGCGGGAACTGAGCGCCCGCGCCCCTTAAACTACTCGTAGCGATTACTCGACGATGACGCCGCAGGCGATGCGGTCGCCGGCGTTGCCGGCCGGGTCGCTCTTATAGTCATCGGCGGCGGCGTGAATCACGATCGCCGAGCCATCGGCATCGAACAGCGAATTGGGTTGGCCTTTGACGAGCGAGATCATGGGGTTGGCGATCTCGATCACCAGCTCGCCGCTCGCCGGGATATGCAGGTTGGGCATGTCGCCGGCGTGGGCGCCGTCGGCCGCTGCCATGCCGTGCTTCTTGTTTCCCGGATTGAAATGCGGGCCTGCGCTAGTGAAGGGCGGCTCGCACTTGCCGACCGCATGGATATGGAACGCGCGATCACCGGCGGGGAAACCCTTCAGCGACATCTTGAGGAGAACGCCTGCCGGCATCTGGGCGAGTTCGACCCGACCGACATCCTTACCGGCTGCGTCCTTCAGGGCCGCCTTGGCCGTCGTCGGCGCTGCCTGGGTTTGAGGCTGGGCCTGGGATTGAAGCGGCATTAGGCATTCCACCGCCAGCATCACGAGGCTGCACGTCATCAATCGGCCAATGCGCATGGTTCCCTCCGGTTGGTTCGTCATCACTGTGTCGCGAGAAGCTGTTGGGTCAAGTCGGCGCAGGGCACGTCCTTGGCCGTGCCGATCACCGGGGTGGGCAGCGGGAAGACGCGGCCGAGGCCGACCTGCGGATTGCGCAGCTTGCCCTCGACCTTGACCGTGCCGTGCAGGTCGAGCAGGTCGAAGCCCTTGCGACGGGCGTCGATCTCGGCCTTGACGGTCTGGCTCTTGAGCGACGCCTGGCCCTGGACGTAGAGGACGGATTTCTGGGTATCGAGCAGGGTGCGGTCGAAGGCCACCGTGCCTTGCTGGAAATTGAGCCGGCCCATGGCGCACTTGATGGGGATGCGGTTGTCGCCGGCGACATAGAGGATCAGCGCGTCGAAAATCTGCAGGCCGGCCAGGCTCACCATCAGGCTGCTGACCGAGCCGCCGCCCAGCGCCAGCGCCACGTGGCCGTCGGCGGTGCCCATGACCTGGGCCAGCGACCGGCCGCTGCCGGCCAGCGCCAGGCGGCCCTGGATCTTGCCCTGTGTGGCATCGAAGTAGCGCGACTCGCGGAAGAAATTCTTGAACTCGATGTCACCGGCCTGGAGGTTGGCCCGCACCTTCGGCGTGTCGCTGCGCGCGTCCATCACCAGCTCGCCCTGGATCGTGCCGCCGCCGAACACCGACATGGTGAGCGGCTTCACCGTCGCCACGCCGTTCAGGATCACCACCCGGAAGGCAAGCGCCTGCACCGGCAGCCAGGGCGGCGCGATCACCTTCTTCGCATCGAGCGTCACATCCATGTTCATGGCGCGCAGCCTCTCGATGTTCAGCGGCACGTTGGGGAATAGATCGCCCGTCGCCTCGAGCTGCTGCTGGGTCGCAGCCTGCTTGGCCGAGACGTTGGTCTTGCGGGCCGGCGTTGCGCCGACCAGCGGCGCCAGATCCTCGAAGACGAGCTTCTGCGAAACGAGCTTGGCGGTGAGGAACTCCGGCTTCTTGCGCTCGTCGATCGTGACATCGCCGGTGAGGTCGCTCTCGCCGACCCGCCATTTCGAGCGGACGAACTTCCAGACGCCGGGCTCGCGCTCCAGCTTGCCGGTGATCGTGTAGGGTGGCGTCGGCGGTCCGGGAATGCCCAGGAGCGGATAGATGTCCGACATGTTCGGCCCCGACAGGGTGAGGTCGACGTTGGCGCCCGTCCATTTGAAGGGGTCCTGCACCGTGCCCTTGGCCTTGAGCTTGGTGGCGCCGAAGACGATGTCGAGGTCGACCGGATAGGGTTGCTCGGTGTCGCGCAATGCCAGCACCGAGCCGCCGACGAAGCGGACCTGCAGCGGCTGGCCCTCGAGCTTGCCCTTGAGGGTGAACTCGGCTTGCGGCTGGTCGCCGGCCTTGCCGGTCGCCGTGCTCACGCTGCCGTCGAGCTCAAGCTTACGCTTGGTGTCGCGGTAGGCGAGCTTGCCGTCGGTGATCTCGAGCTGGCCGATGAGCGGCGTCTCGTAGCGATTGTCGGGTTCGAGCGCCTTAGCGGCGCCCGTCGCGACCGGCGTCTCGCCCATGCTCCAGTTGAGCTGTTCCTTGTCGCCGACCTCGATCTCGAGTTCGGGTTTCCGGAGCACGAGGCGCGGCAGGACGAGATCGCCCTTCAGGAGCGGCCACAGGCGGATGTCGAAATCGACCTGCTCGACCTTCAGCATATGTGGCGCCTTGCCCCACTGGGCATTGGCGATCTCGACGCCGCTTAGCCGCACGTTCGACGTCGTGCCCCAATCGATCGAAATATTGGCGACCTTGGTCTTGCGGCCGGTGAAATCGCTGGCCCGACCTTCGAGCTGGCCACGAAGGTAATCCGAGGTGACGAACAGATACAGCCCGCCGGCCGCGACCACGACCAGGCACAGCAGAATACCGGCCGACCAGCCCAGGATTTTCGCCACACGCTTCATGGCAACGGAAACGACCCAGGGGCGTTGATGGTTGCGCCGCCCGCTGAACGGCCGTCAGCATGTTCAGATGATCTTTCGGGACCTCAGATCAGCCACCTCGGCGGCCCCAAAGCCCAGTTCCGATAACACCGCGTCGTTATGCTCGCCCAGCTCGGGGGCAATCCCGGGCTTGGCAGGCGTCTCGGAGAACTGCCAGGGCGTGCCATGCACCTTCAGCTTGCCGTGCTTCGGATGATCGACATGGGTGACGTAGCCGTTGGCCACCACGTCGGGATCGTTGGAGGCCTCGAGGAGCGTGTTGATCGGCGCCGAGACGATGTCCGCGCCGCGCAGCCTCGCCACCCAGTCGGCGCGCGTGCCGGTGGCGAACAGGCTGTCCAGCAGCGCCAGCAACTCGGCGCGCTTGGCCTCGCTGTCGATGATGCTGCCGATCGTCTCGAAGCCGGCGGCGCAAACCCTGTCCCAGAAGCCGCACGCGCTCATCGCGTCCTTCCAGTTGTCGGGACCGACGAGCTGGAAGACGAGCGGCTTGCCGTCGCGATCATTGAACGAGGCGCTGATGCCGGGACGTTCCTTGGTGCCGGTGATGCGGGCCTGGCCAGTCACCGGATTCTGGTCGCGCCACATCGTCGTGGTGAAGGTCCAGCCCATCAGGCGCACGAGCGAGCCCAGCAGAGACAGGTCGATCTTCTGACCAACCCCCGTCGTCCGTGCATGAAGAAGCGCCGCAAGCGCGCCACCGAAGGCGAGCATGGCCGTCGACTCGTCGGCCACCGACGCAATGCCGGTACGCATCTTCTGGCCCGGCATGGAATAGGCCTCGGCAATGCCGCCCAGCGCCTGCGCCATCGAATCGGTACCGGGCAAATGGGCATGCGGTCCCTTGGTGCCGTAACCCGAGACCGACACGTAGACCAGCTTGGGGTTGTGCTTGCGCAATTCCTCATAGCCGAAGCCATTCTTTTCGGCAGCACCTGGGCGGAAGTTCTGGCCGAAGATGTCGGCCTTCGCGGCGAGCTTGTGCAGGATGGCGCGCCCCTCGGGCGTCTTGAGGTTCAAGGTGACGCTCTTCACGCCGCGATTATTGGTCTCGAAGAAGGTGCTGCCCTTGCCCGGCAGCACGGTCATGCCGCGCGAGGAATCGCCGCCGTCGGGCGTCTCGATCTTGATCACGTCGGCGCCGAGGTCGGCCATCAGCATCCAGGGCACGGTGCCGGCCTGCGCCGTCGAGCAGGAAACAACTTTTACGCCCTGCAGCGGGCCCCATGACGAAGAACTGGGCGGTGCGGACATTGACGCTTTCTCCTATTCGAACAGGTAACAGGCGACGAAGTGGCCGGGCGAGACCTCGCGCAGCGCCGGCTCCCGCTGCGAGCACTGCGGCATGACATAGGGGCAGCGCGTATGGAAACGACAACCGGACGGCGGATCGAGCGGCGACGGCACCTCGCCCTTGAGCTCGACTTCCTCCTCGCCTCGCCCCGGCCACGCCACCAGGACGGCCGAGAACAGCGCCTTGGTGTAGGGATGGCGGACATCCTCGAACAGGGAAGCGGTCGGCGCCTTCTCGACGATCTTGCCGAGATACATCACCACCGTATGGTCGGCCATATGGCGCACGGTGGCGAGATCGTGGGCCACCAGCAGGTAAGCCACGTCGTCCTGTGCCTGGATGTCCTTCAGGAGGTTCATCATCTGGGCACGGATCGACACGTCAAGCGCCGAGACCGGCTCGTCGAGCACGATCAGCTTCGGCCGCGATGCCAACGCCGCGGCGAGCGCCACGCGCTGGCGCTGACCGCCGCTGAACTCGTGCGGATACTGCTGCGCCTGTTCCGGCCGCAGGCCGACCTGGAGCAGGAGCTCGCGCACCCGTTCGTCGATCCTCGCCTGGTCTCGCCAGGCCCGATCTCCCGAGGCATTGACGATCAGCGATTCGGCGATGGTGCGGCCCACTTTCATGCGCGGGTTGAGCGACGACCAGGGATCCTGGAACACCGCCTGCACCTTGGCGCGGTAAGCCTTGAGCGCCTCGCCTTTCAGGGCGTGGATCGGCTCGCCCTCGAGCAGGATACGACCCTCGGTCGGCTCCTCGAGATTGAGGATCATCCGCGACGTCGTGGTCTTGCCGCAGCCCGACTCGCCCACCAGGCCGAGCGTTTCGCCCGCCCTTATGTCGAAGGAAACATCGTCCACCGCCTTGACGTGGCCCAGTGTCTTGGCGAACAGGATGCCCTTGGTGAAGGCGAAATGCTTACGCACGCCCTCCACGCGCAACAGCGGCTGGTCCTGATCCTGGCCCTGATCCTGGAGCGCGGCGCTCATGCCGGCGTAACCTTCCAGCAATCGGCGGTATGCGCGTCGCCCACGCGAACCTCGGCGGGATAGGCGTCCAGGCAACGCTGCTCGACAAGAGGGCACCGCGAGGCAAAGCGGCAGCCCACCGGCAGGTCCATCAGCGACGGCGGCTGACCCTCGATCGTGGTGAGCCGGCCGACCGGACCGGTCATCTTGGGCACCGAGGCGATCAGCGCCCGCGTGTAGGGGTGTTGAGGCGCCTCGAATATCTGCCGCACCGGACCGCATTCGACGATGCGGCCGGCGTACATCACCGCCACGCGATCGCACATGCGGCCGACGACGCCGAAATCGTGGGTGATGAACAAGATCGCCATGCCGGTCTCGGCTTGCAGGCGCTTGAGCAATTTCAGGTACTGGAGCTGGATCGTGACGTCGAGCGCGGTCGTGGGCTCGTCGGCGATCAGCACACCCGGCTCACCGCTGATGGCGATGGCGCCCACCACGCGCTGCTTCATGCCGCCGCTCAACTGGTGCGGATACTGGCCGATGCGCTGTTCGGGTGCCGCGATATCGACGCGGCGGAGCGCCGCCACCGCCTCCTTCATGACCTCGACGTTCGGGGCGCGCTTGCGGCGCTCGATCGCCTCGCGCAACTGATCGCCGATCGAGAAGACCGGATTGAGCGAGGTCTGCGGGTCTTGCAGCACCATCGAGATCCGCCGCCCGCGAATTTCGCGCATCTCCGCCGGCGTCCGCTTCAGGATGTTCTCGCCATTGAGCAGCACCTCGCCCTTGATGGTCTGGGCGCCGCCCTTGGGCAGCAGGCGCATCAGCGACAGGGCGGTGAGGCTCTTGCCGCATCCCGATTCGCCCACCAGGCCCAGCACTTCGCCGCGCCGGAGCGAGAAGCTCACGCCATCGACCGCCTTCACGACGCCGCGGCGCAGGAAGAAATGGGTGTGCAGGTCGCGGACCTCGAGAACGGTCTCGCCCCTCATGTCCGGCTTCATAGCTGGCGCAGCCTCGGATCGAGCCGGTCGCGCATCCAGTCGCCGAACAGGTTGACCGAGAGCACCATCAGCGTGATGGCTATGCCCGGGATCAGCGCCACCCACCAGGCTTCCGCGATGCGCCCGCGCCCCTCGGAGATCATCAGGCCCCAGGTCGGCGTCGGCGGCGGGATGCCGGCGCCGAGGAAGCTCAGCGTCGCCTCGGCGATGATCACGACGCCGATGTTGAGCGTGACCAGGACCATGAAGGTGTTGAGTACGTTGGGCAGGATGTGCGTCACCATGATGCGAAGGGCCGAGCAGCCGCGCACCCGGGCGAGCGCCACGAAGTCGCGCTGCCTGAGCGACAGCACCTCGCCCCTGATGACGCGCGCGAAGCTCGCCCACAGCAGCAGGCTGATGGCGATCACCAAGGTGCCGAAGCCCTGGCCCATGGTGACGGCGAGCAGCAGTGCGAACAGGATGGCCGGGAAGGTGAAGGCCGCATCGACCAGGCGCATCAGTATGCTGTCGACCGCGCCGCCGACATAACCCGCGACGATGCCGACGGCGAGGCCGACACCGCCGCCTGCGGTCAACGCGAGCAGCGCCACCAGCAGGCTGACCCGCGCGCCGTAGATGAGACGGCTCAGGATGTCGCGGCCGAAGGCGTCGGTGCCGAGAAAATACTTGTCGCTGCCACCCGCCATCCAGGCCGGCGGCAGCAGCTTGTCGCGCAGCGTCTGGTCGATCGGCGAATAGGGCGCCAAGAGCGGCGCGAAGACCGCCATGATGACGATCACCACGATGATCGCGATCGGTATCCAGGGCACACGCGCAGTGCGCCTGAACCGGCCGGGAACCCTCGCCGGCCAGACAAGGCGCCACAGCGAGAGCCGCGGCGTTACAGCTTCAGTCGGAGGTGGACGTTCAGCGATGGCCATGGTCAGGCGAGCCGGATACGCGGATCGACATAGGCATAGAGGATGTCGACGCCGAGGTTGATGGACAGGATCAGGATCGATTTCAGGATGATCACCGCCTGCAACAGCGGAAAGTCGCGGTAGATCACCGCCTCATAGGTGAGGCGCCCGATACCGGGCCAGGCGAACACGGTCTCGGTCACGATGGCGCCGGTGATCAAGTTGCCGACGAACACGCCCCACAGGGTCAGCACCGGGATCAGCGCGTTGCGCAGGCAATGCTTCCAGATCACGGTGGCTTCACTCAACCCCTTGATGCGCGCGAGCTTGACGAACTCGCTCTCCATCACCTCCAGCATGGCCGAACGTGTGATGCGCATGAAGCCGGCGACGAGGAACGTGCCCAGTGTGATGACCGGCAGGATGTAATGCGACGGCCCGCCCATGCGCCCGGACGGCAGCCAGCCCAATTCGACGCTGAAGACGAAGATCAGCAGCACGCCCAGCCAAAAGCTCGGCATGGCGACGCCCAGCACCGCGACCGTGCCCGCCGCGCGGTCGAGCATGCCGCCGCGGTTGACCGCTGCCACCACGCCCAAAGGAATACCAAGGATCATGCCCAGCAGGATCGCCCACGGGATGAGCACGAGCGTGTTGGGCAGGCGGTCGAAGAAGGCCTCGGCCGCTGGCTGCTTCATGCGGATCGACATGCCGAGATCGCCGTGCATCGCCTTGCCGACGAAGATCGCATACTGATCGAGGATCGGACCGTCGAGACCGAGCGTCTGGGTGAGCGCTGCGCGATCCTCGGCCGTGGCATCCTCGGGCAGCATCAGATCTACAGGATTGCCGGTCAGCCGGCCCAGAAAGAAGACAATCGTCGCCACCATGAAGAGCAGGATCACGCCCTGCATCAGGCGGCGCGCGATGTAGCGCTTCATGGCGCGCCTGCCATCGTCTGCGTCAGCCTCACTTCTTCCAGGGCTTCTGCTCCGGGCGCGGCATGCGCTCGAATACGTCGCCCAGCTCGTGCCGGCCGGGGATCGGATTGAACTGCCCGACCTTCTTGGTATTGATCGCGTAGTACCCCATGCCTTCGATGATCGGGATCACCGTCCAGGAATTGGAGGTGATCTCGACCATGCGATCGGTCAGCGCCGTGCGCTTGTCCTTGTCGAGCTCGGACCCCAGGGCCTGGTAGGTCTTCACGAACTCCTGGCAGTCCTGCGGACAGTTTTCCTTGTCACCCAGGAGACGCTGCGTGCTGTCGGGCGAGAAGGCGCCGTTGTAGCGCCACGGCGCGTCGGGCCGGCCGGCCGTGCGGTACATCGAGGCCCAGCCGATGAGCGGTGCCTGGTCGCCGCGTTCCATCGGCGCGAATGAGCCCCACTCGTAGTGCTTGAGCGTCACCTTGACGCCGACCTTGGTCCACATGTCGGCGATGGCAGTGCCGATATCGACCATGAACTGCGTGCCCGGCAACGCCGTGTTGGCGAACTTCAGCTCGAAGCCGTTGGGATAGCCTTCTTCGGCGAGGATCTTCTTCGCCAGGACGGGATCGTAGCGGTAGGCCTCGGCCGCCCATTTCTCCCAGCGATCGGCGCTGAAATAGTCGGTGTAGCCGAAGGTCGAGAAGGGATACGGCATCCGCGCTTTGCCGTTCATGACGTGCTCGATCACCTGCTTGCGATCGATCGCCAGCGACAGCGCCTGGCGCACGCGCACCTTGGCGATCGGCGAATCCTTCACCTCGGGCTTGTAGGTGCCCCAGAACTGGAAGATCGCCTGCATCGTGCCGGGCACCGACAGCACCTCCAGCCCGGCGCGCGCGGCGCCGAGCATGGCCTCGGGCCCGATCGAGGCGATCGCCGCCTCGCCGGTGCGCACCATGGCCACGCGTGTGCTTTCCTCCGGGACCAGCAGCATGTGCAGATCCTTGAAGTGCGGCGTGCCGCGCCAATGTTTGGCGACGGCGGTGAATTCGATGCGGTCACCCGGCACGTTGCGCACGAATTTCCACGGCCCGCTGCCGATCGGCTTCTTGCGGAACTCCTCGTCGCCCACCTTCTCGATGTAGTTCTTGGGCATGATGGCGCCCTCGGGCGCCACGGCGCGCGACAGGCTGGCCGGCAAGCCGATCTGCGGGCTGGTGGTGTTCACCTTAACCGTGAGCTCGTCGATCACTTCGATGCTCTTGATGATGCGCTTCATTGTGGCCGCGGCAGCGGCCAGCGAGCCCGGACCCATCTGGCGCTCGAGGCTGAACTTGACGTCGTGCGCCGTGAGTTTGTCGCCGTTGTGGAATGTCTGCCCAGGCCGGATGAAGAAGGTCCAAGTGAGCCCGTCGGGAGTCATCTCCCAGCGCTCGGCGACGCCGGGGCCGACGCCGCCTTTCTCGAGGTTGAAGCCGACCAGCGAGTCGTACATGACCGCCTGGTAGACCGCGTTGCCCGGCCGCCCTTCGAGGATCGGGTCGAGTGTCTGCGCGCCGAGCGATTCGACGGCGAAAACGAGCGTGCCTTTCTGGTCCTGGGCACCAAGCGGCGCCGTGGCAGCGATGGCCAGCGCGACGGCGAGCGTCACGGTTCTCACGAGATGCCGGAGCATGGGGACCTCCCTAAGGTCGACCGAGCGTTGTTGGTTCTTGAGACTCAACTGACGTTGAAGCGACTATCGGTCGCTTCGAAAACTTGTCAATAGCAGCCGGACTGCAGCGATTGATCCGTTCTGCTTGCCGGTCCGAAGGCAAGGCACATCCAGAAGTTTTCGGCGACGACGCCAACATTTGCAACAGGGTCATCAGGATGCTGCCCGCCGTAAAGCACGACGCGGCCGACCGGGTTACCGCGTCACATGTTCGAATGACATGGATGCGCTGCGCTCGCTCAAGGCTGCGAACGCACGCGCCAGCGGTCAGCACGCCGTCAGTACAAACCTGTCATCAGGTCTGCTGGATGGCCGACAGGATCCAATTGCCGCCGCGGCTGCGCAGGAAGGTCCAGATCTCCGTGGCCTCGGTACGCGCCGTGTCGCTGCCGGCGACGAGCTTGCCGTCGGCGAGCGCGCGGGTGACATCGGTCATGCTGAAGCGCATGGCGACGGTGGCGTAGTCGAGACCGGCTTCGCTCCAGGCTTCCGACAGGTCGCCCTGCTCGAGCTTCACCGCCTCGATCTTGTTCTCGACGCCACGGCTTGCATTGGCCGACAGCTCTTCCGAGAAGTAGCCCAGCATCTCCGGCGTCACGAGGGCGCGCATCCTTGTGAGGTCGCCTTTGCTGTAGGCCGACTGAACGTCGGCCAGCAGCGTCTCGAAAGCGGTGTAATCGTCGCCAGTGATCGCGAGTTGCGCGGAAGCGCTGCTCGCCAGAGCGGCCGCACCGACACCGGTGCCGAGACCAGCGCCACGT
>Ga0163147_10009817_pt1 | contig 10285 bp, 6 predicted proteins | sample OliLakLV19MP6G1_FD_148597 | JGI IMG/M metagenome (GOLD analysis project Ga0163147, IMG submission 148597) | Freshwater microbial mat bacterial communities from Lake Vanda, McMurdo Dry Valleys, Antarctica- Oligotrophic Lake LV.19.MP6.G1 | ecosystem: Environmental > Aquatic > Freshwater > Lake >... | reverse complement strand
CACCTGAGTATTGATGGGATAATAATGTAAAACCTGACGGCTCAAAATCTGGGTTAGAAAGATTATCCGGTTGGTTGATTACTGCGATGGATTTACTCCAAAGTCGGGCTATGTAAATTTTTCCATCTGGGCCTAATTGTATTCCTGTAAGAAACTCTCCCGGATTTTGGTACAAAACCGAGGAACTGATTGTTGAATTACAAGCATGCAAAGCGGAAAAGTCATGTTGCATTAAAGACAGAGAAGATTCACCGGTTAAGAGTGAATAAACAATATTTCCATTCGGACTGAAACTGGAATAACCAGTGGCTGATATTGATGTGAGAAAAGTAAACCTTCCGGATGCTCTGTCAAAATCATAGATATAAGCAGTTTGGTCATTTGTTATTACTGCTGTTCTTCCGTCAGAAGAAAATTCAATATACCCTTGCCAATCGCCATTGATAGGATTAGCTGAAATAGCGAATGAATTGCTGACAACAGGCGAGTTTGACAAACCGCTTGCGTCAAGATAATAAGCCAACAAAGCTTGGTTGGTTGGGATAGGCAATGCGGGAGCGCTAAAACGATTATCAACTCCATGGACAATTACCCAGTAAGCGGTTCCGTCATGATTTGGAACAGCCATTAAGTGTTCTGTGGTGGCATAGTTGTCAGAAGGATTTATTCCAATTGGAGTAGTTATATCGCCATTTGTTCCTTGGTTCATGTCAACAATATACCCTGTTAACCCGTTATTAATCGTTGTATTTACAGGTCTGTCAGATGCCGTAAAAACCCAATACTCATCCGCAGATTGCGGATAGGGAACAATTAAAGAGCCTTGTGATCCCCAAAGTAACGCTCCGAAAGTAGCTGAATTTGGGCTTCCATTTAATGTTCCGTTTCCATTAGGCATCGGTTGATGTGTGTTATCCCAAACAGATACTCCGTTTGTATAAAAAAGTAAATCTCAGGTGGTGGGATCGCAGACTGTTGCGGCAGGCATAAATGTGTTTTGTGAGCTTGGAAATCCTGTTTGCGCAACTCCTGAACGGAAATCTATCACAGCCTGATTTCCAAAGTGCCATTGGTTGTTGCCTGAGGTGATAGGGAGGCAATTTGTAATATCTACTAAATCCTGCTTAGTCAGTGATGAAGTTCCCATCGGTAGTGTACTTGACACAGTTAATGAAACAGTCCAAAGACCAACAGCAGGAAATGTTACTTGCGCAAAGGGTTGAGAAGGATTTGTTACAATACTGGATTCGTCCACAGAAAAACTATTTCCAGTTGTAGTAAATGTAAATTCCCATTCGTCATAATGTCCAGCACCAGTAAATGTCACTTGTGTTGAATTGACACATCCTTCAGTAATATCCACGGTAAATTCAGATGACAAAAAACCATCTTCGCAGCCACTGATTCCCGCTACTCCTGTTCTTAGCAAATTAATTTCAGAAATTAAGTCAGGTCGGAAGACACTAAGAGTAGCATGCATCCGATTAATTTGGCCTACTGTGAACGTATTCATGCAAATGTCATGACCATAATCCAAGTAGTTTGTGATTTGTGGCGGCAGTCCAGTGCAAATAACATTAGGGTTAGGCGCAGTGCAAGAACATCCAAACGCAGGTCCCGGTGGCGCACAGTGAGGTCCTGACTGTGGTGGAGTATCACAAACCTTGTCTCCATCAACTGTACAATCTGTATTTACGCAGTTCGTATTGAAACCAAATTCGTGATGAAAAGTGTGATACAATCCAAGATAATGTCCTATTTCGTGTATTGATACCCAACCTCTGTCATAATTAACGGCAAGGGGAAAGTTGTTACAATTTGCGAGATTGTTTGTAGTACAATAATTATCCCCAAAATATCCAGAAGCAACAAAAACCCCATCATATGGAAAATTGGGAAATATATCTAGGATGAGCGGAAGGCTTGCATAACCCAAAGCTCCTCCCCCTCCTATCTCATCCACAACGTAAATATTCAAATAATTTTCCGGTGGAAAGTAATGTGGCGTAGATACAACCGGATAGTTTGGGTCGGGGAAAAATAAATCAATGATAAGCCCAGCTAAGTCAGCGTTATTCAAATTTCGGGTAATACCGGGCGTTGGAGGGTGAACTGAAGTTGGATCATGCAATTCAGGACTATCCCAGTTTAATCCTGCCCATTGGGGTTGTTGTGGTAAATTTTGAGCAAGGCAAAATTGAATGCAAGCACTTACTCCTGAAATCGAATTTTGATTAGGATTATTAAATTCCGCATTTAATCGGTCAATTTGCGATTGTATCTGCGCAATTGATAAGTCATTTCCATCTACAGAAAAAATGTGTACTACTACAGGAATGATATATTCTTCCACACATCCGCCCATTCTCGCTAATGAATCCTCCGGTGATAATGAATCGAGGCTATCCAAATATGCCTGAACCAGTGGCTCCAGTGGATTTTCATATCCTTCAATTTGCGGGAAAAATTCAGACAACAGCCCAAAATCTTCATTCCCGCAATATTTACGATTAACCGTATCAATTTTGATTGCGCAGGCTTCGCCAAACTCATTAAACACAAACCCGTCAAAAACTCTCACTCTGACGCTGTATGTGATTCCGTGCAGAAGGGTATCAATCCTGCTCAGGTCTAATTCATTGTTAGCACTAAGCAGTAAAGTGTCAAAAGCAAGCGAATCACTCAGAATTTCAAATTCATATTGCACCGCGCAACTGACTATATCTGCTTCTAAAACATAGTCTGGCCTTACGCCAACCACTCCGCAATGCCCATCCCGTAATTTGGTTTTTGGCAGGTATCTTCCCATGATAGAATCATGAAGAATATAAATGCCATAAGCCTGCAATGAATCAGAGAATGCACGGTTCTCGCTAAGGGAGGTGGGTAAATTCCATGTCCAGCAGCCGTTTTCCAGAACGGCAAGGTTGAGGCTATCTTCTATGATTTCATTACTTTGTAATGCCGCGTCAGTATAATTCAGCCGCACCTTAAACATCGGGTTTTGGCTGAAGCTGTCTGCCAGAATCATCCAATACCTGTCAGCTATTTTCAAAGCATTTGTATCAAGTGCGGCTTTTGCAACCGGATATTGCTGTACTTCTGCCGGAGCAGGAGTATTTGTGCTGTCAGTTCCGTAAGTGCTGAAAGTAATTTGTCCGTTTCCCACACCTGCTTCAACTATTTCCAACTCTATCCCCACATCCTCCAACGAATCATTCACAAACGGCACAACATATTTCCATCCGACATCGGCTTCGCCAACTCTCCAAATTAATTTTCCCCACAAAGAATCTTTTGCAACGAGATATCCGTTAGTTCGTTGTAATGCTGCGGTATCAGGATTGTTGAGCAAAATCTTGTTGGCGTTCAGCAAGATTTTCCCTTTCTCCAAAATTAGGGTACTATCTATGACTATAGTTGCATCCGTACCTTTTAACTCAAGGTTGCCCTTGTTCTTCATTTCCTCCACAATAATATTCCCCTGATTAACAATTACAGTGTTACTGTCATTGAGCATGGTGGTCTTTGGTCCGTTAATGTAGGTGCCTTTGCCGATAGTTATTTTAGCACCAGTATTATTCCAGAATGTCCCCTGTGAAAATATAGGTGAACTTTGAAAGAGCAGAATGATTGCAATAAATGGAAGAAAAGAACTTTCGGTTAAGTTGGTTATCTTTTTCATGACTTGGATGTTTTGGTTAACCGGTTCAACACGAAAATAAAAAACGGGATGACTTTTTCTGCATCATCGCATCAAAAAGTTTGTCACTCAGCACATTTACGTAATCCTTTTTCAAGTGGAAACTGTAAACACGAAAAAAACACCGCAGGACAAAATCATACTATCCCGTAACTGCCGACAACACATTAGGATAGTAGGCGCAATCCTTGAAAAATCCACCTGAGCTTTATTGTTTAGAATTTGTACTTTTCGAGTTTGTTTCGAATTTCGATATTAGGATTTCGAATTTTCTTTATTAAAAAGAGCGTAGTCTTAAAAATTGCTTCCCAAAATCATCATCGCTATTGACGGTTTCGCTTCCTGCGGAAAAAGTACGCTGGCAAAACAGCTTGCCGCAAGGCTGCAATACATCTACGTTGACTCAGGCGCGATGTATCGCGCGGTGATGCTCTATTTTTTAGAGCATGCGATTGACTATAATAATATAGCAGCGGTTGAAAAGGGATTGCAAGAAGCTAAAATCACGTTTCAATTCAATTCTCAAAGCCGGACTAATGAAGTGTGCCTGAACGGAAGGAATGTAGAAAGGGAAATCCGCGAGATGCGCATTTCGCAGAAAGTGAGCGAACTGAGCAAGATAAAGGAAGTACGGCAGGCGATGGTGCGCATTCAAATGGAAATTGGCAAGGAAAAAGGCATTGTGATGGATGGGCGCGACATCGGAACGGTGGTTTTTCCCCATGCCGAGCTGAAAATTTTCCTCACGGCTGATTTTGAGGAGCGGGTGCGCAGAAGGTTCGAAGACCTGAAAATACGGGGAATTGCCGCCACAAGAGAAGAAATCGCTCAAAACCTGCACGAACGCGACATGATTGACACCACCCGAAAGGAAAGCCCCTTGGTAAAGGCTTCGGATGCCGTGGAAATCAATAATACCCACCTTACGCCTGATGAGCAGCTTGCCCTCATCCATAACATGACTTTAGGGCGGATTGGCAGCCCGAAAACCACTGCCTGATTTTCTCAAAAAACCTTCCTTTGCCGCTTTGAGAGTAAAGCCGAAAGTATTACTTTTGCTACCCCTTAACCGAAGGGTGTGAATTAATCGTAACATTTTTAATCAAAAAAATTTCAGTCTTGGCAAACACAGAACAGGAAAATCCAACCGTGGAAACGAAAGAACCAGTGGTGCAAACACCTCCGACCCCGCATGATGAATTTGATTGGGAACTCGGAAAGAGAAGCGTAGCTGTATATTCGAATAGTGAGAAAGAAACCCTTGAGAAGGAATATGAACAGACGCTGAACACAGTAAACGAAAACGAAATCATTAAAGGTACCATCGTAGCATTGACATCCTCAGATGCTGTGCTCAACGTGGGCTTCAAGTCTGACGGGCTTGTTCCGCTCTCTGAATTCAGAGATTTGGATGGCATTAAAATCGGTGATGAAGTGGAGGTTTATGTAGTGGAAACAGAAGATGCGAACGGTCACCTCGTGCTTTCAAGAAAGAATGCCAAGTTGATGCGCGCGTGGGAGAATATCGTGAATGCGTATAGCACAGGAATCATCGTTACTGGTCATATTGTGAGCAAAACGAAGGGCGGTCTTATCGTGAATGTATTCGGTCTTGAAACATTCCTTCCCGGCTCGCAGATTGACGTGAAGCCGATTACCGATTATGATTCTTATGTAGGAAAGCGCATGGAATTCAAAGTGGTGAAGATTAATGAAGCCATTAAGAATGCCGTTGTTTCTCATAAGGCGCTTATTGAAAGCGACCTCGCCAGCCAGCGTCAGGATATTATTTCTAAGCTGGATATCGGTCAGGTGTTGGAAGGTGTTGTGAAAAACATTACTGACTTCGGTGCATTCATTGATTTGGGCGGTGTTGATGGCTTGCTGTATATCACGGACATTTCATGGGGACGTATCAGCCACCCGACAGAGGTGTTGCAATTGAATCAGAAGATTAACGTGGTGGTGCTTTCATTCGATGATGATAAGAAGAGAATCTCTCTTGGCTTGAAGCAATTACAACCTCATCCGTGGGATACACTGGATGAAACTGTGATAATAGGTTCGAAATTGAAAGGCAAAGTGGTGAATATTGAAGAATATGGCGCTTTCCTTGAAATCCAACCCGGTGTGGAAGGTCTCGTTCACGTTTCTGAAGTTTCGTGGTCAAATCATCCTGTCAATTCAAAAGAATATTTCAAGTTGGCGAATACCATCGAAGCGATTGTGATGACACTTGACCGTGCTGAACGCAAAATGTCGCTCAGCGTGAAGCGTCTGTTGCCCGACCCGTGGGATAATATCAGCGTGTTGTATCCTGTTGGCTCGCGCCACAAAGGAACTGTGCAGAACATCACTCCTTACGGTGTGTTTGTTGAACTGGCTGATGGCATTGGCGGCATGGTGCATATCTCCGACCTTTCATGGATCAAGCGTTTCAACCACCCTTCAGAATTCACAAAAGTGGGACAGCCGTTTGAAGTGAGTGTACTGGAAATCAACCCCGCTGACCGCAAGTTGACGCTCGGACATAAGCAGTTGGAAGAAGACCCATGGGATACATTTGAATCTATCTTCCCTGTTGGCTCTGTACATGAAGCGCCCATCGTGAAGAAAGAAGACGCAGGTGCAATTGTGTTGTTGCAATACGGCTTGGAAGGATTCGTGCCAAAGCGCCACCTGAAGAAAGAAGACGGCAAGAACGCTGAAGTGGATGAAACCCTCAATTTCAAAGTGATTGAGTTCGACAGAAAAGACAAGCGGATTCTCCTTTCGCACACAAAGTTCTATGACGATGTGAACAAAGGCATTGACGACTCAAAGCAGGTTGAAAAGAAGTCCGCTGAAAAAGCAGTGAAAGCAGTGGTGAACCGCAAGGTAGAAAAAACCACGCTTGGCGACATCCGCGAACTCGCTGCGCTCCGCGAAAACTTAGAGAAGAAAGAGAAAGGTGGCATTCAGGAAGCATCTGCCGAAGCTGCTGAAGAGAAGCCTAAGGCAAAGAAAGCTTCTAAGAAGAAAGAAGAGAGCGAAGGCGAAGCGCCTGCGCCCGCTGCTGAATAAGTTGTAAGTTCCAATAATGAGGTTTGAAGTCCGGAGAATCCGTAACTTCAAACCTCATTTTTTTTTATAGCAAACCCACATGAACTACTGGCTTGTTAAATCCGACCCCGAAGAATTCGGATGGAAAGAATTGGTGCGCGATAAAACCGCAGCATGGACAGGCGTGAAGAGCCATCCTGCCAAATTGAATTTGCAGAAGATGAAGAAGGGCGACCTTGTGCTGTTCTATCACAGCCAGGAGGAGAAGTCAGTCGTGGGGATTTCAAAGGTGGTGAAGGAATTTTTTCCCGACCCTACCGTAGCGAAAGACGAACCGTGGGTTGCTGTTGATTTAGCGCCCGTGAAACCTCTGAAGAAACCTGTTACCCTCGCGCAAATCAAAGCCGATAAGCGACTCCTGCAAACCTACCTCGTGCGGCAAGCGCGCCTCTCGGTGATGCCGCTCACGAAAGAGGAATATGATGTGATGATTGAGTTGTCGGAGTAAGGGCTCCAGGTATCACTTACCTGCTGACGAGCTACGCCACTAATGCGACACGATGAAGAAATGAAATCAGTACGCGCCAACTAACTCTGCAAAAACGGATACCTGTAATCCTTTGGCGGGTCGAGGTTTTCTTTAATCACGCGGGGAGACATCCAGCGCAGGAGATTGAGATGCGAGCCTGCTTTATCATTGGTGCCCGATGCGCGTGAGCCGCCAAACGGCTGCTGCCCCACCACTGCGCCTGTGGGCTTATCATTGATGTAGAAATTGCCTGCTGCATGTCGCAGCTTCTGCGAAGCGTGCGCAACGGCTTTCCTGTCTTGCGAAAACATTGCGCCCGTCAGTCCGTAGGGAGAAGTTTCATTCACAAGTTCCAATGTCTCTTCAAATTTCTTTTCGGGATATACATACACCGTAAGCACGGGACCAAACAATTCTTCACACATCGTGGCGTACTTCGGATTTTTCGCCACGATGATAGTCGGCTCGATGAAGTAGCCGAGCTTCTTGTCAAAGTTTCCGCCTGCTATAATTTCCTGCTTGTCTTTCTTCGCTTTCTTGATATAGCCCGTGATGTTGTCAAACGATTTTTCATCAATCACCGCGTTGATGAAGTTGCCAAATTCTTCTACTGCGCCCATTTTGAAGGAAGCCAAATCGCGCTGCAAACCCTCTTTCACTTCCTTCCAGAGATTCGATGGAATATACGCGCGTGATGCCGCAGAGCATTTCTGCCCCTGGTATTCAAACGCGCCCCGCGACAGCGCAGTAATTAACGCCTGCGCGTCAGCCGAAGGATGCGCAACCACAAAATCCTTCCCGCCCGTTTCGCCCACGATGCGCGGATAGTTGCGGTATTTGCTGATATTCGCGCCAATCGTCTTCCACATATAATTGAAGGTGCCCGTAGAACCCGTGAAGTGGATGCCCGCAAAGTCGCGGTGGTTCAGCGCCACATCGCCCGTTACGCTTCCGGGCGTGTAAATCAAATTAATCACGCCCTTCGGCAAACCGGCTTCCTGCAATATTTCCATGATGACATGCGCGGAATAAACCTGCGTTGCCGCAGGCTTCCACACCACCGTGTTGCCCATCAGCGCGGGCGCGGTGGGCAGGTTGCCCGCAATCGAAGTGAAATTAAACGGGGTGATTGCCAGCACAAATCCTTCCAGCGGGCGATAGTCAAACGTGTTGCGGATACCTGCGGGCGAATAAGGTTGCTCAGCATAAATCTGCTGCATGTAATGCACGTTCAGGCGAAAGAAATCCGCCAGCTCGCACACCGCATCAATTTCCGATTGATAAACATTTTTCGACTGGCAGAGCATCGTTGCCGCGTTCATCTTCGCGCGGTATTTTCCGCAAAGCAAATCGGCAGCGCGCAGGAACACGCCAGCGCGTATATCCCACGTAGTGTGTTCCCAATCTTCCTTCGCTTTCAGCGCGGCATCCACCGCTTCCACCACATGTTTTTTCTCGCCTTGATAATAAACGCCCAGCTTGTGCTTCAGCTCATGCGGGGGATGAATCGTGATTTTCTTTTTCGACTTGATTGCCTTGCCGCCAATCACCATCGGAATTTCGATGGACCTTCCCTTTGCCTTTTTCAGCGCCACGTTCAGGATGTCGCGCTCAGCAGAGCCGGGCGCATGGTCTTTCACGGGTTCATTAATGTGGGGTGGTGTGCGGAATTCGAAACTCATAGCTGCTAAAATAGGAAGAAGTTGATAGTTGGTAGTTGTTCGTGGATAGAAAGAATTTGGCGCGTACTCACCTCATTTCCTTATCGCTTTGTTTGGTAGCGCCCGTTGCAGAAGGGCAACTGTATCTTTCAGCAAAACAGGATGCAGTAAATAAATCCCGTTATCAATTGCCGTTGGCTTTAGCCAACGGAAAGAGATTGTTATAGAAAAAGGGCTTTAGCCAAATCAATATTTCGGCTAAAGCCGATAAAGAGTTGCTCTTCATTATCCGTCAGCTAAAGCTGACGGCAATTAAATTATTTACCGATTTGCAACGCATGATTCGCCTGCGCAGATGGTTTGGCTACAGACTCGCTTCAGAGGAATGCCTGATTCCTTCTTCCGTAAGCAGGCAGCAACGTGGAAGCAGCGCGCTTGAAAAATTCTCCTTTCAAGTCGAACCCCTTAAAAGCGCACTTGCAAACCTTTCAACGGCACTTTTAAACCTTGCAACTCCACTTTTCAACTTTATCAGTTGCGTTGAGAAGTTTAAAAGTGGCGTTGAGAAGTCGTCAAGCCGACATTCTAAGTTAGAATCTCCCCATTCTAACATAGAATCTCCCCGTTCTAACATAGAGTCTCGCCTTTCTAACATAGAATCTCCTCATTCTAAGTTAGAATCTCGCCATTCTAAGCTGCCAAACCGACACGACAAATTTGCCATTACTCTGTTAAACACGCTGATTATCAATCAGTTAAGTGCATCAAGAGCCAAAGCGACCCTATGTAAGCCCTCTGCCGGGGCATTACAAGGTGAGCGTGAAGGGGGTGTAGGGAAGTGGGGAAGCGGGAGAAGATGCTGATTGGGAGTTAATGCGAAACGGCAGAACGGGATGCGTTTCGCATTAACCCCCGAAATGGGGTGGATACACGAAATAGAAAAGGTTTTTAACTTCGTGTGTAAACAAGTTATAGCCAATGCTAAAAGACAAACAAGACAACCTATAAAGTGACAAATAAAACAACAGACATATTTGATGGATTTGCTCTTTATTGCAGCAAGAATAAGCCACTTGGAGTTATTTCTCGAAATGGTGATAGGCATGCAACTTGCAACAGTAAGACATTTCCGAATAAAATTAAAGAGTATTTAGTCGAAATAGAAGACCAAAGATTTTTTGAGCATGGAGCCATTGATTTAAAAGGTATTTCAAGAGCTATATTGGAGTTTTCGGCAAACCTGACCAGGTAATTTCGGTCAAAGCTGACCAGGGCATTTCGGAGCAAACTGACCACCCCATTTCGGTCTAAACTGACCACCCCCTGCGCGCCTGTTGAAGGGTTTGTTTT
>Ga0163147_10009813_pt1 | contig 10286 bp, 5 predicted proteins | sample OliLakLV19MP6G1_FD_148597 | JGI IMG/M metagenome (GOLD analysis project Ga0163147, IMG submission 148597) | Freshwater microbial mat bacterial communities from Lake Vanda, McMurdo Dry Valleys, Antarctica- Oligotrophic Lake LV.19.MP6.G1 | ecosystem: Environmental > Aquatic > Freshwater > Lake >... | reverse complement strand
CCTTTTACTGAAGGTCGATATTTGTGGACTTGGTATAGCCCCTTCCCTGGATCGGATGGCACTCACAGTCGGCCTGTGACGTTTATGGAGTCGGCATCCGAGATAGGGAAGGGCACAAGTCTGGCATTAGCCGATTATTTTTATTACGAAGAATTTAAAGAGCCGATCGATCCCCGCTATTTTGAAGCACCGGCAGTTTGTACAATGCCTCCTCCACGCACGGATGCCTTGGCCAATACGTGGATGCGGGTGAAAGAAGTCCCGACAACCTATCTTCCTCGGGGAATATAGATTGTGGCGCAGAAACCGGGTTTCTTGAGCGACATCGAAAATCTTGCATTAACCGCGACAACGGAAACCCGCTTGCTTGTGTAAACTTTGCTCAGTTGCCTAACAATTTCAGTTCAGGACGCAATTGTCAGGTAAAGTAGGGTGCGTCAGATATCTCAACCCTCAATAATCGTTCGAGACACTCACCTGACGCACCCTACAATTTGATTTTATTAGACCTCTTGCAAATCTTTCATTGATACAGAAACCGCAGATGTAAGGCAGATCAACACAGATTAACGCAGATAATTTCCAGATAATTTGGGTAGATTACTAAAAATTCTTTATAACTAACTTCCTATTATGATCGAAATAGATGGCTATCGGATTCAGACTCTCATTTATGAAAGCATTAATTCAATTGTCTATCGAGGAATCCGCCAAGAGGATAACCAACCGATTATCCTGAAGATATTACAGCAGGATACTCCCACTCCCCAGGAACGCACCCGCTACCGGCAGGAATATGAAATTATTAACACTCTCAATCTCGACGGGGTGGTCACAGCCTATGGACTGGAGGAGATTGAACATCGGCTGATAATTATCTTAGAAGATTTTGGCGGCATTTCTTGGCGGCAAGCGATGCGAACGATCGCCTCAAATACCCAGCAAGTCTCTCCCCTTCCTCTGCTGGAATTTCTCCCCATTGCCATTCAAGTCGCCGATATTTTGGGCATGGTTCATGCCGCGAATGTGATTCACAAAGACATTAATCCAGCCAATATAATCTTTCACCCAGAAACCCGACAAACGAAGCTGATTGACTTTGGCATTTCCACTCTCCTATCGCGACAGAACCCCACTCTCAAACCCCCCAATCAGATCGAAGGCACGCTGGCCTATTTATCCCCAGAACAAACGGGGCGGATGAACCGCGTATTAGACTACCGCACCGATTTTTATTCCCTCGGGGTGACGTTCTATGAGTTGCTAACCGGGAAACTACCCTTTGAGACGATCGATCCCTTGGATTTGGTACACTGCCATATTGCCCGACAACCCCCCTCGCCCCATCAACTCAACCCAGCATTACCCCTCGTCCTCTCGGATATCGTTATGAAACTGATGGCAAAAGCCGCAGAAGATCGATATCAAAGTGCCTGGGGCCTGAAAGCAGATTTAGAACACTGCCTCCAGCAGATGCAGCAACAGGGCGATATTCCCCACTTTTCCCTTGCCCGTCGGGATATTTCCGACAAATTCCAGATCCCCCAAAAGTTGTATGGGCGCGAATCAGAGACGGCGATGCTGCTGGCAGCCTTCGATCGCGCTGCCAACCCCCCTCAATCCCCCCTTACTAAGGGGGGACTAAGGGGGGTCGAACTGATGCTAATTGCGGGCTACTCCGGTATTGGTAAATCGGTGCTGGTGCGGGAGTTATACAAACCAATTACCGGTTCCCGGGGCTATTTCATCAGCGGTAAATTTGAGCAATTCCAGCGGAATGTTCCCTACTCGGCGATTGTCGATGCGTTTCGGGGATTGATGCGACAACTGTTAACGGAGGGTGAAGCCCAACTGAATCAGTGGCGCGAAACCCTACTCACCGCGCTTGGCCCCAACGGGCAAGTCATCGTTGATGTGATTCCCCATGTGGGATTAATCATTGGCCCACAGCCGGCGTTGCCCGTCTTGCCTCCGACGGAGGCGTTAAATCGCTTTAATCTGGTATTCCAAAATTTTATTCAGGCATTTAGTTCCGCCGATCGCCCGTTGGTGATGTTTTTAGACGATCTGCAATGGGCGGATGCGGCCACCCTCAAACTGATGGAACTGATGCTAGTAGATGCTGAAACGCACCATCTGCTAGTAATTGGAGCCTATCGGGATAATGAGGTGGATGCCGCCCATCCGTTGACTCTGGCCCTCACCCAGTGGCAGCAGCGGGGTGCCTCAATCGATCGCATCACCCTCACCCCCCTGGCAGATCGGGATGTCACCCAATTAATCGCAGATACCCTGCAAACAGATTTGGCTGCTGTTCAATCTCTGAGTCAATTGGTAATGCAGAAAACTAGGGGCAATCCATTTTTTGTCAATGAATTTCTCAGAACTTTACACGCCGAGCATTTACTCAACTTCGATCGAGAAACTCTCTCCTGGGAATGGGAGATCCGCCAAATTGAGCGGATGAACATCACCGATAATGTGGTAGATCTGACGATCGCAAAAGTGCAAAAACTCTCCGACAGCACTCAAGTGGCGTTGCGCCTCGCGGCCTGTGTGGGGACAGAATTTAGTCTAGACAATCTCGCGATCGTTTGCCAAACCTCGATCCAGGAAATTTTCCAGGATTTAAACCCTGCCGTGCAAGCCGGATTGATTCTGCCGATTTCAGACTTGGATGAGCAATTGCTGATCCATGAGTATAAGTTTGGGCACGATCGCATTCAGCAAGCTGCCTATGCCCTAATCGATCCCGCCGAACGCCAAGCGGTACACCTGCAAATCGGCCGCCAATGGCTGCACCGTTGGAGCACAGAGGAAGGTGCGATCGCGCCCGAACACCTGTTTGACGTATTGGATCACCTGAATCTGGGAGTCGAGCAAGTCACCGAACTTGAGGAACGGCTCCAAATTGCACAATTGAATTTGCAAGCCGGACAAAAAGCCAAAACCGCAACGGCCTATTCCGCGTCTCTGAATTATTTGCAAGCAGCGATCGATCTGTTGCCCGCCGATTGCTGGAGCGCTCAATACGACATCACTCTGGCTCTGTACCTGAATGCAATGGAGGTCGAGTATTTAAGCACTCACTTTGACGAAGCAAAAGCCTTAGGCACTGTGATTCTTAATCATGCCCATAGTGTGAGCGATCGCATAGCGGTTTACGAATTGATTGTGCAAATTAACATTGCCCAAGACGAACAGGCAACTGCCATTGAGACAGGACTCCAAGCCCTAGAATTACTGGGCATTCCCCTCGTTGCCTTCGAGCCGGAAAATCAGGTAGATGTGCCTACCCTGGAACAACTCGACCAGCAGCCAGAGATGACCGATCCAGCTCAACTTGCTGCGTTACGGCTGTTGATTGCCATCACTCCACCAGTGCACCACGTCAAACCGCAGTTATTTCCCCAGGTTGCCCTCACGATTATTAACCTGTGCGTAACGGGCGGGTTATCGGCTCTAGCAGCTTATGCCTATGGCATTTATGGGTTGTTTCTCTGTGCCGTAACCAAGGAGATTGAACCTGCCTACAACTCGGGTAAGGTGGCACTGCACTTAATTGAGAAGTATCACGCCCAAGAGCTCAAGTGCAAAGTTTATATGCTGTTTGGCATTTTTGTCTGCTCGTGTAAAGAGCACGCCCGCGACACTCTCACTCCGCTCAAGGAGGGTATTAGTAGTGGGTTGGAAGTGGGGGATATTGAATATGTTAGCTATTGCATCATGGCCTACTGCGGGCAAATTCTGTTGTCTGGTGAGCCATTAGAACTCGTCGATCAAAACCAAACTCAGTATGTAGATTTACTCCTCAAACTCAAGCAAGAACATTGTGTCGCCTATACCCAAATTTGGCGGCAATTGACCATGAATTTGCAAGGTCGATCGCCCAATCCTCAAAACTTGATTGGTGATGCCTTTGATGAAACCACTGCTATCCCTTACTTCCATGACACCCACAACCACCAATCCCTGTTTGCCGCCTATGTAGCCAAATTAATTCTCTCCTATACCTTCAAGCAATATGACCAAGCCGTAGACGATGCTACCCATGCCAGTGAGCATATCGATGCCGCTTTTGGGCAATTACTCGTTGCCGTCCATAACTTTTACCAATCGCTCTCCCTGTTAGCGGTATATCCCAATTTAGACGAGACCCGACGGGCAGAGGTGTTACGTCAGGTAGAGGCGAATCAGGCGGTGCTGCAAGAGTGGGCAATCCACGCCCCGATGAATTTTCAGCACAAGTACCAGTTGGTGGCAGCGGAAACTGCGCGGATTTTAGACAATCCCTGGCAAGCTACAGAATATTACGAACAAGCCATTCAAGGGGCGATCGCCCACGGCTATCGCCAAGAAGTCGCCCTCGCCCACGAACGGGCTGCTGAGTTTTACCGGTCGCGGGGTCTGGAACGCATAGCTCAGACCCATTTGCAAGCCACCTACGATCGCTACGTGCGATGGCAAGCCTGGGCAAAATTAGACGCACTCTGCCAAGAATATTCTGAGACGATCGCCCAATGTCAAGTCCCCAGTTCAGCCCTTTCCTCCGATCCGCGAGTGTCCTCTCCCCCCTCCGGTGCGGTATACACAACCAATCGCCCCGGTACATCGCTGGATCTAGCCACCGTGACCAAAGCATCCCAGGCGATTTCTGGGGAAATTGTGCTGGAGAAATTACTCAAAACTTTAATGACCCTTTTGCTCCAGAATACAGGTGCCCAGGTGGGATACTTGATTCTGGCGGATGGGAGCCAGTTGCTGATTGAAGCTCAAGGCGCGATCGACTCCGAACAAGTGGCCGTGCTCCAATCCATTCCCATTGCGGCAAGTTCCTCTATTCCCCGATCGATTATTCAATACGTGGCGCGGACGAGTGACATTGTGGTTTTAAACAATGCCAGCGAAACTGGAAACTTTGCTAACGATCCCTATATTTGTCAACATCAAACCAAATCAGTGTTGTGCGTACCTCTGCTCAACCAGGGTAAGTTAATCAGCATTGTTTATCTCGAAAATAACCTCAGCCCTGGTGTTTTCACGCCCGATCGCATAGAAGCAATTAAAGTGCTGTCAGCGCAGGCCGCGATTTCGATCGAGAATGCCCGTCTGTATCAAACCTTAGAAGATAAGGTAAGACAACGCACGAATCAATTAGCCCAAGCTAACCAAGCAATTACAATACTGAACGATCGGCTCAAAGCCGATAATGTTCGCATGAGTGCTGAGTTAGAAGTCACCAAACAACTCCAGCAAATGATTTTACCAAAACCCGCAGAACTAGAAGCGATCGCCGGGTTAGATATCGTCGGCTATATGGAACCCGCCGATGAAGTTGGCGGAGATTACTACGACGTGCTCTATGCCGATGGCGTGGTGACATTAGGCATCGGGGATGTAACGGGTCATGGGTTAGAAAGTGGCATCTTGATGGTGATGGCCCAAACCGCCGTGCGGACGCTGCAAGAAATGGGAGATCTCGATCCGGTTTGCTTTCTCGATACCCTGAATCGCACCCTTTACAAGAACGTGCAGCGGATGAACGTTGATAAAAATCTGACCTTGGCGATTCTCAACTACGCCAATGGCAAAGTCAGGATCAGCGGACAGCATGAAGAAGTCCTAATCGTCCGCGCCGGAGGGCTGGTGGAACGGATTGACACGATGGATTTAGGAATGCCCATTGCGCTGGATGACGAGATCGCGGATTTCATCGATAGCACCTCGATCGATCTGGGCCCCGGTGATAGCATTGTTCTCTACACCGATGGCATTACAGAAGCCAAGAATATGGAGCGTGCTCAGTATGGATTGGATCGACTTTGCGCGATCGTGAGTCAAAATTGGCAACAATCCGCAGAGGAAATTAAACAAGCAGCGATCGCAGATGTCCACAATTTTATCGGCGAACAGAAGCAGTTTGATGATATCACCTTACTCATCCTCAAACGCCAAATTTAATCGTTGCCAGTAGTTCGCCCGTTCATTAGACTTGAATTGCATTCAATCGCTTTCCTCTCTTCAAACTATCTGCGTTTATCTGTGTTTATCTGCCTTTTATCCCACATTCCGCAGGTCTTTAAACAGAATTAATGGTTATAAATTTGAAAAAATTAAGCCTGAAGTGTTGCTGGGCAATCACTTCAGGCTTTTTTGAGTTAAAATGAACGAGTCAGGGTCAAAGAGGAAAAAACCATGAATGAGCCCAAAGAAGCCATAAAAGTCCTAAATTTAGATTCTATTTTCCGCAGTTTTTACCCATCGGTCAGATCCCAAAAGGATGGCACCTGCCCCGTATTTTTGGGTTTAGTTGGGGCAATCCCAATGGCTATCAATTATTTGAGTGGAATCCCAACTTCGGCATGACCGTGTTCATGACCCCGGTGGACAAGAACAGCAACCCCTTGCCCACTCGGGTGTTCTATCGATGGGCGTCGGATGGGGAGTATCAATCCTTGACCGATCGCGCCCAAAGTACCTGGATGGTGTATAGTAATTACAATCCGAATTCTTCTACGTTGTACGAAGATGCCTATATGTATGGGATTTCCCCCTCCCAGATTAAACCACCCCCGACCAACAGCGGTTCTAACTTCCTATTCAACCAATCCCGGAATGGGACGCGCAACTGTACTACCCTGAAGATCGATATCGCGCTGTCAAAAGAGTAAATTAATTGATTTAAAAGCTCAATAAATTTCAGCGGAGATATTGGCAATAGTATAAAGAATTGATACTCATCTTTTCGAGAATGAATTCTGATGCTAAAGTAAACTTTAAAATTGACACTCCCCCTTATTCCATGTTTTACAACAAGTCTCATGCTCTGCAGGAGAAAAGCGACCCGATTCTTAACACACCCGATGTCCACGGCTTTGTAATGGTTGGGATAGAAACACTTTTTGTCTATCACCTACCAATGTTCTTCATGCAAGATCATCGGTATCAGCTCATCTTGCAGGTGAGTCTTCCAGGGTACGCCATGAAACAGTACATCTATGACCGCCAGCACCACCCGGATGAGGTCTACATTTTTAATAACGTACCAGAGGATCTGATGACGTTGCCTCAGATCTCTAACGGACAGCTAACCTCTTTTATTGCCGACATCTCGCGGGGTGCGCCAGAACCAGATGGACCTAATCCTGCTTTTATTCATAATGTCCGGGCAACTATCGAGCGTGTCGTTTACTTCCGACCATTCGATGACAATCTCAATTATCCAAATTATCTCAGCTACATCCTGTTTGGGGCTGGGAACGAAGCTCACATGGCTCACTTTCTGACTAAGTTCCCCGACTTCGATCAAGTTTTAGATTTGGCAGAAGTTCCAAGATGGCTCCCTCCCCAGCAACTAGAAGCGGGTGTTCCAATTAATATTCCTGACTTTCCCAATTGTCCCGGTGAGAAACAGCCTTACTGCTCTAATCCTTTAACTGAAGGAAGTTACAAGGTGCAATATGAGGGACAAGAACCGATTTACGAAATAAGCATCGGCAACTGCTACTGGTTCGATACGGCTGGGTTAAATATGCCTAACGATCCTTGTGGTCATTAGGTTTTCAGCCCTTTCCTAAAAAAATGACCAAACATAGCAGCTTCCAAGAACTATAGCGCTACGCACTGACGTATTTACAAATAATAGAGGAGATTGTTGATGATTCCCCAAGCAAAACGCACTTCATCCAGAAAATTTGTAAAAGCTCTTAAAGCATATATAGCTGGATTACCAGAAGCAGAATCTCTCAAGCTCGATGCACCAGGAACTTCATCTTTAGCTGCTTGGTTTTTAGGACCGAAAGCTGAGAATATTGACCTGTTCTACGAATTTACTCAATGGGCGATTAAAAGTCACTATGAAGCGAGACAGAATTACTTTCCTGAAGATCCCGTCTATGTTACTGACGAAGTTAAGGAATCGCCTGAATATCAGCAAACAGTTAAGGAGTTTCAGGGGCATTACGAGAACCTGCTTCACAAGTTACAAAATTCAGCCCCTTTTTACAGCTATCGCCACCAGGGACATATGCTCTGGGATATTACCATGCCTGGAGCCCTGGGCTTTTTTGCGGCGATGCTCTACAACCAGAACAACGTAGCAGCAGAAGCCTCACCAATCACAACTGTGTTGGAACAGGAGGTTGGTCAGGATTTATGCCGGATGTTAGGATTTACCATTCCTTCTGACGCAGAAATCAAGGATGGTGCGATTGAACCTTGGGGACATATCACCTGTGATGGTTCGGTAGCCAACTTAGAAGGAATGTGGGCAGCTCGCAACCTGAAATATTATCCGATCTCAGTTGCCGAAGCTTTAAAGAATGAGCCAGATTTAGCTGCGGCTCGGTTCATAAGTGTTCCATTGCTGAATGGGGAGTGTGCTATCCTCACCGAACTCGATACCTGGACGCTCCTCAACCTCAAAGGGGACGATATTCTGAACCTAACCACCAGGATAGAACAAAAGTACGACATTCCTCAGAACACGCTCAACAATGCCCTGGATAAATACTCGATTCAAAGTTTAGGTTTTCAGGAGTTTAGCCACAGGTTTTTGCGCGACGTGCCTCAGCCAGCAGCTATTTTCGCTCCTGCTACCATGCACTATTCTTGGCCTAAAAATGCTGCCATTTTAGGAATTGGCAAAAATAACGTTGTTGGTGTTCCTGTTGATCTTGATGCGCGGATGGACATCACTCAACTATGCACCCTGCTCGATCAATGTCTAGCCACCAGGCGACCTGTACTCATGACGGTGGTAGTTTTGGGTAGCACTGAAGAGAGTGCCGTCGATCCCTTAGCAGAGATAGTGGCGATGCGAGAAGAATATCGTCATGCAGGGTTGGAGTTTCCCATCCACGTTGATGCTGCCTGGGGTGGTTATTTTGCCTCGATGCTGCGCCCAGATCCCCACGCTGCCAAAATGAAGGCTAAGTTGCCGTTCATTCCTGAACTAGCGATGAGTGACTATGTTAATCAGCAATACCAAGCACTCGGCGCTGTTGACTCAATTACTGTCGATCCTCACAAAGCTGGTTATATTCCCTATCCAGCAGGAGGACTTTGCTATCGCAACATCGGGATGCGCTACCTCGTTGCCTTCACTGCGCCCGTTGTGTTCCATGAAAGTTATGATGCCACAGTCGGCATCTATGGGGTTGAAGGATCTAAACCAGGTGCTGCTGCTGCTGCCACTTGGTTGAGTCATCGGGTCATCCGTACTAACCAAACTGGTTATGGGAAAATTCTCAGCCAATGTATGTTCAACAGCAAGCGGATCTATGCTGCGATGATTACCATGCTTGAGGAAAAGGATGATTTCCTCATTGCCTTTTTGCAACGTCTACCTGCAGAGCGTCAGGGTGAAAGTCCAGCAGAAGTACAAGCTCAAATCGATTACATTCGCCAGAATATTGTCCCCAAAACAAATCAAGAGATTATTCGAGACCCAGCAGCGATGAACCTGCTAAAGGAACTGGGTTCTGACCAAATTATTATTAGCTATGCCTTCAACTTCAAGGTGAATGGAGTGCCTAATAAAGATGTGAAACTGCTCAATCAATTAAATCAAGCAATTTACAACAAACTGAGTTTATCACCCAGCAGAGATGAGGTGCTGAAGACTCCGATGATCGTCACCTCTTCTCAGTTCGATCCAGCCGTCTACGGTGATCCTTTTGTCGAGAAATTTAAGCAACGTTTGGGTGTAGAAGGAGACCCGGATACGCCAATTTATTTCCTGATTACTACGACAATGGACCCGTGGCTAACAGATACCGCAACTGGTAACTTTATCCCCACTCTTGTAGAAGTTCTGAGAAATACTCTGTACGAAGTCATTCCTGAAATTCAGCAGTCATAATCAAAAATTAAAATATGCAGGCAGAGTAACCACAGGAAGTTCTTATTGGTTCAAGTTAAAGAACTCAAAGGTTCTGCCTGCTAATCTTGATAGACTTTCTGATTGAGTTTACTAATTGAAGAAGTAAAAGATATACAGACATATCACTTTTCTCTAGCTATCTAAACTTGCTTGAGAGAAAACTATGCAAAGGAGAAAAAATGATGCTGTTAATCCCAGGATACCAAATTATTGAAGAACTTTACAATAATGTCAATACCATTGTTTGCCGAGGTCAAAGGGAGTGGGATCAACAGTTTGTTATTTTAAAGATTCTGTCCAAGGAGTACCCGACTCCAATGGACATAGCGAAATTTAAACATCAATATGAAGTCACTAAAAATTTAAATTTACCTGGGGTTATTAAATTATACAATATCGAAAA
>Ga0163147_10009812_pt1 | contig 10286 bp, 10 predicted proteins | sample OliLakLV19MP6G1_FD_148597 | JGI IMG/M metagenome (GOLD analysis project Ga0163147, IMG submission 148597) | Freshwater microbial mat bacterial communities from Lake Vanda, McMurdo Dry Valleys, Antarctica- Oligotrophic Lake LV.19.MP6.G1 | ecosystem: Environmental > Aquatic > Freshwater > Lake >... | reverse complement strand
TCCGAACGCATCGTCGGGTATCTGGAGGACATGGACGAGGGGGTTCGATTCGCCACGGTTGAGGCGCTGTTGCGGCACAAGAACGAACCGGTGGCGCGCGATCCCCTGTTGAGCCGATTCGTATCGGCCGAGGAAGAAAGTCTGCGCTTGCGCCGACGCATCGCCGAAGGCTTCGCCGACCTCGGGTGGTTGGTACAGGGATTCCGGGGAAAGGTCGAGACATTGCTTCCCGATAATTTCATTCTCGATCGCGAAGGTCATTTCAAACTCAAGCCCGGCGCTACCGGAAACTAGCGAAACGCAACACTTATGCCGAAACGAACCGATATCAAATCCGTGATGATCCTTGGCTCGGGACCCATTGTGATTGGTCAAGCCTGTGAGTTCGATTATTCGGGCACACAAGGGGTGAAGGCTCTCAAGGAAGAGGGCTACCGGGTGGTACTCGTGAACTCGAATCCAGCCACGATCATGACCGACCCGGAGCTTGCGGATCGCACCTACATCGAGCCGTTGACGGTCGACATCGTTGCCAAGATCATCGAGCGCGAACGGCCCGACGCCCTTCTGCCGACGCTTGGCGGACAAACCGCGTTGAATCTGGCCATCGACCTGGCCAAGGCCGGCGTGCTCGAAAAGTTCGGCGTGCAACTCATCGGTGCGACGCTTGATGCAATCGAAATGGCGGAGGATCGGGCGCTCTTCAAAAAAGCCATGGGCCGCATTGGACTTGAGGTCGCACTGTCCGGGCTCGCGCACACGCTGGCCGAAGGCCTCACCTTTCAGAAACAGATCGAAAAGGAAACCGGGCAGGGTTATCCCATCCTACTGCGGCCGTCGTTCACGATGGGTGGATCGGGAGCCGCCATCGCCTGGAACGCGGACGAGTTCGAGGCGAAGTTGCTGTGGGGCCTGCAACAAAGTCCGCGCAGCGAGGTTCTGGTCGAAGAATCGATTCTCGGCTGGAAAGAGTACGAGATGGAGGTCATGCGCGATCGCAATGACAATGCGGTCATCGTTTGCTCCATCGAGAACTTTGATCCGATGGGTGTGCATACCGGTGATTCGATCACCATCGCGCCCACGATGACGCTGACCGACAAGGAATACCAGATGATGCGCGATGCCTCGCTGGCGGTTATCCGCGAGATCGGCGTCGAGACCGGTGGCAGCAACATTCAATTCGCCGTGCATCCCAAGACCGGTCGCATGATCGTCATTGAGATGAATCCACGCGTATCACGTAGCTCGGCGCTCGCCTCGAAGGCAACGGGTTTCCCGATCGCGAAGTTCGCCGCAAAGTTGGCAGTCGGATACACACTCGACGAGATTCGCAACGACATCACCCGTGAAACGCCGGCCTGCTTCGAGCCGACCATCGACTACGTCATCACGAAGATTCCACGTTTTGCTTTCGAGAAATTCCCGGGAGCGGACTCGACGCTCGGCCCGCAGATGAAATCCGTGGGTGAGGTCATGGCGGTCGGCCGCACCTTCAAGGAATCCTTCGGCAAGGCGCTGCGCTCGCTGGAGATTGGCCGGTGGGGGCTCGACATGGAACCCGCGCCGCTTGAAGAAATGAAGCGCGCCATCACCACACCGGGTCCCGACCGGCTGTGGCAGCTTGCAGAAGCGATGCGTGCGGGCTTGACGCTCGAAGAAGCGCACGCCCGAACGGCGATCGATCCGTGGTTCTTGCAACAGCTCTCGGAAATTCTAGAGCAAGAAAAAGCCGTGCAAACCCGGGGCAAAGCCTTGCTCGAAGACCGCGCGGCCCTCTTGCGCAGCAAACAGCTTGGTCTGTCGGACCGCCGCCTGATGAAGCTCATCGGCACCGACGAACTTGCGGTGCGCAACGCACGCACCAAGATGGGCGTTCTGCCGGTTTTCAAGACCGTTGACACCTGCGCGGCAGAGTTTCACGCCTATACGCCGTACCTGTATTCGACCTACGAAACCGGTGCCGAAGTCGGCACCAGCACGGCCCCCGAAGACGAGACAAACCCGACGAAAAAGCGAAAGATCGCCATCCTCGGCGGCGGCCCCAACCGCATCGGACAGGGCATCGAGTTCGACTATTGCTGCGTTCACGCGGTTCAAGCATTGCGCGAGGCCGGTTGCGAAACGATCATGATCAACTGCAACCCCGAAACCGTTTCGACCGACTACGATACCGCCGATAGACTGTACTTCGAGCCGCTCACGGCCGAGGATGTGCTCGAAATCCTGCGCGTGGAACAAGCCGAGGGCGTGGTGGTCATGTTCGGCGGGCAAACGCCGCTGCGCCTGGCAGTGCCACTGCAAAAAGCGGGCATCAAGCTGATGGGCACCAGCGCCGACGCCATTGACCGAGCCGAGGATCGCAAACGATTTGGAGATCTCGTCACGAAACTGGGACTGAAAGCACCCGAATGGGGAACGGCCCATGGCCTTGATGAGGCCCGCACCATTGCGAAGCGGATCGGATTTCCAGTGATGGTGCGACCGTCCTACGTTTTGGGTGGCCGCGCGATGGAGACCGTCTACGGCGACGCGGATCTTGAACACTTCGTACACAAGGCCATGGAAGCCTCCCGGCGCGAATCCCTCGCGGGCAGCGGCGGTGACGACGACGCCCCCATCCTCATCGATCAGTTCCTCCACGATGCGGTCGAGATCGATGTCGATGTGGTGTGTGACGGTACCGACGTGGTTGTCGGTGGTGTGATGGAGCATATCGAGGAGGCCGGCATTCACTCGGGCGATTCGGCCTGCGTGTTGCCACCTCATTCGCTGCATCCCGATGTCATCAAGGAAATCAAACGACAGGCATGCGCGCTGGCGCTTGAACTGGAGGTCAAGGGCCTGATGAATGTTCAGTTCGCCGTGCCTCGTGGTACGCAAGATGTGTACATCATCGAGGTCAATCCGCGCGCCTCGCGCACGGTCCCATTCGTTTCCAAGGTGACCGGCGTTCCCTTCGCCAAGGTCGCAGCACGCATCGCGATTGGGATGACGCTTCAGGAGATGGGCGTCAAGGAAGTCATTCCAAGGCACGTTGCGGTCAAAGAAGCGGTATTCCCCTTCGTGAAGTTTCCCGGCGTCGACACCCTACTCGGACCTGAGATGCGGTCGACAGGAGAGGTGATGGGCATCGACACCAGCTTCGAGATGGCCTTCGGAAAGAGCCAACTCGGCGCCAACGTGAAACTGCCGTACGATTGCGCACCGGGCCTCGTCTTTATCTCGGTCCACGATCGCGACAAGGCGGCAGCCGTCAAACTGGCCGGCGATCTGGCGGCCATGGGCTTCGGCATCATTGCCACCGGGGGCACCCACTCCGCGATTGCCGCTGCGGGAGTCCCCTGTGAGTACGTCAACAAAGTGCGAGAGGGGCGTCCGCACTGTGTCGATCGACTGAGCGACGGCAAGGTGCAGCTTGTCATCAACACCACGCAGGGCGCCGAGGCCATCCGGGACTCGTTCTCCCTGCGCCGGGCCGCGCTCATGAAGGGCATTCCCTATTTCACCACGCTTTCTGCGGCCAAGGCGGTCGTGGGAGCACTTGGGAAGCTTCGATCGGGTAAACTCGAGGTCTGCTCGGTGCAGGAATTTCACGAACGCCAACTTTCCTGACAAGGTCGGTTCTCCATGTCCACTCGATACCCGATGACCCCGCAGGGACTGCAAGACCTGAGAGACGAACTCAAGCAACTGCGCGAGGTGGAACGCTTCAAGAATGTTCGCGACATCGAAGAGGCGCGCGCCCACGGTGATCTAAAAGAAAACGCCGAGTACCACGCGGCGAAGGAACGCCAGGGATTCATCGAGGGTCGCTCGCGCGAGATCGACAGCATCATTGCCCAGTCCGACGTCATTGACCCGACCAAGCTTGGTGGATCGCGCGTCGTCTTTGGTGCCACGGTTGAACTTGTTGACACCGAAACGGAAGAGAAAGTGACGTACATGATCGTGGGCGAGCACGAGGGCAACATCAAGGAAAGCCGCCTCTCGATTTCAGCACCGCTTGCCCGCGCCCTCATCGGAAAGGACGAGGGAGACACGGCTGTATTGCGAATGGGCAAGTCCTCGCGCGAGTTCCAGATCGCGACGGTACGCTTCATTTCCCGCTCGTAGTCCCCTGGAACTGACGTGTTAGCCATCACCCGACGCGTTGCCTGGACGAGTGCCGTCATACACGGTGTGGTTCACGCGCAGGTGATGCTCTTGCCCGCGGTGCTGGGCGATCTGAAGCGTGAGTTCAGCGTCGACGTCCTTCGACTGATGGTGGCCGCCAACCTGATGTACCTCGCTTTCGGCATGGCGGCGATCCCCGCGGGGTTTCTCGCCGATCGCATCGGATCACGGCGGATGTTGTCGATCGCGTCGCTTGGTTGCACCACGGCACTCGTCGCCATTGGCGTTGCCCCCACGTTTGGCTGGCTCACCGTGGCCCTCGTCGCCCTCGGGTTCTCGGCCGGCATTTACCATCCAAGCGGCCTCTCCATGTTGTCACGCGCCGTGCATCCCGACGAACGCGGCCGCGCAATCGGTATCCACGGCGCGGGCGGTAACCTTGGCGAAGCCCTCGCCCCCACCGTTGCCGCGTTGCTTGCGGCACAGTTTGGGTGGCGTTACGGCTTTCTCACGGTTGCAGGCTTGTCGCTGTGCTGCGGTGCGCTAGTTTTGACCCTGCCCGCGCGTTTCGGCGCCTCATCTTGCCCCGCGCCCCATCCTGCGCCCACGGTGCGCAACCTGGGGCACGCCTTGCGGATGCTCTGGGCGCATGCGTCTTTGCGCTGGTTGCTGTTGTCCTCCATTGCAGGCGGATTGGTGTACCGGGGGGTTGTGACCTTCCTGCCGTTACACCTCGGCAATGCCTACCATGGGTCGTTCATCCTCTCCCTGGTGTTGCTATGTGGAATCGCAGCACAACGCATTGGCGGGGAACTTGCCGATCGCATGCCGCGTCGGACGGCAGTATCACGCGAGCGTCTCTTCTTTTTCCAAACGCTGTTGTTCGTGCCGCTCTTGCTGTTGCTCACCACCCTGACGGGCTCAGGGTTGATCATCGCGGCTCTCGGATTTGGTTTTCTCTGGTACCTCGCACAACCACTGGGCGCGACACTCGTCGCGCAATACGCGAACGAACACGATCACGGGCTGCTCTTCGGCGTCCAATTCGCATCCACCTTCGGCGTGGGCTCACTTGCGACCACCCTCGGAGGATTCCTGACGCTGCAAGGTGGAACCCGTCTTGCTTTTCTGGGCTTTGCGTCGGTCGCCGTTGTTCAGTTGTTGGCGGCGATGGCCTTGATGCGGGTCACGGCTGCCCAGCACAAATCTTCGCAGAAGCCGCTGCTAGCGAAAACTGGCTGAACACCCAGTCTGCGTCTTTCGCGTCGTCGTGACAGCCTGTACACGTGCTGCTCGGGACCAACAGTTCACCAAAGTCTTCGTCGGCAAAGTTCCGGGTGTATTCGGCCCACGACCATTTTCCAGCCTGCTTGCGCATCGTCGCGATGAGCCAGGGCGCGCACTGCCTGGGTTTGGTCGACTCCTTCACAATAATTGTACCGTCCGGAAAGGGACGGGTTCCGGCAGCGAGGAAAGCTTTGTCCACATTGCAGGCAAAGATGCGTTTGTTGCCGCTGTGCGGATCGTCGTCGTAGGGACCGGCCGTGGCCATAGGCGTACACAGGGTCTCGTAGTTTCGGATATCCTCGGGAAGATCGGCGCCGCAGCCAGCGGCGACAAACGTCATGATCGAAATCCCTGATATAAAGAACCGGCACTTCATGTTTCGCATCGTTTGTACCACAGGTGTTCTGTTGTTTTCGCTATCGGCCGGCAGCGCAGCCCGGGGTGAGACCGCGACACCAACACCTTCGCCCAGGCTTCAGGTTGTCGAACTTCGCGTGGGACCAACGCTGCTTAAGAACTCACGGTCGAAGTCGCTCGGTCACCTCTTGAAGCCTCTGGTTCGTCTCGCAACTCGGGTCGAAGTTACAAATGGGTTCGAGGTGGGCGCGGCCCTGCTGTCCATCCTCGACACGAGCGAGCACTACCGGGTAGCCGGCATGCTTGCCACGGGCCGCTGGGCCGTTTTCGCGCGTCCCCGCTTCTCGGCCGGTCTTGGTTTTGGCTTCGGCGCAGGGTACGGCGCAGACATTCTCGATTCGGATCTCTACATGCGGAGCTCAATCGTCCCGTATGGCTATCTGTCGGCCGATGCGCGCTGGCGGGTCGGAGCGATGTGGGCGATGGGCGTCGAAGGTGCCTGGGAGAACGGCTCGATGTACTCGCTCGGATTGAATCTGGCCGCGTTGTTTTAACGCCACCCGGCGTGTGCCCGCCGCCCGGCGTGTGCACGCCGCCCGGCCTGTGCAACGAATGCGTCAGGACAGGTTGTGATACACATTCTGGACGTCGTCGTCCTGTTCAAGCGCATCCACGAGTTCCAGCACCTCGGTTGCCTTGTCTTCGGGCAGGTGCAGCAGGTTCTGCGCGACGTATTCCGATTCGGCGGACAACACCGAAAGCCCCTGTGCTTCGATGGCCGACTGTAGTTTTCCGAAGTCGACGAACGCCCCTCGAATGATGAACTGTTTTTCACCCTTGTCGTTCGTACCCTCGCCCATTTCCTCGAGTCCGTGATCGATGAAATCGAGCTCAAGCGATTCGAGATCTTTTCCTGCAACGGCCGCCGGCGAAATCCGGAACACACACATGTGCTTGAACTGGAAGAGCACGCTGCCTTCGGAGCCCATCGCACCATTGTTGCTCTTGAAGGCACTGCGAACGTTGGCAACCGTTCGAACGACGTTATTGGTCGCCGTTTCGACCACGATGGCAATCCCGTGGGGAGCGTATCCTTCGTACAATACGATGTCGTAAACCTCGGCGCCCTGTCCAGACGCCTTCTTGATGGCGTTCTCGACCTTCTCTTTCGGCATGTTGGCCGCACGGGCGTTTTGTATCACGCGGCGGAGTGCCGGATTGATGTCGACGCTGGGGCCACCGGCCTTGACCGCCATCGCAATTTCTTTGCCGATCCGGGTGAAGGCCTTCGCCATCTTGTCCCAGCGGGCGAACATCGTCGCCTTGCGCGTCTCGAATATGCGTCCCATGGCGGAAAATCTACCAGAGAAAGGGTCTAATCTTGCGCGTCGAGCTTCGAGGTTGCGTCGACCGTCGCGTCCGGAATCATCGCCGCGTCCAGCGACTGCAACATCGGCGCGTCCACGGCTCCGGTATCGGTCGAGACGCTCGTTTGGGCATCCATCGAGGTCACGGCGGCATCGGCCACGGTAAACACCGCGCCGTCCACGCCCGGTGGCTGGACCACCGTCTTTTTGCCGGAACAAACCTCCATTCGGCATTCGAGACCCGACTCGCAGTCGCTTGTAAGCTGACAGCGGTCACCCTCGCCCTGGGCACAGGACCCGAGGAATAAACCCACGGCAAAAAATATCGAAACATGGCGCATGGTCGCGGGGTTACCACGTCCCGGGCCGCCGGTAAAGTGCGACGGAGCCGTCACCCCGCGTCGACCCCAGTTGCGCTCGGGAAATCGAGCCGTACGCGCTAACCGCCGCCGGATACCTTTGGCAAAACGTAGGACAGCGCCCATAGCGCAATCCCGGTCGAGACGGTCATGGCAACCGCAACACCGATGGCCAGGCTCTTGAGGAGACGCCCGGCGGGCGGGGGCCCCTCGGGCAAGGGTGTTCCGCTGCGCAAAGCGCCACCGAACATGAGCACGAGGCCAATCGCACCCCCGCCGAAGTGCGCATAGAGATCGATCCCGGGCAAAAACGACATCCAGGTATTGAGGATGAGGGGCAAGGTCAAACCACGTTTGATTCGGGCCGCGACCACGGGCGGTAGGAACGATCCGGGGCGCAAGGCAACCGCGTAACCGGCCAACATCACGCCCCAGATGGCGCCGGACGCGCCCACCGAATTGGAATGCCCGAGAAGCGATGACGCCACCGAGCCGGCGAGCGCGGACAACCCATAAATCAGCAGGAAGCGCGCCGAACCCAGCGTCCTTTCGAGGAAGGACCCAAGCACAAACAACGACATCATGTTGACGAGCAGGTGCGTGCTGTTGACGTGCAAGAACGCGGAGCTCAAAAGGCGCCACGGTTGACCGCCAAGAATGCTGAGCGCGTTGTTGCCTCCGACCGACAACAGCACCCGATGCGCCATGCCCTCCTTGAAACCACCGGAGAGCAAGAACAGCAACACACATACTGTTCCGATGCCCGCACTCACATGCGGAAACTGCGCGCGCAAACGTCGCGCAAACCGTTCCTCATCCACCTGATTGCGCTGCACACTTTCGATGGCGGCCTGGATGCCCGCGTCGTCGAGCGGTTCGGTCTTGCCAAGACGCTTTCCCGCATCCGTCAAGAGAGCCAACTTGCGCCCCACGACGTGCGTCAGAGACGTGGTGTCGTCGAGGTGGTAGATGCCGAGCAAACCCGCATCGCGAGCGGACGCCGGCAATGCCGCCAGGCTTTCTCGAAACGACGGTGGACCGCCGACCACCACGAGCAACAGCAAGCCGAAGGGTTGCTGCGACAACATGGAGCGCAAACGGGTCAACAGATGTTCGTTCCCTTCGGGCCCCGGTGTGATGATTAGCAGCTGCGCCCCTCCCTCGACGGCCAGCACCGCCAGGTGTTGCCAACTCTTGAGCAATGCGACCTTGCCGCTTGCAAGGCCTCCATTGCCGAGCAGCGCGGCGAGCAACTGGTTGCGCGCGCGCGAAAAATCACTGGAGTCAGGGGATGGCGTCAAGATGGGGGATATCTTACAATCAACTTCGTGGCGCAAAAAAAGTTGACCACAAAGACCGCACCAAAAAAGCGGTCCCGCAAACCCGCTGTTCCCCTCGAACAGCAGGATCTCGCGGTGGTGCTGGGCCCAACAGCGGATCGGACGGGCATTCACATTCTCCGCAAGCGCCCCAACAGCGAGGTGCCGGAGATGGGGACGGTGCGCCCGATGCGCGAGGGTGAGCCCATCGATGGAGAGGTCATTGCCCTCAAACCGCGCAAGGACATGCCCATGGTTTATAGCGTGCGGACCGAATACGATCCGAAGAGCAACCCCGAGCATTCACCGTCCTTGCGCAATCCTGGCCCTGCGCAGGTCAGCACCAACGAATACCGTCGCGGGTGGGACGCGGTCTTTGGCGACAAACGCCGCGGCAAACCGGGCTCACAGCCCAATTGACGGGCGGAAATTCGCCCCTCAGAACCGAATTTTCTCGAAGTGGACGAGATCGGAGAACGCCATGAACCGCTGGCGAATCTGTGCGAGGTCGAGCGTCCGGAAGCGATCCAGGCTGAAGTCCTCCACACAAAACGAGGCCGTCACGGTGCCGAGAACAAGCGCCGTACGAATGTCTGCCGGTGAGGTCCCGCCCATGCGGGCCAACCAGCCCATGAATCCGCCGGCAAAAGAATCACCGGCACCGGTCGGATCCACCACCGTTTCGATCGGGAAAGCTGGCGCGGCAAACACACCACCCTTGTGAAACAACAAGGCGCCTGCATCGCCCCGTTTGATGACAACCGACGCGGGACCCATGTCGAGAATCGCACGTGCAGCGGCCGGCAAGCTGGACAGACCCGACAACTGGCGCGCTTCTTCGTCGTTCAACAACAACATGTCGAGCTTCTTGAGCAGCAGGCCCAACTCGTCGCGCCGACCTTCGATCCAGAAGTTCATCGTGTCGCAGGCAACGAAGCGGGGTCGATTGCATTGACCCAAAACCTCAAGTTGCAGAACCGGATCGATGTTCGCTAGAAAAACGAAATCCGATTCGTTCCAACCCGGGGGAAGGCGCGGCTTGAAGGATTCGAATACATTCAACTGCGTATCGAGTGTGGTACGACTGGAGAAGTCATCGGCATAACGGCCGGCCCAGCGAAACGTACGACCGTCAGCCACTTCGATACCTGCGGTGTCAATGCCGCGGCTGCGGAAGAAGTCGATGTGACTGTGTTGGAAGTCCGACCCCACCACGCCAACGAGACGCGAGGGCGCGAGGAACGAAGCTGCGACGGAGGCGTAAGACGCGGCACCGCCCAACACCTCGTCCCGTTTGCCCACAACGGTCTGCACCGAATCAAAGGCCACGGAACCAACGATGAGCAGTGGCGATGGGCCAGCCGATACGCCCTCTGAGGTGTTCTTGTCGGAGGAATTCATGGCGTTCTGCTACCATGAAAGCCGCTCGTTGTTGAGCGAATGACCCGGGCTCATGGCGGAAAACGACCAAACGCAGGATC
>Ga0163147_10009810_pt1 | contig 10288 bp, 8 predicted proteins | sample OliLakLV19MP6G1_FD_148597 | JGI IMG/M metagenome (GOLD analysis project Ga0163147, IMG submission 148597) | Freshwater microbial mat bacterial communities from Lake Vanda, McMurdo Dry Valleys, Antarctica- Oligotrophic Lake LV.19.MP6.G1 | ecosystem: Environmental > Aquatic > Freshwater > Lake >... | reverse complement strand
CCAAATTACAGCGGTTCAGGCATAATGATGTGAGTCATGCTCACAAGCTTATAAAATCCACCTCACCTGATTTATTCATTACGGAAAGTGTTTTTAGTATGGAGGGCGATATCGCTCCTCTCGATCAATTATCTATTTCACCGAATACACTTTTTTGCGTTGATGATGCTCATGGATTCGGTGTCCTTGGGAAAAATGGATTGGGAGTCGTTGAACATTGGGAATTGAAACCAGATATCCTTACCATTCCCTTTGGAAAAGCAATAGGCATGAGTGGGGCAATTGTTTTAGCAAAAAAGGAAATCATTAGCTTAATCTTACAAAACTGTCGAAGTTACCGATATAGCACTGCGATTTCTCCCGTCATTTGTACAGGGGTTCTTGAAAGCCTCACTACCATTCTTAACGAAAGGTGGCGTCTCCAGAATTTAAAGATACTTGTTCATCTATTTAATCAATATGCTATGGAATATAATCTCCCTTTAATCTCACAGGATATAACACCTATCCGCTCTATTTTCATTGGAGATTCCAAACGTGCATTAGCTGTTGGCAAATATTTAAAAAATAAAGGAGTCTACGTTGCGGCTATTCGGCCTCCTACTGTTCCTGAAAACACCTCAAGGCTCCGCATCTCCCTCACCTGTAACCATAAAATATCTGATATCCAACATCTTGTAAAATTGATCAAGGAGGCTCTGGAATGAGCTCTTCAAGACAAATTACATTTATTCCAGGATGGGGATTCCAATCCAGCATCGCAAAGAATTGGCTTCCTATGTGTGCCCAGCTGATTGATTTGCCTCCCATAAAAGGAGGCTATTGCACAATAGAAACTCTCTGCCGTTCTATTGAAGAAAAAATTCAGCCAAAAGATAGCATTCTTATGGGGTGGTCTTTAGGTGGATTAATAGCGGTAAATTTATATAACCGTCAGCCAAATCGCTATAACGCTCTGATTTTGATGGCATCCACTCCCTGCTTTTGGGCCCAAACTGATTGGCCGGGTATATCAAAGGAGCATCAAACCCTTTTTACGAAAAATCTTAATCGAGAGTATCGTGTTTTTTTAGCTTACTATCTTAAGCTGATTTCAGAACCCTTCACCCTATCGAAATTCAGCCTTAAGCTGCAATCTTATATGATTCCAAATGATGATTTTAATGACTACAAATCCTACCAAGAAATTCTTTTTCAAGGGGATTTGAGGTCGGAGTTTTCAAGAATAAAAATACCCACTCTTGTTATCCAAGGGGGGAGGGACGCAATTATCCCAACGGAAGTCACCCAATATCTTATGAAATTAAATCCTCACCTTAAATATTGTGTTATTCCCAATGCAGGCCATCTTCCTTTCATTACTCATCAAAATGAAATCAATAAAATGATAACGAAATTCTTGAAAGAATTTTCATGAACACTCTACAACAGCGGCATAATCCCTATGTGGGTATCCAAAAAGCTTTTGAAAAGGCGCTTTATACGTATGATGATGAGGCTATCGTTCAACGGCAAGCCAGCAACTTGCTTATTGATTGCCTTGTTCATTTTAAATCCTCCTTTCAACAAGTTTTAGATTTGGGATGTGGCACAGGCCTTATTACAACTCAGCTTTGTAAAGCATTTACTATTGCCTCTCTTCATATTAATGATCTTTCGCAAGTCTTACTTGATAAAGCGTATCATCGATTGCAATCATTTCAACCTAAAGCTCTTCTCTTTAACTTTGATCAATCGTGGCAGTGTAAGGGGCTATATGATTTAATTTTTTCTAATATGGCGTTTCAGTGGAGCTTTAATAGTCATAAGCTTTTTGACAAGTGTTATCATCAGCTGAACAACAATGGGATTTTAGCTTTTTCCCTTCCTTTAAAGGGATCTTGTTTTAAGCTTAACTCCCATCAAAGTCTTCCCTTTCATAGATTCGATACTATCTGCCAAGCCTTATCCAAAGCAGGATTTAATATTCTCAAATCAGATGAAATCTTCCTCAGTCAAGAATTTAAAACTCATCTTCAAGCCTTAAAATCTATTAAACGGTGTGGAGCAAACTACGTTCCTCACAATACAAACTCCCAAGTGATTAATAGAACTCAGCTTTCCCTTCCTTCAACGCTCACATACAAAATTGGAATTTTTATCGTAACGAAGAGTGTATAGGATGAAAATCTTTATAACAGGCACAGATACTGGCATTGGAAAAACTTATATCTCACGCCTCATATTAAGAAGTTGGAATGATCAAGGTCTTCAAACAATTGGAGTAAAACCTGTTGCTTCAGGATGTGAGTGGATTGAGGGCCACTCTATAAATCGAGATGCGTATATATTACAACAGATGGCATCGGTGAGTCTTACTTACTCACAAGTTAATCCTTATTGCTTTAACTTGGAAGCTTCCCCCCATATTGCTGCTCAAAAAGAGAGAATAAAATTAACCGTTCAAGAAATTTCTACTCATATTCAAAATATTTCTAAAATACCTCACGATCGAATGATTGTTGAAGGTGTGGGAGGTCTTATGGTGCCTTTAAATAACACAGAACTTCAACTCGATTTGATGAAGACGCTCAATTTTCCTGTCGTCTTTGTCATTGGCTTAAAATTAGGGTGTCTTAACCATACTTTATTAAGCCTAGCTTTGCTTAAATCCCATCAAATACCGATAAACGGATGGATTATCAATCATATGGATCCTTATATGACTTGTGCTCACGAAAACATGGCGACCCTGAAACATTATTTAAAAGAAATACCCTACTTGGGGTATGTCCCTTTTGAGGGAGAAAAGCTAGACTTTAAGTCCGTCGTATCTCCTTAAGAAATCGCGTTGTGTCTCCATAAGAATACTTTTCTATATTTCCAGAGGGGAGTTCCAGAAGTAAATAACCTTGAGGGCTAATTCCTTTAGAAATGCCGGAGATAATTTCTTTCCCCGTATTTATGGAAATATTTTCTCCCTCTAACAAATCATACCTTTTCCATAAAGGTAAAAAAGGCTCGAGTCCTTTTTCAAGAAAAATTGCCATGCCCTCAAGAATTGACTTCAGCATTTGCACCACGACAACATTGCGATCGAGTTTTTCATTCAATATATGTTCCAAAGAGGTCCAAGGTTGTTCCGTCCCTTCTAGTTTTACGTCTTTCATATTTACATTTAAACCTACGCTGATAATGGCTGTGCAATTTCCGTTCGCTTCTGCAATTAAATCTATAAGGATTCCTCCTACTTTCTGATCATCGATATAGATATCATTCGGCCATTTAAGACGGGGGTTGAGTTTTGGGTTCATCGATTCAAGGGCCCTTGTAATCAAAATACCGATCACTAAACTTAATCCTGACATTTCAGTGATATCTTTATCGAAAGTGTAGCTAAAACTACAATAGATGTTCTTCCCAAAAGGGGAGATCCATGATCTTCCCAAACGACCTCTTCCCTTGGATTGGTGTTCTGAAAGACAAAAGCTCATGTTTTTTAAGGGTGTTTTGTTTCTTAAGTAATCACTCGTTGAAGGAATTGTTTCAAAGATTTCTAACGTTAGTCTTGGATCCTTTAACAAACCCTCAATTTTATTTTTATCAATGAGGGTAAGGGGAAAGTCAAAATGATATCCTTGATGCTGTGATTCGATCTCAACGTGGTATTTTTTTAATCGTTGTATGACTTTCCATACGGCAGTACGAGAAACACCTAAAATTGCTGCAATCTCAGTACCTGTATGAAGTTTGCAATCATTTAAAATGTCTACAACTTTTAAAGTTGTTGAGGGAAGTTGATGTGCCATGGTTTTTGCGTTTCTCTCGTGCACGAATAAATTAAGATTTTTCACCATAAGACTAATTTATAATCTTTCACAAGAGGCCATGTTTTTGTGTGTCATTGGTAATAATGTAATTTGAAAGAAAAGAAAATTAAGAGTAAAATCTTTTAAGCATCCCCCTTAAAAAGAGTACCCATGCTTCCTCCAAACTCCAAGAGTCCCCAAGACTTCTCATCGCTTGAGAAAGAAGCTTTGAAGGAGATTTAGAGGGGTCTGAAACATCCTCTTTCTTTATGGTCTGCAGCGTGGCCTTCTCAACTGGATCTCTTAGAGGATCAATTTTTGATCTGGCATAAACAGCTGTGGATTGGGAAGACTTATGACCGAGGGACCTGCCGATCATAAAATTATTTGCGCTGTAGCGGCTTGCCAGCTGCCTAAGGTGCGTCTTAAGTCATGGAGTCTTAACTCTCTCTCCTCGACTTCCGGACGGCGGCTTCTCAGTCTTCTCCGTAGCAAAAGCTGCTCCCCCTTTATGGGTCCAGGAATCCCTTTGCGTTTGAGAGGTTTCATTTAAAAAGAGGAAAGCGCCAAGCAGCGTATTGGAATCCCACGTATCGAGATGGGCTTTGGAAACCAGTCCGCCGAGTTCAATGAGTCTTCGGGTGCGTTTTTTTCGCTCCTTAACGTTGAGGGAGGCTTCCATTTCTTTGAGCTTGTTCATTCTTTGGGTGATGTACTTTTTACGCTTTTCGATGAGGTTGATTTTTGTCATGAGCTACACTAAATGGAAGAGCTGGGATAGGAAGAGTATACATCGAAAATGGACCTCGAGCAAACAAACGTTTTAAACTCAACGCGAATAAAATGATTACTAACAAACAATAAATCCCCGAAAAGCGGTTATGGACCAATCGTCAGATTTGGGACATACGCAATATGCGTTGAGTCCAACGCTGGCTTTTGATATAATACAGCCATTCCCATTTAGAGATATCATTCCCTTTCTTAGAGGTGCCTATGGCCATTCAATTTGCGCGTTGTGAATACGTCTCAAGAAGCACCGGCGGTAATGCCTGCCGGAAGGCTTCCTATAATCAGCGCGAGGCGATTCGGTGTGACCGGACCGGTGAGCTTTTCTCCTTTAAAGATCGTGGCGGAAATGTTCATCATGAAATTCTTTTGCCAACTGGCGTTGATGAGAAATTCAAGAACAGCTCAGTACTTTGGAATGAAGTTGAACGGTGTGAAAAACGTAAAGACAGCCAAGTTCAAAAAGAGTTCGTACTCGCCCTTCCTGATGATAAAGAGGTGACCCTTGAAGATCGTATTGAGCTTGCGCGTCGGTTTATCAATGAGCACTTTGTGGAAAAGGGGCTGGGTGTCCAGCTGGATATCCATGAACCGCATGAAGATGAGAAAAACTGGCATGCTCATTTACTGGTGACGACCAGGCGGTTTTTTGAGAATGGTTTGAGCTTCGAAAATACAAAAGCCCGTGATTTAGACCCCACCATTCGAAAAGGTTTTGTGGTGGAAGCCGATATATGGGGAGAGCTTTGGCGGGATCTGCAGAATGCTTACTTTGAAGAGAAGGGCTATGACCTGCGAGTGGATCCTATTAGCACTTTAACCCAAGAGCATCTGGGCCCTGTGCGTATGCGCCATCATATGAATGAGGCCATTGAACGCTCTCAAAAGCTTCAACAAGCCAATGATGTACTTTCCAAGGAGCCAACTCATATCATCGAAGCCCTTACCCGCAACAAGGCTGTCTTTTCAGAACGAGATATTAATGCCTTTTTAAAGAAGCATGTTCCTCTTGAGCAAAGAGCCTCTGTTTTTGAGGGGGTATTAAACCATGCCACCTTGTTGCCGTTGTATGATAAGGAAACGGGTCAAAGGACGCCTTACTTTACCCTCCCTGAAGTAAGAGCAGAGGAAGAAAAATTGATTCGCTTTGCAGATAAGATTGCAAAGAAGTCTGCTCCTGTTCTTTCTTCTGAGGCCATTAATAAGGGTCTTGAAGGACGCGCCTTCAGTCAAGAGCAACACAAGGCCTATGAACTCTGTACACAATCCGGAGAGGCACTTTCATTGATTCAAGGTCGAGCCGGTGTAGGGAAAAGCTACGTACTCGAGGCTATTCGTATCGCCCATAAGGAAGAAGGGTATCGCGTATTAGGGCTGGCCCCTACCAATAAGGTAGCGGCGGACTTAAGACAGAGTGGGTTTGAGGAGACTAAAACATGCCATGCCTTTTTGTTTTCCCATAAGAACAACAGGGACATCCTTAATTCCAACACCCTTGTCGTTGTGGATGAAGCCGCCATGTTGGGGACAGAAGTTTCTGTGGAATTGTTCAATGTGATTAAAACCACAGGCGCAAAGCTGGTTCTTGTCGGTGATGATCGGCAGTTGAGCTCCGTTGAGCGTGGGGGAACCTTTCGGATGTTAACGGAGCGCTATGAATCCGTTGAGTTGAATGAAGTCCGGCGCCAAACCATCCATTGGCAAAAGGCGGTTTCAGAAGATCTCTCCAAGGGAGGCGTCAAGAATGCCGTGCATCTTCTGCAAACCCATGATCGGATTAATTGGAAAGAGACCAAGGAAGAAGCTTTAACCTCCCTTTTAAAGGCGTGGGAAAAGGACAGCCTTTCTCAGCCTCATGGCACACGGCAAATCCTTGCGCAAAGGAATGTGGAGGTGGATGCTTTAAACCAAGGGGCTCGGGATATTCTAAGGAGTCAGGGACGATTGGGCGAAGTGGAGCTCACCTGCATGACCACAAGAGGCAAGATGGCTTGCGCCGTAGGAGATCGGATTCAACTTACAAAGACTGATAAGGACCAAGACCTTAATAATGGAAACTTTGGTTTTATTGAAGAGATTCATGCAGAGAACAAAACGCTCACCGTCAACTTTGATAACGGGGAGAAGAAAACAATCAATCCGCAAGCTTATGATGGCCTCCGCCATGGCTATGCCTCAACGGTCTATAAAGCCCAAGGCGCAAGCATTGATCATGTCTATGTTCTTCACAGCTCTACAACGAACCAAGCCACCAACTATGTGGCGCTGACCCGCCAAACAACATCCCTTACCCTTTATGTCTCAAGGGATCAAACGCCTAACGAGGCGCACCTTATTCGTCAAATGAGCCGAGTTGAAGGGAATGGGCCGAGCCTTGGTTTTGATACAGAAAAAGACATTCAAAGAAAGCTTGAGGAAAAGACTTTTAAAACCCAATTGAGGGATGGGGTTGAAACCCTTGTTACGAAAGTGAAAGATGCCTTCCATCGAAATGAAGAGTTTTATCAGGTAGAGAAACAGCTTCCAAAGAATGAGGAAGTGACGATTCAGACAGAAGAATTAAGTCCTGCTCTTCAATCTGTATATAAAGAAATGGATCATCCTGCTTTTACCACTTCCCATGCCATTGTTGTGAAAAAGGCTTTTGAAAAAGGATTGAAGATTTATGGAGAGGAAAAGGCCATTGCTTACTGGGAGGATTCCAAAGATACACTCCTCGAGCCCTATCGGCAAAACCTGGCCAAGGTTGAGAATGAGCTTGTGTCTTCTGCTTTTGCGTCCCGTACGGAGAAATGGAAAAATCATGCCCGGGAGCTGGCCCAGCAAGATCCCCTCAAGGTATTGGAAAGTTTCCAAAAGCTAAAGGCCGATGCAGCTCAGAAACTTGAGAAACAAACCTTGGAAGCAAAGCCCATTCAAGCGGTGTCTTATGTTAAACAGAACACCCTCGAAGATATCTATCATCGGTTTAAGGTTTTACACGAGACCTTAAAAGACAGGTCTGATAATCCTCTCACAAAGGATCTCAAAGAGTTGGCCAAAGAGCTATTTCAAGATAAGGAGTTTATGAAATCTCTTCAGCAAGAACAGGCTAAAGAGGTCAAACTCATTGAGCGCATAGCGCAAGAGAAAGCCCATGCAATTGCCTTGGAGCTGGATAGAGGCGGAATGTCGCTATGACTTCTTTTTCTTCTGCGGCTTTGGAGGCTTTTGTTCAACTCTCGCGGATTGAGGGGATTTTTGAGCCTTAAGAGCTTCATCAGCGATCATCCTTTTCTTAAGCTCCAACCAATAAAGGCCAGAATCATAGACTCTCCTGGTTTCTTTATTCATTAAAAACACAGCCACTGGCGAGGTTTGCAGGAGGAATAAAATCACCCCCATTACGGCTCCCGTTAGAATGGTTCCCCCAAAAAGGAGCAAAAAGGGCTTCTCCCATCGGAAGGAATACTTTTCCTGGATCTCATTGCAAAGAGTGTTTGTCGTCCTGATTGTGTTGTTCAAATTGCTAACGTCTTGTTCCGTGCGTTTGAGAAGAGGCGACATGGCCGCAGAGATATCACCCTGGCAAGACTGAGCAACTTTGCGAAAGTGTTCCGTAAGCTGCCTGTGGAGATGGGTGTCAATTCCTTCTCGAATCTCCTTGCGACAGCGTTCTTCAATGGTAGCAATCCTTTTCTCAAGCTCTTCCCTCTCCTTTTGATGGGTTTGTTGGAGGAATTTCTGAAGGTCAGACTTGATGATCTCTAAGGAAATCTCTTTCAAAGCTTCCTTCTCAAGATTGAGAAACTCTTCAGTGTTTTGGTTTTGTGTGGTCATGATGCTCCATTTGATTGATGTGTGTAAAAGGTGGGGAAAATGGGGGTGTATATATGTAATGAGTATATCAAAACAGCATGTTATGAGCTATATCTATAATATGAATACATACAGGATAGGCTTAGAGTTCCACAGCTAAACAGCCTTGTGGCTACGCTAGATATACGCAAACCACAAAGCTCTTTAAAAACAAATTAAGCGAAAAAACTAACGTTGCTCAGAATCCAGATCTCTCTCATTCCTCCATTGATCTTGAACAGTCACAAGCATTGTTAAGGCTCGCTGAGCCTTTTCAAGTTCCGATGTTCCACGTCCAAACAAATTATAGGCGTTTCGCATATGTTCGATTAGTTCTTGTGATAAATACTCGATTTGAGCTACATGTAAATGAGCCATTGTCAACTCCTGTGTTGGCATTTGGTTAGCGGCGTGGAGGTGTTACTAGCACCTTTACGTCGCGCTCTCCCATTGTGGAAGAACATTTTTAGTTTATGGGATTCCTTATAAGCAATCAAGGACCAAAGTACATTTTTTAAAATTAGCCCTGCACATAACGCGTTTAGGCTAATTACGTGCATATTGATTTTATGAAAAGGATAAAGTCCACGATATTATTTTCACAAGAGGCCTGTTCAAGCGCATTCATATATTCTGTTCTTCTCGCGACAGGGATAATCGTCCATGGATATCCTCCGGATGCCATCATAACATTCATCAGAAACCGGCCTATTCGCCCATTGCCATCACTATAGGGGTGAATGTGGACAAAGAAAAAATGGGCAAGAATAGCACGTGAGGCTGCATTCTCCTCTTTTTCCAAGAGTTCAAAAAACATATCCATACTATTCAGAAGGGCCGTTTGTGGAAAAGGAATATGCCGTGAATTTTGGATATAAACTTGGTTTGAACGATATCCTGCCAAATGATAATCTTTCAACAAACCCCCCTGCACGGAGGGCGAAAAAAGCATCTGATACCAATGAGGGAGGTCTTGTCTCACCACAAGTCCTGGATTTTGTCCCTGAAGAACGCGCTCAAGACTTAATTGAGTCGCTTCAAAGGCAAGACGATACCCCTTCGCAGCGAGGGCATCTTTTTGCTGAACATCTGTTGATTCCTCTGAAGGATTCCAAAGCCCACTCCGCACTCGATCGATTAAGGCCGGGGATACTTCATACCCTTCAATGGAGAGAGAATTATAGGCATCCTCTCGATAGTTTTCTTCTACAGCTGAAAGATAAGACGTAGCATCTTGAGGGAGCCCAGGAGCTTCTGGGAACAATTCCACCACCTGCGGTTGATAGCGATACCATAAGGCTTGCAAACGAGCTGCATGAGGAGATTGAGAACGAATACAAATGGAGATCGCTGGACGTACCAGTGGATTCTCAACATTAATTTTGTGCCCTGCTGCTACCATTGCGTCGAGAATTCTTTTCGCCATATCTTCTCTACCCATATGACGATAAGCCCCGATGAGATATCCAGCCGTCGTTGATTGACCCCGCATTAAGAGGTAATGCAGCAACTGGCTTGCATCCCGGATCAAGGATAAAGCAACAACTGCCTCATCAGGGTGTTGTTCAAAATAACTCTTTGGCGCACGACAGATGGCCTCGGACAAGGTCATCACTTGCAGCCCTTCTTTGACATCCCGCTCAACAGGGAGATTTTTCTCATCCTGGTACAGAAAAAGAGAGGAATGAAAAGGCAATTGAACAGACTGCCCCGATGCTTTTTCAGTGATGATTGTCAATTGCTTGGGGATGGTCGTCACACCCGTATGCAAAATCAACGAAGATTCGGCAGATAAGCAGTAGGCTTTTCCAAATCGCTCTTCTAGAAAGAGGGATAGAAAGCGCCAATAATTGGCATACCAAAGGGTGCTATCT
>Ga0163147_10009808_pt1 | contig 10289 bp, 5 predicted proteins | sample OliLakLV19MP6G1_FD_148597 | JGI IMG/M metagenome (GOLD analysis project Ga0163147, IMG submission 148597) | Freshwater microbial mat bacterial communities from Lake Vanda, McMurdo Dry Valleys, Antarctica- Oligotrophic Lake LV.19.MP6.G1 | ecosystem: Environmental > Aquatic > Freshwater > Lake >... | reverse complement strand
CTCGGCGTGTATTTTTCTCACCGTGATATTGATTCTCCTCCTCTTTATTTTTGAGGCGACGAAGCTCGAAGCGGCCTGGATCATTGCGGCGGTCTTTGCGGCAAGCATGGGGGCTTTGCTTCTGGCCGTGGTCTATTTCATGCGCGATATTTTTAAGTCGCTCGAAGCGATGGAAGCAGAAGTCGGGCACAGCTTGCGAAAGCGTTGATTCGCCGCGGAACACACACCGAACACGAACGCCCGCGAATTCATTCCTGCCTGAGTTGACATCGTTGGAATATCCAGCGCCCGAAGCAGGGACTGTTCCATCGTCAAATCGTTGACTTTATTCCCCGGTGCGCAGCCCGTGGCAGTGGGGGCGGCTGCCGGGGTTATGATGGAAATTAGGCAACCTTACACGGCCAGGAAGCGGGGGTCTATTGAGGTCATTGGCTTGTGACTTTCAGCCGCAGGAAGCGGCGCGCGGGGTTGCCGGTGGGAATGTTCACCGTGTCGGTGAAAGTGACCGGGGTGACGGGGTTGACGGTGCCGGGGTTGGTGGCCAGGTCGGTCCAGGTCACCAGGTCATTGCTGCCTTGCACGACGTAGGTCAGTTCGGAGCGGGCGCGGAGGAAGCTGAGCGTGAGGAAGGTGCCGCCGCTGGTGCTGGTGCCGGCCGTGGGGATCGGGGCACTGGCTGCACTGGTGGGATCACCGCCGAGCGCGTATTCGGCGAGGTTGGACATGCCGTCGCCGTCGGGGTCGGCGGTGGCGAGGGCGTTGTTGCCGGTGAGGCTCGGGTAGCCGGCGAGCCAGGCCGCGTAGGCCGTCTGCACGGTGAGCACGGCGGTGCTGCTGGTGACCGTCCCGTAGTCGCTGCTGACCACCAAGCTGTAGTTGCCCGCGTCGGCGGCTTGCACTCCCGTGAGGGTCAGGCTCGCAGTCGTCGCCCCTCCGATCGCTCCGTTGTTCGTAAGGGTGGAGCCGTTCTTGAGCCACTGATAGAGCAGCGGTGCGGTGCCGTTGGCGGTGACGGCAAACACGGCGTTGCCTCCGGCGGTGACCGTCTGATTGGCCGGCTGGCCTGAGATCGACGGCGCGGTGGCGTTGTAGATCGCCTGGATCTGCGGCGCGTTCAGAGCCGTTCCGTTGAAGAACCGCACATCGTCAACCTGTCCGTTGAGAAAACGCTCGTCTGTAGTGCCATGGCCCACCTGCACCCAGCGCCGTGCGCTGCCGATCGCCCGCAGGTTGGTGGTGATGGCTCCTGCGGAACTACCTCCCAACACAGAGCTGCCCGAGGCCACGCCGTCCACGTAGAGCTGGATGGTGCCGGTAGTGCGCGTCAGCGCGAAATGACGCCAGGCTCCGTTGTTGACCGTAACCGCGCTAGTCGCTTGTGCATGTCCAGAGGTGGCACTGTTCTGGCGCACGAGGGCCTTGATCGTTCCGTTGCTCGTGCCGTCTCCCACGTTTCCAAGGCCGATTTCTAAGGCGGCCCCGTCGTCGGTGCCGTGGCGGAAGGAGAAGATCATGCCTATGTTCTCGGTGGTCCTCACCCAGCCGGTTACCGTGAAAGCCGCGTTGGCGGCAACGTTCAGGTTGGAACCGTTGGCCAGCATCACATGGTCATCGGTCCCGTCGAGAGTGACCGCTTGACCGAACTTGCCCAAACTCCACGACGGCCCGCTGGTGAGGGTGCCATTGTTTCCTCCGGTGCTGTCGGCCGCGTTCGACCCGGTGCCTTCGTCAAGTTTCCACCAGGAGGTGGGCAGCGGGCCGCTGGTGACGGTCAACACCGCTCCGGTGCTGGCCGTGGAGCCACCGCTATTGCTGACCAAGCACCGGTAGCGCTTGTTGTTGTCGCCCAGGACGGTGACCGGAGTCGTGTAGGAGGCGGCGGTGGCGCTGGAGAGCACGCTCCAGTTGGCCTCGCCGTCGGAACTCTGTTGCCACTGGTAAGTCAGGGTGCCGATGCCGGTGGCGGTCACCGTGAACGTCGCCGTAGCGCCGGTGCTCACCGTCTGGTTCGAGGGTTGGCCGGTGATGGTGGGCGCGGCGATGGCGTCGTCGTTGAGGATCGTGACCGTTGCCGACGAGGGATTCGCGAGGGTGGCTCCGCCGGTGGGAGCACTCAATGCCACGGTGAAGCTTTCGTCGGCCTCGCCGGTCGTGTCGCCGTTGAGGGTGACCGTGAACGTGCGGTTGGTCGTGTCTCCCGAGAGCCATGTCAAGGTGCTGGACACCGCGACGAAATCGCTGCCCGCAGTCGCCGTCCCGCCAACAGTCGCGTAACTCACGCCCACGTTCCCCGTGCTACCGCCGGAGCGGCTCACGGTGAAGGTGAGGTTCTGCGCGCCCGAATCCCCTTCGGCCGCGCTGACGGTGGCCGGGGAGATAGTGAACGAGCCGGTGTTGCCGATGTTGACGGTGGCGGTGTTGCTGTCGGCCGATCCACCCGGATTGCTTACGCGCACCCAGTAACTGGTGGTTGCGACGAGGTTCGGGGTGGTGAAGCTGGCGGAGGTCGCGCCGCTGATGGGGCTGGCGGTGTTGCCGCTGTTGCCCTGATACCACTGATAGGTCAGCGCGGTGCCGGTGGCAGTTACGGAGAGCGTGGTGTTCTGCCCGGACGCGAGGGTGGTGCCTTGCGGGTGGGTGTTGATCGTCGGGGCGGCGGGCGCGGCCTGGACGGTCAACGTGGCCGAGTTCGAGGTGGCGTTGCCCTGGGTGTTGCTCACGAAGCAGCGGAACCGGGCTGCGTTGTCCGAGAGCGCGGTGGCAGTGAGCGTGTAACTGGCCGTGGTTGCCCCGGCGACCGGGTTCCAGTTCGAGCCGCCGTCATTGCTGCGCTGCCATTGATAGACCAGGGTAGCGGTTCCCGCTGCTTGGACCGTGAAGGTCGCGTTCTGGCCGACAAAGACGGTCTGCGGCGCGGGCTGCTGCACGATGACCGGTGGGCTGTTCGGGTTGGTGGGGGCTCCGAGGATAGCGACGTCGTCGAGGTTCCATCCTCCATAAGTGACCGAACCATCGGATTGGATCATCCCCCAGCGAATAAAGAGGGTGGCCGCACCGGCCGCGCCAGCGGGGAGATCATAGCTCATCAATGTCCACGAGGAGTCTTGGACGGTGGACGCGGGATTGGCGTAGATAGAAGTCCAGGTAGTGCCGTTGGTGGACCAATCAATGGCAACCCTATCGAAAGAGAATGATTCAATGCCGAGCCAACGTTGGAACTGGAGTCGCACCGAGCTGTAAGTCGTGGTGTTGATCGCCGGGGTGGTGGCGTAGGACGGGGTGCTGATGGAGTTGGCGTAGTCGCCTTTGCGTCCAAGCGTGATGGTCGTCAGATTATATCCGAGAATTCTTGTTCCACTGGCCGCCGTGGCCGGGTCAATGCCCGCTCCGCCGGGGCCTTGGGCGGTGTCCCATTGCCAGCTGGTGCCGAGGGTCCAGCCCGGGTTCGTCTCCATGTTCCACAGCTGGATTTGCTGGAGGACGTTGAGGCTCGCCGCGCTTGAGGTGACGGACGTCGCATTGGGGCTGCTGACCACACAGCGGAACTGGCTGCCGGTTTGGGCCAGCTGCACGTTGGTCGCGGTGTAGCTCGCGGCAGTGGCGCCCGGGAGGTCGGCCCATGAGCCGCCGGAGGGGAGCTGCTGCCATTGGTAGGAAACCGCACCACCTCCGCTGACCGTGGCCGCAACCGTGAAGGTGGCGCTGCCGCCGACCGTGGTATTCGCCGCCGCAGGTTGGTTCGTGATGCTGATGGCGGGCGGGGTAACCGTGAGCAACGCGGCGTCGCTGGTGACGGAACCCGCGGTGTTGGTGATCACGACGCGCAGGCGTGCGGTGTTATCGGAGAGCGCCAGCGCGGGCGTCGTGTAGGAACTGGCGGTCGCCCCGGTCACATCGGCCCACGTGGAGCCGGCATCGTTGCTGCGCTGCCATTGGTAAGCCAGAGCGCTGCCGGTGGCGGTGGTGGAGAAGCTGGCGGTTTGGCCGACGACGCGGGTGGTGCTGACGGGCTGCGTGGTAATGTCGGGGATGCCCGCGGCCACGGGGGTGAGAACCAAGTTGGTGATCGCGACCGCGACTTGGGAGCTTACCAACGCTCCGACCTTCACGGAGGCGTCCAGAGCGAGGACCCTGGTGCCGAGCGAAGTCCAGATTTCTCCGTCGTAGGAGCGGGCGCCACGCCATAGGTTACCACGGCGCTCGAGCTTGAACCAGACGGGTAGGGTGGTGGGGGCGATGGCTTCGATGTTGTTGGTTGAGCCGTCGAGGTTGCGAAACCAGAGCATGCTAAAATTGGGGCTATTAAAAGTGGAGTAGGAACGAATCTCGGGGCTGTTCGATGCGAGGGTGTTACGCGCGGACAGGCCTAAAAAGCGGTGATGTCCAGGAGAGCCATTCGGGGTAAACCTGGCCACGAGGTTGAAGTCGCCGGAGTAGGTTTGATGAAGGAAACTGAAGTTGCTCTCGCCGCCATCGAAGCCGGTAATGGTGAACGTGCCGCCGTTGGCGCCGGTATGGATCGTCGTATCGCTGTTGTTGACCACGCCGACATCGGCTTGGGACCAGGGAGGGGGCAGGTCGCTCACCGAGATGGCAACGGCAGTGGATTCGGTGATACGGCCGGAGGTTTCGATCACGCGGGCAAACACCGTGTAGGTGCCCGCCGGCGGGTTGGGGATCGTCCAGGTCCATGGGGCGGCGGTATCGGCATCATCGCCCAGTTTGCTGCCGTTGCTCCAGAATTCGACGCGTTGGATTGAGTTGCCGTTGGTCGTGATTGCGGCAGTGAGCGGGATCGGGGTGCCGGGAGCGAAAAAGGCTCCGTTGGCCGGTGAAGCGATGGCGATGGTGGGACTGGCGGAGGTGACGGTGAGGGTGGCGGTGCCGCTCAAGCCCGACTCTAGGGCGGTGATCGTCCACGTGCCTGTCGTCGTAGCGGTGAAGGTGCTGCCGGAGAAAGAGCCTCCGCCCGAGGTGCTCCAAGTGGAGGTGCCCGTGACGGTGGCGGGAGTTCCTCCGGTCCACTTCGTCGCGGCGAAGGCGAGGGATTGTCCGACTTCCATCACCACGGTGCCGGGGGAAACCGTGAGGGTGTCAGCCGCGCCGGCCTGGGCGTAACCGATGTCCCCCGCGACGACATCGCGTCCGGCAATCACCGTCACCGCCTGAGAGGCCGGGACGGCCGTGCCGGTGGCACTGCTGTTGGCAACGAGCGGGGTAACCGTCCAAGAGCCGTTGGCGACGCCGGGAATGGCGTAAGTGCCATCACTGTCCGTGAGGACGGAACGGTATTCCGGAACGTTGTCATTCCAATCTCCGATGGAGACGCGCACACCGCCGGCCCCGATGCCGCCGCTCAACACTCGACCGCGGATCACCTGAGTGAGGGCCGCGGGCGTGCCGACGTTTACGAGCAGGGAGCGATAGGCGACCTTGCCCTTGGCATCGCTGGCCTGGACCTGGACGCGATAGGTGCCGGCGGTTGGCCAGGACTTGGTCTGGGTGGCGCTGCTGGTGGTGGAGGGGGTGCCGTCGCCGAAGTCCCACGAATAATAAAGGGTGTCGTTGTCGGCATCCGTCGCCGTGGCGGTGAGGGTAACGGTTTGCCCGGTGGTGGGAGTCAGCGTGCTGGCGGTGAGGGTCGTGAGGACGGGGGACTGATTGCCGGGGAAGGCCCCGAAGTTCACGATCACGTCGATCGAGGGCGGGGTGGTGGCGATGCGGGCGACGGGCGTGAGGTGAAGGTTGCGCTGAGGGTCGGAGACGGTGCGACCGACCGGGACGGACATATCGTAGCCGTCTTGTTCGGACCAGCGGGAGCGTGCCGCCGTATCGGTGAAATAGTAGTCGGAACCGGTGAACGCGTTCTGGTTGATATGCACGAGCAGGCCACTTTGGACATACGGATTGGTCGAGTAATTGAAGGCGTTGGACAAGGTGCTGGCGCGAAATTCCAGCCAGTAGGATTGAAAGTTGCTGGCGGCCGGCTCGCGGTCGATACGCAAGCCGCGCAGGGTGGTTTGGGGATTAGTGGCGACGATAGTGGGAACATCGTGCGCATAAATCCGGTAGGTGCCGGAATTGGCCGCACTGTTGGTCAGTGCCTGGATCTGCAGGCCCTGGGCATCGTTCGTCGCAGAGTTTTTGAGGACGAGATAGTTGCCGTAGTATTTCCCGATGATGCCGAAGTCGCCCGCGGCCACGGCCATGACGTCATAAGGATGGGAGTAACTGGAACCATCGGTGCCGACGAAATTCCACCAACTGGCGTTGCTGAACGCCGCCCGGGTGGCGTGACCTTGGCCACCGTTGTGACCGAGCTCGTGCAGCACCGTGGTGTGACTGACCTCCCTGATACTGCCGTAGAAACTCCTAGTCCCCCCCACGAAAGCCAAACCATTGTTTACGCCGGCGACGTTCATGTAGATGAGGCGGTCGTAGTTGTTGGCGTTATCCCCGTGAACAGAGGTGATTTTGGCATCGGCCTCATTGCTCATTGCCTCGTAACCATTGCCGTAGCTGGCGCGCGTGCCATCGACTTGGACGGCGTAGAATCGGGATTCGTAGAACCAGGTTTTGCCGTAGGAATTGCGGCGGAAGAAGTCGTTCACCGTGCCGGCGGGTGAGGCCGAGGCGGGGGCGGTGGAGGCGGTCCCGCCCAAGCCGAAATCCGTGTTGGTCGCGGTTTGGGTGGACGCAATGGCCGCAGCGTTCGGGAAGGTTTCGCCAGCGGCGTAAATATAAACCACTAACGCGCGTTTGCCGCCATGAGCATGGGCGGCGGAGACCTGCGCGTGAAGGCCGGGAAGGGCGACGATGACGGTGAACACCAGCGCACACGCACACAGGAGACGAGCGAAACGGTCGGGTAATTTCATGAAGCTAATTTTAACGGGAGCGGTGAACGGTCTGGTTCGAGTGTTCATGAGGGGGCGGAGAATGGATTGGAGAGAATCAGCGGGGCGACGGAGGCGGAGGAGGTGCCACGGCAATCTGGTCATCCACCGCCAAGCCACGCACGGGACCTTCGACTCCGATGTAGGCCAGCCACGCGTCTCCGACATGGTGCGCCGTGTAGCGGGTGGTGAGGGTCGCGATCTGCGCCTCCTTGCGGCAGGCTTCGCCGTGGGCTCCCGATTCGCCGTGGGTGCCGCAGACGACCAAAAGATCATACCGCGCCCTGCCCGAAACAGGGTGTTCGATGGCGTTCGCAATCTCTTTTGGCAGGAGGCGTCGGGCGTCGTCCGGAAGTTCGGAGGCCAGAGCCCGGGCCGGATCGGAAACAATCAGCGCGAGCATGTGTTCCCGCCGCTGCGCCGCGATTTTCTTTCCCCGCATGAGCAACTGCTCCCTCTGTTCCGGGGAGCCGGAGTTCTCCTTCCAGGTGTTCGCCCAAGCGGTGAGCGCGTCAGGTTGGAGCGCATCCGGGAGCGCATCCGGCGTCGATAACCCACTCTGCGCCGGGCGTGGTGGACTGGCGGATTCCGGCGTGGATTCCTGCTCATCTGGCGGGTTGTCGGGGGGAGTGGGCCGACACGCGCCGCAACTCATCGCCAGGATGGCCAGCAGGATTGGGAGGGTTAAACGGGGGCTATACATGTTAGAGAGGAATGAGCGAGAGTGGCATAGCGAGCATACGCACACAGGAGTCGAGCGAAGCGGGGTAGTAAATTCATGTGGTTAAATTCTTAAGGGAGTCTAAATGGTCCGGACGGTTTGTCTGCCAAAATCGGCGTGGGGGTAAAGGCGATGGGTGTTGGTGTGCCGTTTGACTGACGGCACACGCATGGGGCAGATCAGTGTAGAGTGACGCGCAGGCGGAGGAAGCGGCGGGGCGAGAAGGTTGGAGCCGGTAAGGGTGGCATAGCCGGAAATCCAGTCGGTGAAGCTGGCGCTTCGTCCACTATCCAGCGGGAATGTTCGGCAGCCAGGAATGCTGCGAGCTTTACGACATCGAGGCTGATCCCACCGAAAGCCGCAATCTCGCCAGTGATCCTGCGCACGCTTCGGTCGTCGCCGAGTCTCGCCGTCGTCTGCTCGCCGTCGTCTGCTCGACTGGATCATCACCACAAGCCGCCCCGTGACCGTGCATCCCTCATTCGATGACAAGGAACCCGGCCGCCATAATTTCGACATCGCCGCCGATGGTCGTGAATCCAATCTCGCCGGCCCCCGCCTGCGCCTCGCGAAGGACAAGCTCGAATACCTCTGAGCGCCTCCCCGCGTGAGCCTGAGGTTCTGTCTCCGTCCCCGTCCAGCACCCCTTCAATTTTTTAGCCTCTCTGCGGGATGGCCGTGAATAGTTTTTATTTATTTTAATTTTTTGCTCACAGATATTCCGTTGTTGCTAATTTTCATGATAGAGGTTTGGTAAGTTCCCAATTTTTCTAAATACCTGAAGAATCGACCATCGTCTCCATAGCCGTCTGTTACATTGTGCATGGTGTAAAGCCCGCCAACAATAAGTTTTGGCTCACATAACTTAAAGAAATTCAAGTAGCCTTCATCAGGTTGAGAACTCCAAGTAGCATCGGAAAAAACAAAATCAAATGTTTCGCGAAGTGATGGGATTACCTGCATAGCATCGCCCAATTTCATTTCGATCAAATGCGAAACGCCTGCTGCTTCGAAATTGCGCTTAGCTCTTTCGTATCTGCCTTTATCTATTTCTATGGTTATTACTTTACCGCCAGTTTTAGCTACGGCTTTTGCCAACCAAATTGTGCTATGTCCCGTAGAAGTGCCAATTTCTAAAACCCTTTTACAATTGTTTTCGATAATCAGTTTTTCTAGAGCCTTTCCATCTTCATAAGGCACATTATAGTCTGTCCACTTATTGCGATTATCCAAGAGAAACTTTTCTATTTTTTTATCGAGTTTCTCAGAACTAACTATCGGTTGTGCATTAGTATGAGCAGAGCCAAGTGTTACCAACAGTGTCATTGTTATTGTCGTGATAATGCTTTTCATTTTATTATTTACAGGAGACTGAAGTTTTAGGGAATAATTTTGGAGGCTATCCGTTTTATCTTTGTCACGAATTCCGGAGTTGTGTATATTCAGAGCGACGCATAGGTAACGAACTGCTCGGCGGCAGTGCCGAGCGAGGCATGAGGCACGACGAAGGCGAATGGAGTGATTGGCCCCATAGGTTGAATCGATTACTTTCCTTTTGAGTTCATCACTTTGGCTGCATCCACAAAGTCCATCGTGCCAAATGCCGGCGTGCAGGTTCCTCCCTCGAAGACAATATGCCCGGAGTTAAAGCCGCGAACCATCTCGCCCCAGGTTTCAATGGCATGGGCGCTGAATCCCCATTTGCCCAGCGTTGCCCCCCAATCCGACTCTGGCACAATGACGGGGGAAACGTCCCGCTTCAACACCGCTGAGACTGCGGCTGCCACGTCATTTGGAGAATACTCCTTCGGCCCATGAAGTTCAGTGATGCGTGGCGCGTTGGCTCCCGCCATCAGCGTTTCCGCACAAACGCGCCCGATGTCACTCGCTGAAACCATCGCAATCGCTCGATCCAACGGGGCGAGGAAACTGGGCAGCACCCCATCCTTGGCCGCGACGGCTAAAGCACCGGCCCAGTTTTCCATGAACCAAGCCGCACGCACAAAATGGACGTCCGCGCGGAGACTTCCAAGAGTCTGCTCCAACAGATGGGTCGTGTAGATATTTCCGGTGCCAGAGGCCAGATGCGCGCCGACTGAGGAAAGAGCTACGAGCGACTCCACCTCCGACCGCTCCATGGCCCGACACCAGACCTCCCCCATGCGCTGGGCGGAAGCGAACATATCGGACGAATGATAGTCGGGCGGGTTGAGAAAATACGCGCCCACCGCGCCATTCAAGCCGCGCGCAAGTGAGTCAGAGTCGGCGAAATCCGTCTCCATGACCTCGGCCCCGCGTGCTGCCCATGCTGCGGCTTTGGCCGCATTGCGCACGAGCACACGCACCGAATGCCCATGTTGTAGAAGCGTGGATGCAACTGCCGAGCCGGTCTGGCCGGTGGCACCTGAAATGGCGAAAAGGGATGAATTCATATTAGGGATTGGTTTGTAAACCGCACTGGTAAAAATTACTAATAAGAGACTGGATTTGCTCGGGGGTCGTGTCGGGAGGGGTTTACTGAATCAGTCACCCGCCTTGGTAGCGGCCCGAAACCAGGCGGCGACGTGTTCGGTTGCCCGATCAATTGTCTCGGGCTCCTCGTAAAACTGGAACTGCACTTGATCGCCGAGCCATACCAGTTCCTTGCGACCCGCCGGAATGAGGTCGAAGAG
>Ga0163147_10009807_pt1 | contig 10289 bp, 10 predicted proteins | sample OliLakLV19MP6G1_FD_148597 | JGI IMG/M metagenome (GOLD analysis project Ga0163147, IMG submission 148597) | Freshwater microbial mat bacterial communities from Lake Vanda, McMurdo Dry Valleys, Antarctica- Oligotrophic Lake LV.19.MP6.G1 | ecosystem: Environmental > Aquatic > Freshwater > Lake >... | reverse complement strand
AGATATCTTTACTGTGCCCGTTAATCTCACTGGAGTACCGGCTCTGTCTATCCCCGCCGGCACGGTGTCTGAGGGTGGGGTTGCCCTACCGGTCGGGGTACAATATATAGGTCCACACGGTGGCGATAATCGTCTGTTTGATCTCGGTATACAGATGTTCGATAATCGTCGGGCGGTTTAAGTATTATGCAAAACACCATTGAAGCCACTACTACCCAGCTACAGGCCGTAGGCTACGATATTCTGACGCCACTCTTGATGGTTATTTTCGGGTCTGATGGCGTCGTAGGCAGTTTGACTTTGGCTGGCACACTAGCTTTATTTAGCTCATTTTGGACTGTCTTTAGTCTAATTGCGTACGTTTTTGCAGCGATTTTTCTAGTTTTATACATTTACGCCGCCGTTCATTACAACGAAATTGACGCCCATGAAGATGCCAAAATTAAAGCGGACGAGGCCGCCTTTGCTCGGCAAAAAGTCGGTGGCGCCACGGCCAATCGTTTTTCTGATATGAAAGAGCATGTCGAATCAGACAACCCTAATGACTGGAAATTAGCGATTATCGAAGCCGACATTATTCTCGACGAAGCCCTAAAGCGACAAGGTTACGCCGGAACATCCCTTGGCGAGCGTCTTCGTAGTATTTCTCCAGCCGCCCTGCAGTCTCTCGATGATGCCTGGCAGGCGCACAAAGTGCGCAACGAGATCGCCCACGGCGGCGTCGATTTTGTCTTAACCCACAAGCTCGCACGCGAGACCATCGTCCGCTACGAGCGAGTCTTCGCTGAAATGGGCCTTTTGAGCAATGAGAGTGTAGGTCATCACTAGGAATTCCTCAATAATCTCGCTGCGGTGTTCGATTACGGACGCCTACTCCACAGGGCACATGGGCACCCGCAACAAAACAGAAAATCATACCCCAGGAGGTATGATTTTCTGTTTTTGTTGCGGGTTCCGGAATCGAACCGGAGTCTGGAGGTTCTGTTTGTCTCATACTTTCATATGAGGGTGGACTATCCCATATTCCGTAACTGGACAGTTATTAGGAATTCTCCATTATAGTCTCTGAACCTTCCGAATCACGTACGCAATTGGGCTTGGCTGCCGATTGCCAAATCTTTTCTTTTTTGAAGCATTCACGGTTATCCTCTCGGATTACGTTGTAGCAAGAAAAGCTCTAATGGGTTTCCAGCATGTTCGAAGATTTTTCCGCATGACATTACTGTCATGGGTCACAATTGCTTATGAGCCTCCCGAGGTACCTCTCCTCTAACCCGCTATATTATTTACCAACTATGTTACCTAATGTAGGTGCAGAGACTATACGACATTTAACGATATTTTGCAAACTTCGAGTAACTTTCTTGAGTAATTATAGTTATATGAGATACTGTTTTAATATATGCAATGCGTCATTTTAGCGGCGGGGAAAGGTTCGCGGTTGCGGCCGCTCACCGATGATTGTCCAAAACCCTTAGTGAAGGTGTGTGGAAAACCATTAATTGACCATATCGTGACGGCGCTTCCCAGTGCGGTCAAAGAGCTGGTTATGGTCGTTGGGTACCGGGGTGACATGATTCGTGATTACTGCGGAGATGTGTTTCATGGTCGACCGGTTATCTATATTGAACAGACGGATATTAATGGGCCAGCTAGGGCTTTGTGGTTGGCTAAAGGCTTTATTACCGGCCGCTTCTTATTTATGTTTGCCGATGATATTCATGGTAAGGATGATTTGGCACGAGCCGTATCATTTAGTCGCTCAATACTCGCCACCACGAGCGATACTCCCGAGCGATTTGGAGTAATCGTCCGCAACCCTGACGGGACAATTGCCGAAATGATAGAAAAGCCGAGTGCACCGTCATCAAATCTGGTAGCGACTGGTCCGATGGTGCTGGATCAGAATATTTTTAATTTTCCGCCCGAGACGCCGATTAATAATGAATATTTCATGCCAGAAATTATCATGCGGTACAAGGAGCAATTTCCGATTGCGGTGGTAGAAGAGCAATTGTGGCTGGCAATCGGTTATCCTGAAGACATTACTAAAGCCGAACTAAAACTTTGTCCATCAGTCTAGTATGCAGTGTGTGATATTAGCCGCTGGTAAAGGTACTCGCCTACTGCCGTTGACCGCCCATACTCCTAAGCCGCTCATTGAAGTTTGTGGTAAAGCCATTCTCCAACATATTGTTGAAGCTCTACCCGTCGAGGTTAATGAAATCGTCCTCGTGGTCAGCTACCTAGAAGAGCAGATTCGAGCATTTTGCGGCGACGTTTTTTGTGGAAAGCGAGTGCAGTATGTCACGCAGCGTAATCCCGTTGGAGGAACTGGGGACGCACTTTTGTGCGCCAAGCCGCTCTTGCGGGGGCGTTTTTTAGTCTTAAATGGGGACGATATCTATGGTAAAGAGGCTATTGAGAAAGCCCTGGAGTTTGACTGGGCAATTCTGGCTGCTGTCTCACAAACACCAGAACGATTTGGTGTGCTCGTTCCTAATACTGACGGAACCCTTAAAGAAATCATTGAAAAACCCCAAAATCCTCCCTCAAACTATGTCAATATCAATGGTCTGGTTATAAATAATTCAATTTTTGATTACACTGTACCTGCTTCATCAACGGGAGAGCTCTACGTGACTGATATGGTCAATGCTTTTGTAAAAGACCATCCTCTAAAGATTGTTGAACAAACTTTGTGGTTACCAATTGGCTATCCCGATGATATCGAAAAAGCCGAAAGAATATTAAACGACCAAAAGAATTAGACTGGAAGTCAGGACTAGAATAATCACCATTATCTGGTATACTCTTGCCATATCGAATGTCGGCGTAGCTCAGTTGGTAGAGCATATCACTCATAAAGATAAGGTCACAAGTTCAATCCTTGTCGTCGACACAATCAAAAAAACACGCCCGCCGGCGTGTTTTGTCTAGTTTAATTAGATAATAAATACCATTGTGACGACGCCAATAGCAAAATCATACAACCAAGATTTCTTCAAAATCTGGTCACCAAAGACAGTTTACATTTTTGGCTTCAGGTCATACGACTAAAATATGGTTAAGACTAAACGGGGGGAAGAATTTATTAGTGGTGGTTTTGATGGTGAAATTTTTACGGGTGTTTTATACACTATAATGAACCTTTGGCCACTTAACCTTAACGAGTCTTGATGCTTTGAAAATTTATGAAATCATGTATAATAGCCAACACAAACTGTATCTTAAACGAAAAAAAGTAGTTTTTGAACAGTTTACAAGATACGCGGGCGTAGCTCAGCTGGCTAGAGCGCTTCCCTGTCACGGAAGAGGTCGTGGGTTCGAGCCCCATCGCTCGCGCATATGTAAAAACCCCGCCTGGGGTTTTTACATATGCGCGAGCGAAGCAAGCAAATTGTTTTGCTTGCGGTGGGGCTCGAAAACCGCAGACATGTCGCCGTGCGACAGTCGAGGTGGGGTCGAGAAAATTTCTGAAAGAAATTATTCGTGACCGAGCCCCATCGCTCGCGCAATAAAAACACACTCTAGCTTTTGCTAAAGTGTTTTTGTATAAGTACGGGGAATAGAATTCCCAGATTAATGATATTGGAAGTTTATTTCAATTAATGTAACGAATGGCGTATACTCTTGATATATGGATATTACAACTCTTCTAGATTTACACGAAGATATTATTATTTTTGATACTGAATACACTACTTGGGATGGTGCCTTAGAACGTGACTGGTCGGGTTCAGGCGAACATCGTGAGTTGGTCCAATTGGCCGCCGCTGTGGTTAATCTAAAGGAAAAGCGAGTTACAAAAACGTTACTACTTTTAGTGAAACCAAGAATCAATTATACGCTTTCAGATTATTTCATACACTTAACCCACGTAACTCAGGCAGAGGTAGACGCCTCAGGAGTAGATTTTCTTGACGCTTACCAACAATTTATTTCGTGGGTAGATAATAAAACCTGCTTTTCTTACGCCAATAGTACTAAAAAAATGGCAGATGGAGATATTTTGCAAGAAAACATCATTTTGTATGGCCTACCAGATATTTTACCAATCACGCAATTTCAAAATATCCAGCCAATTTTTCAAGAGGCTGGCGTGCCTGTAAGTGACTATAACTCAGGTAAATTACATAAGTATTTCAACATTCCTGTGTCAGGTAATGAGCATGACGCCATGCACGATGTCAATAGTTTGGCTCAGTCACTTTTTACCCTCTACAAATAAATACTATTTATTTGTAGAGGGTGCCGGAAAAATTGAGTGTAAAAGGACTGCTATAATAAACTAAGATATTAAACCAATTAAAGCAAGCTGTCTACATTTTGTATTTCTAGATAGTTTTGGTATGATGGCTTTGCTTCGAATCCCAAGTGCTGGGGGGACGGAGCCAGAGGTACATCTGTACTCCTTGTCTCAACGCCAATGTAGCTCAGATGGTAGAGCAACGCCATGGTAAGGCGTAGGTCTCCAGTTCGATTCTGGACATTGGCTCACATAGTAAAAACTCCCGTCAGGGAGTTTTTACTATGTGAGCCAATGTAGAAAGTAAACTGCTTTACTTTCGTCCAGAATCGAAAACCGCAGTCATGTCGCTTGCGACAGACGAGGTGGGGTAGCGAACACTTAGTAGAATCAGAGCGAAGCGAATGATTATACTTAGTGATTCGTGACCGATTCTGGTAGAAAGATAAGCGTCTGGGCTTTCGTCCAGAATCGAAAACCACGATACTAGAGTAACTTTTTAATCGACGTTTTGGTTATCAAAAGAGTAAACTCCGATTAAAGATAACCTAAAGCATACTATGCAGCATCAATTAACTCACGACGATACAAAGCCAGTAATTACCATTCTGACTGCGGTTGATATTGTAGAAGCGCAAGATGATGCAAAACTAACTGCCGTGGCCGGGGCGTACAGCCAATTACTTAAGCAGCTCCAACCCGATCACCAGGTCGTGACGGCAGGTAAGCTTAAAGAGCTGGCTTTTCGCCCGGATGAACTAATTTTATTTGCGTTTACTAACGACGTACTGGTAGCGACGGCTCAGGTAACGCGGTTTTTTCCTGGCGGTGTACCAACTGGCTTGGTCAATAATGTGGTGGTTGATGTTAGTTGTCGGGGACAGAATCTTGGTACCACGATGATGGTAGAGTTGGAGCAGCGAATCTTCATACAGTGGGTAAGCGATATTGAACAAACACTCGATACTCTCGACACCAGCCGTCTGAAGCTAGTCTTGACCTCAAGCCACGAGCGGGGGACTGATTCTTTTTACCAGCGCTTAGGTTTTACGGCTAAAGAGACGGTCCGGTACAGTAAGTGGCTATAACTTAAGGGGCCAACTCGCCAACTTTTTGTGTATTAAGTTATGCCGGCAAGGTGCGCAGTTTTTTGTTATACTCAAACTACCTATGTCTATGTCCGACCCAGCCGCTCGCATTATCGAAATCGAAACGGCCATGAACCAGGCGGATTTTTGGAATGATTCGGCCCGAGCGCAAGCGATGATTAAAGAACTACAAGATCTTAAAGCCGAAGCCTCGGGCGAAGGGAAGTACGACCGGGCCAACGCCATTATGACCATCGTCGCCGGCGCTGGTGGCGACGATGCCGAGGACTTTGCCCGGATGCTTCGTGACATGTACGCCAAGTACGTGGCCAATCGAGGTTGGTCGACAGTCGAAATCGATTGTAATAAAAACGATCAAGGCGGCTACCGTAATCTCGTGATAGCTATAGAGGGGAAGGGTGCCTACGGCACCTTGTGTAGTGAGTCGGGAGTCCACCGCCTTGTGCGCATTTCGCCGTTTAACAGTAATGGTAAACGGCAGACCTCATTTGTGTTAGTGGAAGTGTCGCCGCAAATCGATGACGTGGCCGAAGTCGATATTCCCGATGATGAACTTGAGATTACCTTTGCCCGCTCGGGTGGCGCTGGTGGGCAAAACGTCAACAAGCGTGAGACAGCGGTACGGATTACGCACAAGCCGACCAATATCTCCGTCCATGCTTCGACCGAACGCTCCCAACAACAAAACCGCGAACGTGCCCTGTCGCTGCTAGCCGGTAAGCTTTTTGCCTTCAAAGAAGCGCAACGGACTCGGGAGCTCCAAGGACTGTCCGTCGAGAAAACACTTAAGATTGAGTGGGGTAGTCAGATCCGCTCATATGTTCTGCACCCCTACCAGCTCGTGAAAGACCACCGGACAAACACCGAAGTACGTCAAATCGACCAAGTATTACAGGGCGATATACAGGTCTTCCTCGACGCGGCGGCGGAAGTGACGTAAAATAGAAGTTACCTATGATTTACTTTGATAATGTTTCCAAGCTTTATAATGGCGGGCGCTCGGCGGCTATCGAAGAAGTAACTTTTCAAATTGACCCTAAGGAATTTGTATCGATTGTAGGACACTCGGGCGCCGGCAAATCCACTCTCTTAAAGATGATTATCGCCGAAGATAAGCCAACGCACGGGCAGGTATTTTTTGAGTCGCTTGATATTCATCGTATTCCACGCTCTAGGCTGCCGCAGTATCGTCGTAAGATTGGTACCGTTTTTCAAGACTTCAAGCTCCTCCCTAACCTGACCGCTTACGAGAACATCGCCTTTGCGATGGAAGCCAATGGTCGCACCGACGATGAAATTGCTGAGAACGTACCTCAAGCCCTGGCGCTGGTCGACCTCACGGATAAAGCTTGGAATTTCCCGAATGAACTTTCGGGTGGTGAGAAGCAACGGGTAGCAATTGCTCGGGCGATTGTTAATCAGCCGGATATTATCATTGCCGACGAACCCACTGGTAATCTCGACCCAATTGCGACTTACGAGGTAGTGCAGATTTTGAAGAAGATCAACGATCTAGGCACCACCGTTGTGATGACCACTCACAACAAAGGTGTTATTGACGAGCTCGGGCGCCGGGTGATCACGATGGATAGTGGTCGGATTATTCGTGATGATAGTAGTGGTAAGTACGTTTTATAAACAGTTATGTTGACTAATTTTAGGCGAGTATTGCGGTCGGGATTTGTAGGATTTTGGCGCAGCGCTTATGTCTCTTTAGCGTCCATTTTTGTTATCACAGTAGCCCTGTTTGTGATTTCTTGCACCATGTTACTGGAGCAGCTGCTGACCGCCTCATTGGCAAACATCCAGTCTAAAGTTGATATCAACGTCTACTTTGTTACCGCCGCTACTGAGACCGATATCATAGCCCTCAAGACCGCTGTCGAGTCACTGCCGGACGTAGCTGAGGTTACTTATACTTCACGCGAAGCCGCCTTAGAAGAGTATCGAGCCGAAAACCAAAACGATAGTGTGGCTATGCAAGCCCTCGAAGAACTGGGCGAAAATCCGCTGGGGGCCACTATCGCTATCCGCGCCTACGAGACCTCGCAGTACGAAAACATCGCTCGTTTCCTTGATGAACAAAAAGCTGACGAACAACCCCAAACCCCACTTATCGATGAGATTAACTATGTCGACAACAAAGATTCTATTGGTCGCCTGACTGATATTATTGAGGCCGTAGAGAAAGCCAGCTGGGTGACTATGCTGGTACTAATCGCGGCCGCCATTTTGATTACGTTCAACACCATTCGCCTCGCTATCTATACTGCCCGTGAGGAAATCTCTGTTATGCGGCTGGTGGGGGCTAGTAATTCTTTTATTCGCGGCCCATTTATGCTCCAGGGAGTTATGTATGGGGTGATTTCCGGTATTTTAGCCCTAGGAATTATCTATCCGATTGTGATTTGGATTGGTCCAGCCACGGCACAGTTTTTTGAATTTGATATTTATGTGTACTTTGTGAGTAATTTCGCCAATCTATTCTTGACTATTGTCGGCATCGGCGTCACTCTTGGTTTAGTATCAAGTGTACTCGCTATCACCCGTTATTTAAGAGTTTAATTAGTATTTGTAACGTATGTCCAGCGCGAGTAAAAAGACGTTAACTTCAACAAAGAAAGTCAATGTAGCCAACCCTAAAAAATCGACCAAGTATATCTTTATTGTCGGTGGGGTGATGAGTGGTGTCGGTAAGGGGATTGCTTCGTCTTCAATTGCGACCGTCCTTCAGGCCCAAAATCTGAAAGTAACAGCGATGAAGATTGACCCCTACATCAACGTCGACGCCGGCACGATGAACCCGACCGAGCACGGTGAGTGTTTCGTGCTTGACAGCGGCCTAGAGACCGACCAGGACATGGGTAACTATGAACGGTTTCTAAATGTTGATTTGCCGGCAATTAACTACATGACTACTGGTAGTGTCTATCAGACGGTTATTAAGAAAGAGCGTAATCTTGAGTATAAAGGACGTAATGTAGAAGTGGTGCCAGATATCCCGCTTGAAGTTATCCGGCGGATTAAGGAGGCTGGCATAGCCGCTGCTGCTGATATTGTCCAAGTCGAAGTCGGTGGTACCGTCGGAGAATACCAAAACGTCATCTTCCTCGAAGCTATCCGCATGATGAAAAGTGAGACCCCAGCCGATGTCGCAGTGGTCATGGTGAGTTATCTGCCTGTGCCCGGCAGTATCGGAGAGATGAAGACTAAACCGACCCAGACGGCGGTGCGAGCTCTTAATAGTACGGGAGTATTTGCCGACGTGATTATTGCCCGCGGTCCGGTAGCGGTCGATCAAAAACGTAAAGAAAAAATCGCGACGTTTTGTAACGTCAAGCCCGAGAATGTCATTTCTGCTCCGGACGTCTCCAGTATCTACGATATTCCACTTAATTTTGAAAGAGATAATTTATCACGCCAACTCTGCTCAATTCTTGGCTTACCATATCAAGCCAAGGCTGACCTCCGTGCCTGGCAAAAATTCGTGACCTCAACCAAAAATACCAAAGGGGTGGTTAAAATTGCCGTGGTCGGTAAGTATTTTAGCTCGGGTGACTTCGTTTTGTCAGACGTCTACCTGTCGGTACTCGAAGCTATAAAATACTCCGCCTACAAACTGGGCCTTAAACCAGAAATTACCTACCGGTCCTCCCTTGATTTTGAAGACGGCAAGAAGCTGACTGAACTAAAAAAGTATGACGGCATTCTTGTGCCCGGCGGCTTTGGTAAGACGGGTATTGCAGGGAAGCTACGGGTTATCGAGTACACTCGCACCCACAACATTCCCTATTTGGGTATTTGCTACGGCATGCAGCTCGCCGTTCTCGAGTATGCCCGGAACGTTCTTAAGCTCAAGGGGGTGAGTACTGAAGAAATCGACCCTAGGGCCGAACATTGCATAATTGGGATTATGCCCGACCAACGTGAGAAAATAGCTAGTAGCAACATGGGTGGCACGATGCGTCTTGGTGCTTACGAAGCCCAGGTGAAACCAAAGACCCAGGCCGCCGCCGCGTACAAGACAGCTACGATTACCGAGCGTCACCGCCACCGCTACGAGGTCAATTCTCATTATGTTGATGACCTTGAAGCCGCTGGTTTAGTTTTTTCGGCCACCTCTCCCGACGGCCGCCTGATGGAGATGGTTGAGTTACCAAAAGAGACCCATCCGTTTTTTGTCGGCACCCAGTTCCATCCTGAGCTAACTGCTCGGCCCCTACGCCCCCACCCTCTGTTTACCGCGTTTGTAAAAGCCGCCTACGAGCACCAATAATTCCTGTCTCAGAATGGTATATTTTGTCTTTGGAAACGGAGTAAAGCAATCCACAGTTGGGTTACATTTATAAGACTATCTTATTTACTATGAACAAAGAACAACAAGCGCTCGACAGCTGGTTTAAAGAGCAAGGCTGGCCCTATTGGCAGCCCCACGAGATGCTCGCCCGCCTAATGGAAGAAACCGGTGAGTTTGCCCGCCTGGTCAATCACGAGTACGGTCCCAAGAAGAAAAAAGAAGGGGAGGCGGCCCAAGACTTCGAAGCCGAAATCGGCGACATCCTCTACACTCTCGCCTGCTTTGCCAACACCCACAACATAGACCTTGACGCCGCCCTCAAGCGCAGTGGCGACAAGGTTTCCGGCCGCGATAAAGGCCGCTTCTAACCCGGTGTATATCGAACTAAGATAACAGGCCGTGTGGGTGTTATAATTGGTACGATGATTTTAGAATCAAAATTTAAAGAGCGGGCGGTTATCCTTCGTAAGCAGGGTAAGACTTATAGTGAAATATTGAAAATTGTGCCGGTAGCGAAGTCCACGCTATCGCTGTGGCTACGATCGGTCGCGCTTGCTCGCCCACAAAAGCAGCGCCTGACGGAGAAAAAACGCGAAGCCCAGAAACGTGGCGGCCTTGCCCGTTATAAAACTCG
>Ga0163147_10009803_pt1 | contig 10294 bp, 14 predicted proteins | sample OliLakLV19MP6G1_FD_148597 | JGI IMG/M metagenome (GOLD analysis project Ga0163147, IMG submission 148597) | Freshwater microbial mat bacterial communities from Lake Vanda, McMurdo Dry Valleys, Antarctica- Oligotrophic Lake LV.19.MP6.G1 | ecosystem: Environmental > Aquatic > Freshwater > Lake >... | reverse complement strand
GGTCAAATAGTGTGCAGGGGGTTAAAACGTCAACTTGTCTGGTATCCACCAGCTGGGCGCACCAGCAGACCTGGTGGGGTCACCTCAAGGCGGCCCATGAAGACGGCCTCGCACTCACCGTCGTACACGCGGTGAACTTCGAGACCCTGTGCGACATCATGGAGCCCTCCAACTACCAGTACTTTTACGACTGCAAGGATATGGGCGTCGTGGACCTCCAGCTCGAGGCCGCAAAGGCGTTCGCAGCCATCCACCACGACTGGGTCGAGATCGCCTACACCCCACTATCCACTGAGGCGATCGCCATTGGTCAAGGTCTAGAATCGGCTCTAGAAGATCGCCGTCAGCACATTATTGATACCTTCTTGAACACACTTCAGCCGTTTAGCCATGAGTATGTTGAAGGAGAACTATCCACTCCGCGCGGGGAGGATCTTGCTCGCGGGCGACGCGGCGCATATTCATTCGCCGGTCGGAGGGCAAGGCTTGAACACCGGCATCCAGGATGCTTACAACCTGATGTGGAAGCTGGCGCTCGTCCACAAAGGCCGCGCCGCGCAAGCGCTGCTCGACACCTATCACGAGGAGCGCCACCCAGTGGGCGACCAAATGATCCGAGGCGTGCGGCGCGCAACGCGAGCCTTGACGCTCCGCGCGGGCGTGCCGCAGTGGTTGCGAAAAAGGCTCGCTCGGGTGTTGCTGAGCTTCGCTGGCGTGCGTGACCGCATGGGCGCACAGCTCGGCATGCTGAAGCTTCGATACGGGCCGAGCCTCGCCACCGCGGCTGGGCATTCGTCATTCGGTTCTCCGCGGCCGGGCGAACGCGCCGCGCAACAATCCTCGACCCCCGAGCTCACCCAGCGTCTGCGCGGCGCGCACCACACGCTCCTTCTCTTTGACGGCCTGCATGGGACGCTGACCGAGGCAGATGTTTTAGCCGCGTCGGAGCTTGCGCGGACCTTCGCTGGGGCCGCGGTCGAGGTGCTTTGGGTGCGTCATGAAACCTCGACGGGCGAGAACCAGCTCGCGGACCCAGACGGCATCAGTCACCGCGCATTCGAAGCCAAACGCCCGCTCGCGCTTTGGAAACGGCCCGACAAGTACGTCGGTTTCAGGGGCGACCCTCACTCGCCCGAAGCGATGCGCTCCTACTTGCGTGGTATGTTTTCGGATCCCGTGTGTTAGCTCAACCAAAACCGGAGAGAAGCTCATGAACGACCGTTGGTCAAAGACAATAGTAGTAATGCACTGGCTTTCTGCCGCGTTCGTCGTGACGCTCTTGAGCGTTGGCTTCGTGATGGTCGATCTCCCCGCGGACGCGCCGCTTCGCCGTTTGATGGGTCGGGCGCACGCGCTTGGAGGCATCACGCTCGGCGTCCTCACACTCGTCCGGCTCCTGCGCCGGATCTTCGGCACGGACCCTGCTCCCATTCCTCTCGCCCCGTTGCACAGGAAGGGCGCCTCATTCATTCAAGGGCTCCTCTACTTTTCTCTCTTCGGCATGGCTGGCAGCGGCCTCGCAACGGCGCTTGGGAGTGACTGGCGCTCGTTTGTGACCGGCGACGTGGCAACGGCCCCCGACCTCGAGGGCTTGCTGTCGCGGCAGGTGCCTGGCGCGCTCGCGATCACCCTCATCGTGCTTGTCGTCGCGCACGTCGGCGGCGTGCTCGTGCATGAGCTCAGGCACGGAGGGGCGCTGCGCCGAATGCTCCCCTTCCTTCGATGACCAGGCGTCAAGTGATGACTGAAGCTCGTGAGGATCGGAGGCGCACTGTCGTCGTTTTTCTCTCGCTGGCGCTCTTGTTCTTCTCGGTGCCTCACACCTTTGAGGACTTCGCGCTTGGTGAACCGCTCAAGCGAGGCGTGCCTGCGCCGGTCATCGCCCTCGTCGTGTCGTCGCTGCTCGCGGCCCAGGCGTTCGGGCTCTACGCGCTGGGAAGGCGACGGGCGTTGGGGCTCTACGTGCACGCTGCTTTGGGCTTGGTGTGGGCTGTCGCCGCTGGCCTTGCCCAGCTTCCCGAGCTGTTCAATGGAGCTGCCTACCGGAGCGGACCGCTTTCGGCCGCGTACGTTTTTGGAATCATTTCGATCGGTGCTGCACTACTCCTCGTGAGCGTTGCCGCTCTTTGGAGCCGCAAGGCAGACGATTCAGCATTCAAGCCTTTCAACCCTCGAGGAAAGATCCCATGACGAGAGTCGTACTTGGATTTGCTGTTGTTGTTGTTTTTTCTGTCAGCGCCGCTGCCGCGCCCGGACCACAGGCGCAACCGGGGCCCGGCTATCACGAGGTCACACTCCCTACCGAAGCGGGACCAGGCGAAGCGGTCGAGTCCAAGGTCGTGCTCGACACGCCGCACGTGAAGCTCGTGACAATCGTGCTTCGCCAAGGGGCGACCCTCGCCGAACATTCGGCGCCGATGCAGGTGAGCATTCAGGCGCTCAAGGGTGGCGGGACCGTGAAGCTGCACGGTGGTCAGACGATGCGTCTAGAAGCGGGCAAGATGCTCGTGCTCGCGCCGAACTTGGCACACGGGATCGTCGCTGACGACAAGGCCGATTTGATCCTGCTCATCCACCACATGAAGAATACCGGTCGAGGAATCAAATGAGCAGCGGTCGCTACAACGTGGCAGGCGGCCTCTTCGCCATGGCGTTATTCATGACCTATGGATTCCTGTTGATCTATTTGCGCGACTTTCATCCAGACAAAGAGGCCTGGATCGCGAGCTACACCGTTGGCAAACACTTCGAAGCCAGGCTTGCCCATGTCCACGGCAACCTTTTCGGCTTGCTCAACATCGTCCTTGGCTTTGTGTTCGCGAAGCTCGAAGGCGTCGAACGAGGCAGACGCGTGGCGGCCATCCTCTCGCTCATCGGACTGCTCATGCCGATCGGCATTTTGATGGAGCTCTATTTCGGCGCGTCTCCCATTTTCGTTTTGCTTGGGGCCACATCGATGATTGCCGGTGTTGTATTGACGGGCGTTTTAGCGCTCAGACAGTGGCCACAGCGGTCCTGAGATCAAACGAGAGGTCGTCCACCGCATCCTCGGGCACAAATCACCTGATGCTGCTCACTTTGCTTCTCCTCACTGCGGCCGACCCGCCCACGACAATCATCCAAGGCCGCTCTGCCGCGGGCAATGGATCGTTCAGCGCCGACTCGAAGCTCGTGCTCACGCCAGCTGGCCGTGACGCCATCTTATGGGACATCGCCACCGGCCGCGAGCTTCGGCGCTTCGCCGGCCTGAAGGATGTGACGCAAGCGCTAGTGAGCCCGACCGGCAAGCACGTGGCGATCTTGAGCGAAGGGCTGCGCGTATTCGATTTGGAAAGCGGCGCCACCATCGCCGCGCGCGATGACTGGAATGGGTTGAGCGCGATCGCGTTCTCGCCGGACGGCAAGCAACTCGCGGCGCACGAAATGCCAAAGAAGCTGCACATCGTCGACCTGGTGACGTTGCAGGTGTGGGAAATCGGCAAAAGCCAGCCCAGCTTGCGGGTAGCGCTGCCGATCATTTCGCAAGTGGCGCTCTCTCCGGACGGACGCTTTGCGCTTGCTGGAGCGCTGCTCATCGACATCAACACCGGGGCCGTGGTCCGACGCTTGGAAGGTAAGGCGCACAGCACACACTTCGTCGGCTTCAGCGGCGACGGTCTTTCACTCTACAGCGTGACGAGCGCCGACGAACGCGTCACCGGCAAAAACGAATACGCGCTCCGCACTTGGGATCTCGTGAACGCTCGGCTCGCAAAGACCCTGTTCTTGCCCGGAAAGCTGCTGAGCGACGGCGGCGTGTCGCCGATCCTGATGACGAGCGATCGTAAGCGCCTCGCGATCGAGGTCACGAAAATCAGCAAAGGCGACGCTCACATCGATGACATTGAGGACGGCAAGATCGTGCGCACGCTGGCGAACGTGCATTTCTCCGCGGGCTTCAACTTCTCGCCCGACAGCAAGACCATCGCGCAATCGAAGTACGCCAAAGGCTGGCTCAACCTGTGGCTGAGTGACGTACAGAGCGGCAAGCCAGGCTGGGCGTGGAAGCAGCAATCTGGGGCGGCCCCGGCCACGTGATTGCGTTCTCGCCCGACGCAAAGACCTTGGCACACGGCGGCATCGTCAAATTGAAGAGGGACTACGACGTCGACTTCGCAAAAGCGAAGCATGATGGCCCCGCGGACCGGGCGGTCTGGACGCCTGACAGCGCGCTGCTCATCGTCTCGGCCGCCAGACACGTTCATTTTGTCGACGTCACCGCGAAGAAGGTGGTCGCCACCTTGCCGTCGGGCGAAAGCATCCTCGGCCTGTCGGCGATGGCGTTGAGCCCGGACGGCCAGCGCCTCGCGAGTGCCGGTGATCAGTCAATCGCTCTGGTCCTCGTGAAGGACGGCAGCGTGCTCGCGCGCTTCGTCGCCGTCGGGAGCAACGACTACGCCGCGATCACGCCAACCGGACACTACGCGGCTTCGCGCGGCGCGATGGCTGCGATCCACTTTTCGCGTGGCAAAAACATCTTGCCGATCGAGAGCTTTGACCTTGTGTTCAATCGGCCGTCGACGCACCGGAGCGGAACGGCCTGCCGTACGCGAGCCTCGAGGGTTTGCTCGACGGCATTCCCGCGCGGCATGAGCTGCTGCTCATGGACACCTGCTTTTCTGGCGAGGTCGACAAGCAGGCCCTCGCACTTGCAACGCCGAGCAAGGCGCAGGACGGCGGCCACGTGAAGTCGCGCGCCATCGGTACCCGCGGCATCGCGCTATCCACTCGATCTGTGACACTCACTCTCGAGGAAATCATCAACGCGATGAAGGCGAGCCATCGTTTTGTGGCCCGTTATCTGCCGCACCAGGAGTATACTAACGCCTGCGCTTCAAGCGCGGTGTCGGCGTTCAGTGACGGCTGATGGTTGACGCGAACAACGGCACGCGCTACTTTGCGATAGACAAGCCACTTCGCGAGGTGACTGTCGTTCCTCACGCGACCGTTGAGAGTGCCTTGGCGCACCACGGCGAGACCTAAGATGCGCTTGGTAACTAAGGGCTCATCACGAAACAACCGAATCGATTCGACCTTCGCATCTGCGGCGTTTCTGGTCCGTACTCGCTTCTCAAACCTCGACGTACCTTTGGTACGCCTTCGGCTTTCGGCGCTCCGTGCGAACCAGACCCGCTCGCACCTGCCTTGGTCTCGGTCGCTCGGCTATTCCGTGATGAGCCCTAAGCGCTGATGGACGGAAATATGGGACTGCCCGCAGTTTGTAATCACGACGAGAATGACCAGGATGAGGATGTCGAAGTGAGCGATGAGCTGGACGACCTCGACGATGAGGAACGCGAAGAGTTGCATCGCTCCATTGAGGCCGGCTATCAGGAAGGGCTGCGGGGCGAGGACATTCCGCTCGACGATTTTCTCCAGCGTCTGCGTTCCCGATGATCCGCATCACCACGGTGCCACGCGCTCAGGCCCAGGTCGATGCTGCGAATCCTGACCGGGAAGAGATTCTTGTTGTTTCGATCTAGAGTGGCGTGCGTCGACGCGGGCCATAGTTGCCCAAGACTTGTCTCTAGATGTCCCAGCATCCGGAATTCAGCCGCCGCCTCCAGAGAACAATAGGTTGACGCGCGCCAGTTGCTGGTATACGTTACGACGAACGGGGTATCCATCCGGACTGCGGGAGAGCTTTTCGCAGCACCATTGAGGCCTGGACTCTGAGCGCGAGGTCGAGTTGATCGGCCGGAGCTAAGACGACAGGCGACAGGCGACAGCGTCTGACCTCCTTCAAAGATATTATCTGGCTCGATCGTCCGAGCCAGAGTCTATTCGTACCCCTAATCCTCATCAATGAGCGCAGGACGCCGCCGCACAGAGGGATGTCGCAATGACCGAGAGCGAAGCCGCTGAGGCCGCGAAGAAGGCAAAGATCGCCGCCGCTGAGGCTCAGATCGTCGAGCAGTCGAGGCGGATCGACTTTTACATTACCGAGTTCTCCGTAGAACTCCTCGCCAACAAGATGCAGGATAAAGAGTTTGAGGTTCCACTATACCAGCGCGAGGATACCTGGGAGCCCGAACGTAAATCGAGGTTCCTCGAGTCGATGCTAATGGGGCTGCCGATCCCCTTCCTCTTCTTCTGGGAGAAGCCCGATACGGGTAAGCTCGAGATCGTCGATGGCTCTCAGCGCCTCCGTACAATCCAGCAGTTCATCCGGGGAAGCTTAGCGTTCGGTGAGTTGGAGAGGCTAACGGAACTCGAGGGGCTCCGTTTCGAGGACCTCCCGGAGTCAAGACAGCGCAAGATCAAGAACAGGTCGATCCGCGGGATCGTCCTAAATGAGCACGCTGACGACCAGGCCCGATTCGAGATCTTCGACAGGATTAACACGAGCAGCAAGATAGCCAACAAGGCTGAGGTCCGTCGCGGTGCACTGGTCGGACCATTCCTGGACCTAACGATCGCTCTCGCACAAACTCTGCTTTTCAAGCAACTGGCGCCTGTGCCCGCTAAGAGCGTCAACCTGCGGGAGCGCGAGGAGTTGGTTACGCGGTTCTTCGCCTACTCGGACGGGCTTGACGGGTACAGAGACAGGCCATCGGACTTCCTCTTCCAGTATGCGAAAGGGATGAACGAAGGCTTCACCAGGAATCCTGAACTGGTGGACGTTTACCGATGCCGCTTCACCGATACCATGACCTTCATCCACCGGGTCTTTCCGAACGGATTCCGACGCAAACCCGGTAATACGGCGACTCCGCGCGCTCGATTCGAGGCCATAGCGGTGGGCAGCTACCTGGCGCTGAATGCGCGTCCCAGCTTGGCGACGGAAGATGTTGTCGTTTTACCCTGGTTGACGGGCGATGAATTCAAGGAGGCCACAACGTCCGACGGTGCAAACGTCGTCTTCAAGCTTAAACGGCGTCTCGATTTCGTCCGGGACCATCTGCTGAAGGGTGGAGCGTGAAGATGGAAGCTGTATTGGAGACATTCAAGGAGCGTCTTTCAGAGATTGAAGCGTATCTCGATTTACTTCAAGCGCTGGACCGACAGGTAAAGTCAGGCACGCCCCGGATCGGCGATACCGCAATTACCCCGCTACAACTGAAGATCCTGTACTCGTCGGTGTACCTGCAGCTCTACAATCTCGTCGAGGTCACTGTGAATCGCTGCGTCGAGGCCGTCTCGACCGCAGCGGCGGAGAGCGGCCGATGGTTGCCGAGAGATCTAAGCAGCGAGCTGCAACGAGAGTGGCTCCGAGTGATGGCGCGCAGTCATGTGGAACTGGGTGCTGAGAAAAGGCTGGAGGCTTTGGTCTCGTTTTGCGATATGTTCATAAAAGCACGTCCCGTACTTGCGTGGAAGGTGGACAGTGGCGGGGGCGGCAACTGGGATGAGTTGGAGATCGAGACGATATCCAAGAGACTGGGTTGCGAGCTGAATATTAGCGATGAAGCCAGCAGGGGAGTCAGGCGTCACTTTCGTGACGGCAAAGGTGCACTCAAACTGATCAAACACTTTCGCAACGAGCTCGCACACGGCGGCATGTCGTTCTCAGACTGTGGCGACAACGTCAACGTCGAAACTCTCAAGGATCTTAAGGATTTGACGGCGAAGTATCTCAACGAGGTATTGAACGCATTTCGTATTTTCATTGACGAGTACAGGTTCTTGGTTCCAGAGCGGCGGCCAGCCGCAGGCGGGGAATGATGATCAACGGCGTGGATCTTTTCTGCGGGGTAGGCGGACTCACGCACGGTCTTATGAGCGGAGGCGTTCGCGTCGTGGCAGGTATAGATGTGGACGAGCAGTGTCAGTTCCCTTACGAGGCGAACAACAATACCGTCTTCATGCGGCGCGATGTCCAGGAACTGTCTGCCCGGAGCCTCCAGGATCTGTGGGCGGGCGGAAGGTACACCCTCTTAGCGGGATGTGCGCCGTGCCAGCCGTTCTCTACCTACAGCCGTAGTGGCCGTCGATCTCGGTCGGACAGCAAGTGGGAGTTGGTGAGCGCTTTCGGCCGTCTCGTCAGTCAGGCCCAGCCAGACTTCGTGACGATGGAGAACGTACCTCAGCTTCTAGAACACCCGGTATTTCAGGAGTTCCTCGCGTCGCTTTCTGGATACCATGTCTGGCACGGCGTAATCGACTGTGCGCAATATGGAGTGCCTCAAACGAGAAAGAGGCTCGTCCTGCTCGGCTCGCGGCTCGGCTCCATCTCCTTCAAGAAAGCGGCGCTCATTGGTGAGAAGACAGAGGCGACCGTAAGCACAGCCATCTCTCACCTACCCAGGCTGGCCGCCGGCAACTCCGATCCTCGTGATACCCTACACTCGGCGTGCAGACTCAGTGAACTAAACCTGCGTCGGATTAGGGCGTCGAAACCAGGTGGTACCTGGCGAGACTGGGATCCTGAACTCGTCGCGCACTGTCACAGAAAGGACTCCGGGGGAACGTATCCGAGTGTGTATGGACGGATGGAATGGCTCGCACCCGCGCCGACCATCACGACGCAGTGCTTCGGTTACGGCAATGGTCGGTTCGGGCATCCCGAGCAGGATCGCGCGATCACCCTGCGAGAGGCGGCGATACTCCAGACGTTTCCTGAATCGTATCGCTTTCTCAGGGAAGGCGAGCGGGTACGGTTCAGCGTGCTCGGCCGCCTGATTGGGAACGCCGTCCCGCCACGGCTCGGGGAAGCGATCGCACGCAGCCTGATAGAGCATGTAGAAATGCGCGGGAGTTATACGTAGGCCCTCGTTTTTCCCCTCTCGCAGTGTCTAGCCACCCGGAGTATCGCCATGACCCGTCGCCCCCTCCCCTTCGGTCTGTTCATCCTGGCGGTACTCGCCCTGATCCTCCCACTAACCATGGCCGCGCTCACCCGACCGCCCTCCAAGGGGAGCAGCCCCCTGGCCTCCACGGTGCTCGAGTCTCGCCTGGTCAACGGCGAATCGGAGGGTAAAGCCTACCTGCGCTCCCTCAAGCCGGCCCTGCGCGCCCAGCTCGAGAAGGATCGCCAGGTGCTGCTCACGGACGACCAGAGCACGGGCAAGTCCTTCGCCGGCTATATCCGGGCCCTGGCCCTCTTCAAACAGTCCAAGGCCCGCACCTGGGCCCTGATCGCCGAGCCGGTCAAGCAGCCCACGTATCTGCCCCGGTTGGTGGGGGCCAAGACCCTGGACACTCCTCCCAACGGCGAGCTGGTCCAGTTCAAGCTCAAGATCATGTTCGTCAACATCGTCCTCCACACCCGGCACTGGTTCTATCCGGAGCAGAGCCGCGTCGAGTGGGCCCTGGACAAGAGCTACAAGAGCGACATCTCCACCCAGGAGGGCTACTGGCAGCTCTTCGCCCTCACCCCGGACACGGTGGTCGGCGAATACGGCACCCTGGTCGATACCGGGGTGGCGGTGCCCCATTCGATTCAGGATTATCTGGCCCGCAAGGACATTCCCGGGGCGCTCGAGGCCTTCCGGGCCTACATCGACTCCGACGGGAAGTTCCGCCGGCCGGAATGAGCCTATCCACTCGAGGCTCAGGTTCATCATGGAACCCCGCGGCAGCTCATCGGTGTAGCGGGACAGGTCCTGCTCGATCTATCTATCCACTCCCGAAGCGCTGACACGACCCGCCCACCCTTGCCGATCACGCGACGATTGTCCTCCGGAGCCACCTCTACCTCGAAGACCGCCACCTGGAGCCCGTCGACCGAGTTGACCCGGACGCTCGAGCTATCATCAACGATGCCTTTCAGAATCTGGACGAGCAGGGCCACCGTGTTCAGAATCGGATCCTCAGCGTGGGACGGATGGATGCTCAAGGGCAAGCGCGGACCAAAGTTGACTCGCTCTTCCTCCAGTATCTCAAGCAAGTACCGGCGCTTCCGAAGGCCGGTGTGGCAAGCCAGGATCTCTCGGATGGCCCCGGCCAGGCGACCGCCTCTCCCCACGGCTTTACCATGATCCGATTTCCGGACCGACACCTCCAGTACGGTCGTCTGCTCTCCAATCACTTCAGTTATCTCTACGTCTTCAGGAAAATCCACCAAGGCCATCACAATCTCTCTCACTACCTGTCCAACCGGGCTCAGCTTCTTCGTTTTCATACTGCTACCACCTTTCTGAATGCAATTCGTTTCCGTGATACTGCTTACTTCGATCCCGAAACTACTGACCGCCGTAGCCACGACGCCTGAATCAAGCCTCGATCCACCGCTCTGGCCAGCGCCTCGAGCGATGCCCCCGCGACCCATTCCCGCAGCGGCAGCTCGGGGGCGGGGCGGCCATCCGCCAGCGCC
>Ga0163147_10009802_pt1 | contig 10296 bp, 10 predicted proteins | sample OliLakLV19MP6G1_FD_148597 | JGI IMG/M metagenome (GOLD analysis project Ga0163147, IMG submission 148597) | Freshwater microbial mat bacterial communities from Lake Vanda, McMurdo Dry Valleys, Antarctica- Oligotrophic Lake LV.19.MP6.G1 | ecosystem: Environmental > Aquatic > Freshwater > Lake >... | reverse complement strand
GGTGATTGGTTTGCCGACGCCCCTCGACATAGCGGCTGGCCCCCGGCCCCACGGCAAAGTAGCCCCGGCCCGACCAGTAGGTTTCATTATGTCGGCTGTGGTACCCGGGCTTGGCGAAATTGGAAACTTCATAATGCTCGAACCCCGCGAGGGCGAGGGTATCAATCGCCATCAAATACATGTCTCGCTCGAGTTCTTCGTCAGCCTGCCGCAGTTCACCACGCTCCCGGCGATTCCAGAATTGTGTCCCCTGCTCGAAGGTGAGACCATAGGTCGAGATATGATCGGGGCCGAGATCGATCGCATGCCGCAAGTCGGCCTGCCACTGGTCAAGTGTTTCCCCCGGCACGCCAAAAATGAGATCGAGCGACACACTCATCGCCACTTGCCGGCTTAGCGACACCGCCCGCTCGATATCCGCTCCCGTATGGTCACGCTCCAACAGCTTGAGCTTCTCAGCGTGAAAAGATTGGCCCCCCAGACTCAGCCGATTCACCCCCTGCTCGGCAAGCACCGCCAAACGCTCGGCATCAAGATCGCCCGGATTGGCCTCGACGGTCCACTCGTAACCCACGGCAAGCGGATGCCAATGCAGTGCCAGCTCGCACAGTCGACGCAGCGGATCAGGCGCGAGATACGTCGGCGTCCCGCCACCAAAGTAAAGCGTGTCCACCTCGCGCGGCTCGCCGAGCCAACTCAACTCCATGGCGAGTGCCGCGAGCAACGGTTCAACGAGATCGTCTCGCCCGGCGACGACCGCAAAGTTGCAGTAGCCGCAACGATGTACGCAGAAGGGGATGTGAATGTACGCGGCACGAGGCGAAGAAATATTCATCCGCCACAACCAGCCGCTTGCGGCTTAGCGAAAAGTTTGGCTTGACCCAGAAAACTCAATTGGTCAAACAAATCTTTTCGCCACATTTTCCACATGTCCGTGCGCGTAACACTCAGAAATCTTCGCTATCCGCGAGCGAAAAGTTTGGCTTGACCCAGAAACCAAGTGGAGCGAAAGGGAGTCGAACCCTCGACCTCTGCATTGCGAACGCAGCGCTCTCCCAACTGAGCTACCGCCCCATGTGTGATTTCGATTCTAGGATTTGGCCAGCGGAGTGTCCAGCGACACCCATCTCGGCATGACACCGGCGGTTCTAAGGGAAAACTAGCATGGAAAATCATGGCGCGGTGACTGTTTCCAGTAATTGACGTATCCGCTGCACAATCTGGGCTGACACCTTGCCAAACTTCTTCACGACAATCGATTGGGCGAGGGTGTAAATCTTGTCGACGCGCACTGTTCCGGATCGATTCAACGCTCCTTCGACAAGATCCGCCGAACTGATTCGGAGGCTGTAGGGAACAGTGGCCGGATTGGAGGTCATGGCGACTACGATGATATCGAGAGAGGCATGGTTGTAGGTATTGTTGGAGATAACGATTACTGGTCGCCGCTTCAAAGATGACAAGTCGGTGAATGGAACTGGAATGAGAACAATGTCGCCCTGTTCAGGCATCGTTCCAATCCTCATCGTCCAGGGTATTATCCCAGAAATCAGTGCTGCTCACGGCTGCTGACAATAAGTCGTCAAAGCGGGCCGTTTCCTGCTCGACAACATATACCGTCACCTGCGAACCGGCAGGCAACGGCAGTTGCATCTCAATTCGCCCACTCGAAGAGACTTCGACATCGTAGCGAAGAGGTAGTTGGGAGGAAGACATGATTCGCTTTGCGGTTGGTGACTTGCGGGATCCTAACTGTTAATTATAGCCCGACTGTCGACATTTTTCAGTTGTCACTTTCGGCAACACAGAATAATTCAATCGAAATTGGCACCCTTTAGCGCGGATGGTTGTTGCCCTTGGCCAGAAGAGGACGAATTTCGTCGACAAAATCACCCGCGTCGGCGAATTGGCGGTAGACGCTGGCAAACCGCACGAAGGCCACTTCGTCGAGGTCGCGCAGATGTTCCATCACAAGCTCGCCCAAGCGTCGGCTTTCGATTTCCAGATCAAACGACGTGTAAACATCGTTCTCGATGGCGGAGACGGTCCGCTCGATGTCGCGGTCGCTGATGGGCCGCTTCCAGCAAGCGCGCTCCAGACCGTGCTTGATCTTGTCCCGCGTGAAGGGGACGCGCGTGCCGTCGCGCTTCACAACCTTGATGGTCGATTCTTCGATCCGCTCGAAAGTCGTATAGCGACGCTTGCATTTCAAGCATTGCCGACGACGGCGAATCGAGAAGCCATCCTGACAAGCACGAGAGTCGATGACGCGGTCGTTATCGGTGCGACAAAAAGGGCATTTCATGGTCCCCACTATACACGCTTCGGACCAACAGTAAACTACTGGCGCGGAATTGTTTCGCCAAAGTTTTTTCATTAGCGTTGCCCGAAAAAATACCCGCCGCCTTGTCGATCACGGAAACTTTGCTGGCAATTTGGGAAGCTTACCAGCGAATAAATTTGCGGCGGATCAGAGCTGACATACTTGACAAAAACGCAGAATAGGAACTTTCAATTTCATGCATTGCCCCCATTGCGGAGAGCAAATTCCACGGCCGTCGCGATTTTGCCAACATTGTGGCGGCAAGCTGGCACAAGATCAGGATCAACCCGACGACACCGCGCCGCGAAAAAAACTTCGCTCGGCTGCCAATCGAGGGGCTGCGGATACCGTACCCGAGGAAGAACTGTGGCACGGCAGCTATTCAAAACTCGCCATGATCGGGGCTTGGCTGGGGGCGGGAGTGATGTCACTCGTTTCGCTCGCACTCGGACTTTTTGGCGGCGTCACTGGTGAACTTTGGCTCGCCGTGATCGCAATTAACGCACTTGTATGGGCCGGCTTGATGATCCGCTACTTTTATCTCCGTTTCAGTCGGCACTATACCCTCACCAATCAACGCTTCACGCATCTGCGCGGACTTCTCTGGCGCCAAACCGACCGCATCGAAGTGATCGACATCGACGACGTCTCATTCACCCAAGGCCCCATCGAGCGCATGCTCGGCATCGGTACAGTACGCATCAGTTCCAGCGACCAATCCCACCCGGAACTGGCCCTACCGGGAATCGAAAACGCCCAGATTGTGGCGGGACTGATCGACGACGCTCGTCGCAAGGAACGCCGGAGAAGGGGTCTCTACATCGAGTCGGTGTAGGCTGTTAGCCTGAGCCTGTAATTTTCTAGAATATTCCACTTGATGACGCTTCCTAACCAGTTTGGGGGGGACTCCAGCTGTATTAGAAATACCACATCTCCCTGCTGTGGATTTATCCGCTTGAATGAAGTGGTCGACAAAATTGACCCCTCTATTTCTTGAACCGCAACTCGAAATTGATTGACATTCCCTTGTCCCCGCAGTACAATGCCGCAAAGTTGCAGTTCCACCCTGCGGTGAAAGGGGGGACGCTATTTTCACTAACAGAGGGGCCTTTATTGGGCCACTAGGGGGAGTCTAATCAAAATCGATGTGTTTGCACGCTCATCTTTATTCGTTGCGATCGCAATGACGTTTACATGGTACGGCTCGGCCTGGGCTGTTACTGATTGGAAGCTGACGGTTCCTAACAAAACTGGCCAGACTGCCAACGACTTCCACGCTGTTTTCGTTGGTACCGGTGGGTCCGTTAATAATGTCAACGTATCAACCGATCCTGCAGGAAATGGCGTGCCCGCACTCAATGGTCCCGTGGGTGGCTCCAATGGTTTCGACATCACCTGGCCCGCAGCTGGGGGAATCTTCAACAACGAAGTGATTCAGGTCGATTTCACGACCGACTTTCCAGGAATCTTGCCTAATTCGGCGTATTGGACCAAGAATGGTGCTAACATTGGCAATGTTGCTCCGCAAGACACTTGGCTCACGCCCCTAGAAACTCTGTCCATCGACGTAGCGTGTGTTGGTGAGGACTGCGGCTTGCACCCTGTCGGCGAGCTTGTGGTGGGCACCAATGGTGGTGGCATTAGCACCAACCAGGGCGACATCAAAGCGGAATTCACCCATAATCAAGTTGATTTTGATACGGCTGCCGAACTCTGTTGCGCTGGTCATTTCAATTGGCTCAATGTCGTCCGCTCCGGATCCCCAGCGGGCAGCACTCCCGATGACCCCGATCAAGCGGGCCAACAGAATCAAACCTTTCCCTGGGTCGATCCACTGCGGGGAGGCAATCTGGGATTTGGCTTCGATTTGCATGACGACAATCTTCCCTACTACTGGTCGGAGCAGGTTATCGCCAATGGGCCAGGACCCGACGATAATGTTGTTGAGGAAGTCTCGCTCAACACGGCAGGCGCGACGCTCTCGTACTTCGATCATCCTACAAACGCGGCTGGCACCACCTGGCAGTTTGAAACATACTTGGTCGCCGTGGCCGGTCCCGTGGGCGACTTGGTAAAGAAGCGATTTCAGGTCATCGCCGGTTTCTCTTGGATCTTTACTGACATCAACAATGCCAACAATAACGGCGAAATTATCTCGAATCTGTTGGAAATTCCCGTCAACATGGCAACGCTACCAGCTTTAATCACTAACCTTAACGGGGTGCTGGATCGCCATGAGGGATTTAAGGATTGGACCATCATGAAAAACATTTGTGTCCCCGAACCCTCATCGTTGGCCATTATGGTCGTGATGTTTGCGATGGTTGCGGCGGGTCGCAAAAGACGATTTTAGGAAATGGATTTCTCGATACAATAATCCCATAGAGCCGCAGCGATTCGCTGCGGCTCTATTTTCGCAGTCTCGTTGCAACTTACAATCGGAACTGGCCCTACCAGGGATTGAAAACGCCCACCTTGTGGCGGGACTGATCGACGACGCTCGTCGCAAGGAACGACGCAGAAGGGGACTCTACATCGAGTCGGTGTGAGAAACAGACTTATGAACGAAATCGAATAGCTAGCTCAGCTTATTCGCGAGCATAATGATGTCGCCATACGCATCACAAATGTGATAGGACGCCCAGCTCAGATCGGACACATAGGTGAGTTCATCGCCTCCAAAGTCTTTGATATCGAATGCGATAGCCCAGGACGTTCGTACTACACTTGCACTAGGAGAGAAGTGCGACACCCAGCGAGTATTCCAAAGCAAGGAACGCAAGCATGCATGCCCTTTCTCTACGGATGGCTGTCCGTGAAAAATGCCATGAAACTTCCTTTGCCGGATACTTCATGGATGTCGCAACCGATTGAGCGAAGAGAATATTTTGACTGGTTGAATCGTTGAAGCAATGGCGCACAGTTAACAGCTTTAGAGGTGAAAGGCTTGAAAGACTCAGACTGCCAAAATTCTTTGGCACGAACTGATGTCGTCGCCTACTCACTCGTCTCGGTCCAGTCGCGGCGTTGACGGCTGCTGGGGATATTCATCGCCTTGCGGTACTTGGTAACCGTCCGGCGCGCGACCGTGATCCCCGCCTTAGCGAGTTCTTCGACCAACGCATCGTCGCTTAAGGGTTTGGTTTTATCTTCCTGGTCGACAATTTCCTGCAGTTGGAGCCGCACCTTGTCCCAGGCGACTTCCTCGCCGTCGGCACTCGTGGTACCACCGACAAAAAACCGCTTGAGCGGAAAAATCCCACGCGGTGTTTGCATCCATTTGTCGTCCACCGCGCGGCTTACGGTCGTGACATGCACGCCCACCTTGTCGGCGATTTGCTGCATCTTCAAGGGTTCAATATACTCGGGTCCATCGTCCAGAAATTTAATCTGGTGATCGACAATCGCCTGCGAAACGCGGGTCAACGTACTGCGGCGCTGCTCAATCGCCTCGATGATCCACTGGGCCGAGTTGACCTTACGCTTGATGTACTCGCGAGTCTCGGCGTTGGTATCGGGATCCTGAAGCAGCTTGCGATAGGTCGGGCTGATGTAGAGCGAGGGAAGCTGCGCGTCTTCGAGGCGCACTTCATAGCCGCCACTTTCTTTGCGGTCGACATACACGTCAGGCGTGACCATCGGAGCGAAAGTCTCGCTGAACTCCGCCCCCGGCTTTGGCTTAAGCGTCCGCAGGTCTTCCCACGCTTCTTGGATGGTCTCAATCGAGAAGCCTGTTTTCTTAGCAATCAGCGGCAAGCGATTATTTTCGAGGTCTTCCAGGTGATGCTCGATGAGCACCTGCAACTCTTCGTAGAACAACAGCCCCGGCGTAAGCTGGAGCATAAGGCACTCTTTGAGATTCCGAGCTGCGATGCCCGGCGGGTCAAGCCGCTGGACAATCGCGAGGGCTTCCTCGGCGAGCTTCAACTGCTCGGCACGCCACGTTTGAGCATTGCCATTCGCATCGCCAGGTGGTGGTGGCAGCAATTCCTCTAGCGGCGATTTCAAATAACCGTTCGAGTCGAGATTGTAGATAATCCGCTCGCACATTTTCTTGAGCGGCTCGCTCAGATCAAACCAACTCAGTTGGTGATCGAGATAATCCAAGAGCGACTCGGGCCGCGACACCATGTTGGCCATCGCGTCGTGCTGACGGTCGGACTCGGCTTCCATCTGCCCCCGCGAGGGGCGGCTGCGCTCCTCGTACTCATCGGGCAGATTGTCGGTCATGTTCATTAACCGTTCGAAGTCGTCTTCGTTGTTGCTGTCATTGGCAACAACCATCTCGCGCTCCGAATCGGTCGGGGCGTCGGGATTGACGGCTTCTTCTTCAAACTCGGCCTGCTCGTCCTCGTACTCGACCTGATCGAGCACGGGATTGTCTTCCATCTCTTGCTCGATGCGCTCCTGCAGAGCCATGATCGGCAACTGCAGAATTTCCATGGACTGGATCATCCGCGGTGCAAGCACCTGCTTCTGAGCCATGTGCATGTGTTGGCCGAGTGAAAGACGCATCGTGAAATCTGTGGGTCAGTGTGTGAAAGTCGTTATCGCGGGGGCCGCTAAGCGTACCCAACTCCCGAGTCTGTAGCATACTGCTGCTGCTGCCTACAGGTCAAACTTGCGGGCCGGGGGTGCTGGCAATCCTTTCCTAAAACCAGGGAAGCAAATGCCTGCACTAATTCTACTGCAATATTCCAGCCCGTGCGGAAAGAATTCCGCCAGAGACGCCAAACCACATAGAAAGTTGCGCCCTGTAACATCGCAAAAGACTCAGCCAGCCAACGATCTCTCTTGACAAACGGCTCTCTTGATAGAAGCCATGGACGAGCACGAAACGACTCACTCCAATGGCGAACCACCCAATTGACCCAGCGCCTCGCTGAGTCCCGGCAAATTCAAACCGCCCGCAAGCGATTGCATCTGTTCAGCGTATAGCTCTTTTGACTTTTGCGCCGCCGCGTTGATCGCGGCGGGGAGTAGGTCTTCCACGAACTCGCGATCTTGCTTGGCAAACAACGACGGATCAATCCGCACGGCCAGAATCTCGCCCACGCCATTGGCTTCGACTTCCACGAGTCCAGCCCCAGCCGTGCCGGTGACGCGCTTGGTCTTGAGCTCCTCGGTGAGCTGCTGCATCTTGCCGCCCATCTCTTGGGCCTGTTTCATGAGGCTCCCGATGTTCGCCAAATTTCCTAAGCCTTTTAACATGATTCTGCTCCGTACCAAAATTATTCTGCGGGTGGAACATACCGAATTGTATGCGGTTCGCCGCCAAAAAGTTCCAGCGCTTTTTTCACAAACGGTTGCGCCGCCACATCGGCCTGCTGTTGCCGTCGCGAAGGGGCACTGGCAACAGCAACGGCGGGCGCATCCACACGCTGCCGCGCTTGAAACACCATGGGCACTCGTTGGCCGCAAACTTCCTGCAAGGCAGCTTCCAACCGTGTGCGATTCCCTGGCCGCTCGCAAGCATCCCGATAAAACGCATCGGAAAACATGATCTGCAATCGTCCCCCGCTATCCACGCTGACTTCGTCGACATGCGACGCATTCTCGGCAACAATCCCAGTGAGCAATTCAAGCGCCTGCTTCCAAACTTGCTCGACATTCTCCGCCGTGAGCGCGATCGCTGCGGCAGTTGCGTCTGGCTCGGGAGGGTGGCCATTCGTTTCCGTGGCAACTTCCCGTGACTCAACCGACAGGGCAGGGGAGATGGCACTCGCTGAATTCGGGGAATTCACCGTCCGAGTCATGGCCGGGCTAGCGGGGGAGTTTTTTTTTACTGCGGGCCCACTCGCATCCCACGTGCCGTCGCGGAGTTGTTCGATCAGACTCGCAAGCTCATCAAGATTCTCCAAGCTACAAATCCGCACCACGGCCATCTCGGCCAGGGTGCGAGTATGTGTGCTCACTCGCATTCTGGCGGCGGCTTGGTCGAGAACCTGCACAATCGCGAGCAGCATTTGCACTCCCAACTGTTGGGCAATCTCGCGCACTTCCCGCCATTGGCTTGGCAACGCATACAGCAACCGACTTTCGTCGCAGCCCACGGCCTGGGTCATCACATCGCGAAAGTAGCCCAAGAGTTGGTCGACGAGCTGGCTTACATCGGCCCCCTCGACAATCGCGGCATCGAGTTCCGCCAGCGCAGTGGCGGCATCACGATTCGCCAGCGGCAACACCAACTGACTCAAACGCGCCGCCGGAGCAATGCCGAGCATTTGCGTCACATTGGCCGCCGTGATCGAATTCCCGCCCCCCGAAAGCAGTTGCTCCAACAGCGATTGGCTGTCGCGCATCGAACCGCTGGCCCGCATCGCCAGAATTTGCAGTGCGTCGGTTTCAATCTCCACCCCCTCCGCCGCGGCGATCTGAGCGAGCCGCGCTTGAATAGCGCTCGATTCAATCCCCGCGAAATCAAAACGCTGACAGCGCGAGAGAATCGTGATCGGAATCTTGTTCGCCTCGGTCGTAGCGAAAATGAACTTCACATGCTCGGGAGGTTCTTCCAAGGTCTTGAGGAGCGCATTAAACGCATCCTTGGTGACCATGTGGACTTCGTCGATGATATAGATTTTGTAGCGGGCGCGGCTTGGCCGAATGGCGACGTTCTGGCGCAGTTGGCGAACATCATCGATACCCCGATTACTCGCGCCATCGATTTCCAGGACATCGACATCACTACCAGCAGCGACTCCCAGGCAAACGTCGCACTCGTTGCAGGGCGTGATTGTAGGACCACGCTCACAGTTAAGGGCTTTGGCGAGAATCCGCGCCGCCGAGGTTTTCCCCACCCCGCGAGCACCGGTGAACAGATAGGCGTGACCCACGCGGTCACTCTCAATCGCCCGCTTGAGCGCCTGGGCGACGTGCTGCTGGCCGATGAGCTCGTCAAACCCCTGCGGTCGATACCGCCGCGCAACTACGACATAGTCAACCCCGCCGCCAGGCTTGTCGTGAAAGCTGTGGTCACCTTGGACTTCCTGGCTCATGGTGTACCTGAAAGAATTGAAATCAGATCCCCGTAACGACCGTCGCTTGCGGTTTCGCGATCCTAACGGCCGTCGCGGCTGCTCGTGAGAGGCCCCCACACAAAGAGACGCAAGTTTATGGCTGCTGTGTCTCCACCCTGACCAGGTTCACAAGGCCCCCATTGCAGAGGCCCCTCACGAGCGGTCGCGACGACTCAAATCAAGACCCTCATTTGTACGCTTTTTGCCAGAGATCGTCAAAGCCCCGGCGAGAATTGCTATACTGCATGTTTGACTTTTGGGTCTAGTCGTAGGCCGGAACTCGCAATACTCGTTCCGGCCTGCAATCTGGTATTTACGAGCAACTAAATTACAACAGTATCTTCCGACTGGCGTTCCCTCTATCCCTTCGCTTCGCACTGGTGCGAAGTGGCGGGTGGGCGCATGCACTATCTCGATGAAGGACTGCGTACCGGTGCTGAGCAAACCCTCCTCTTCGTCCATGGTAATCCCACTTGGTCGTTCCACTGGCGGCGACTTATCGCCGCTAACAGCAACCACTTTCGCTGCGTTGCCTCCGATCATCTCGGCTGCGGCCTCAGCGACTTGCAACCACACCCCCTGCGGCTCGCCGAGCATATCGACAACCTCGTGAGTTTGGTCGAACAACTCAATCTCCGGCGAATCACGCTCGTGGCTCAGGATTGGGGCGGGGCGATTGGCCTGGGCACGTTGCTGCGCACCTCCGACCGCTTCGAGCGAATCGTGCTGTTCAACACAGGGGCTTTCCGGCCCTGGTTTATCCCCTGGCGGATTCGCGTCTGTCGCTGGCCGCTGTTTGGCAAACTGGCCCTGCAAGGAGGCAACGCCTTCTCCCGCGCCGCCTTGCGGATGACCTTGTCGCGCACGCAGCGACTTGATCCCGCCGTGGCCGCCGGGTATCTCGCTCCCTACAACTCCTGGATACGCCGCGCGGCGGTCTATCAGTTCGTGAAAGAC
>Ga0163147_10009798_pt1 | contig 10299 bp, 6 predicted proteins | sample OliLakLV19MP6G1_FD_148597 | JGI IMG/M metagenome (GOLD analysis project Ga0163147, IMG submission 148597) | Freshwater microbial mat bacterial communities from Lake Vanda, McMurdo Dry Valleys, Antarctica- Oligotrophic Lake LV.19.MP6.G1 | ecosystem: Environmental > Aquatic > Freshwater > Lake >... | reverse complement strand
CGGAAACGGCACGAGCGCAGGATTGCGCAGCAATGCCATGTTCCCCTGTAAATACTGAGCGGGGGTCGAATGCTCTTCGTAGTACCCCGTCATTTCATGGGTCGCCACGCGTTGCCCGGCTGCGAGCGCCGGCAGATACGCGTCGGAAATGACATCCGATTCGCCGGAGCGTGGTAGCCGATCGAGCAGCGACGCTTCCAATACGTGAACACCAACAAACATGCGACCTGAAATCGCACCCGTTGGCGCAAACGATCCTCGGATTCCGCGCAAACCTATCACCTGCCCCGATTCGTCAACCTCGACGGGCGTCGGCGTCGTGGCGTCGAATGGTTTCCGAACCACCATCGTGGCCACGGCCCCCTGAGAGCGCGCCCGCGCATGGGACGCCAGCACGGCGCGCAAATCGATGTCGGCCACGATCTTGCCGTTCAACACCAGCAGCGGTTCCGAGCGAAACATCGGCCGCGCCAGCGCGAAACAACCACCGGTGCCAAGCAGTGCGTGCTCGTGTGAATACCGAATGGAAACCCCAAACGCCGCGCCATCACCAAGCGCACTTTCAATGTGCTCGGGCAAGTGGTGAACGTTCACGATGACGTCTGACAGACCCGCCTGCCGAACGAGGGCCAGTCCGAATGTGATCGGCGCATAGCCGCACACGGGCACCATCGGCTTTGGAATGCGACTACCTATCGCCCCGAGCCGAGAAGAACGGCCCGCCGCCAGCATCATCACTTGCATCGAAATCGTCACGTTCGCAGTCTAACCGCGTGATAACGTTCGCCGAAAAAATATGAAGATCTGCGTAATTGGAACTGGATATGTGGGACTCGTCGCGGGCGTCGGCTTTGCGGACATGGGCAACGACGTGGTCTGCTGCGACATCGACGAGCGGAAAATTGCTCGCCTTTTGGCGGGTGAGATCCCCATCTACGAACCAGGACTCGAAAGTCTGGTAGCCCGCAACATCCAGGAAAAACGCCTGGCATTCTCTACCAACGTTCCGGCTGGCGTCGCCGGTGCCGAGGTGATCATTCTGGCCGTTGGCACCCCTCCCGCAGCGGATGGCTCGGCCAACCTCAGCTACATCTTCCAGGCCGCAGAAACCGTCGCACAATCCCTGACGGGTTGGGCCGTGATTGCGACCAAGTCGACCGTTCCAGTTGGGACCGGCGACGCTATCGAAGCCATCTTCAAGAAGTCCGCCAAACACCCCTTCGCAATCGCATCCAATCCCGAGTTTCTGAAGGAAGGCGATGCAGTCAACGATTTCATGAAGCCGAGTCGGGTCATCATCGGAACCACCGATCCGCGCGCCATCGCGGCACTCGAATCCGTTTACGCACCCTTCACCCGATCTCGGGATCGGATATTGACGATGGATCGCCGTTCGGCCGAACTGGCCAAATATGCTGCCAATTCGATGCTCGCGACCCGAATCTCGTTCATGAACGACATGGCGCAATTGTGCGATCGCATCGGGGCCGACATCGAATCGGTGCGCAAGGGGATGGGATCTGACGATCGCATCGGGCCCAAATTCTTGTTCGCCGGTGCAGGCTTTGGCGGCAGCTGCTTCCCCAAGGACTTGCGGGCCTGCATCTCGACTGGAAAGGACGTAGGCCACGCGCTCGAAATCCTTGAATCGGTGGTGGCGGTCAACGATCGACAAAAGCGATGGCTGGGCGAACGCGTGCTCGCCCACTTCGATGGCGACCTCAAAGGAAAGCGTATTGCGATTTGGGGACTGGCATTCAAACCGGAAACCGACGACATCCGCGAAGCACCGGCGCTGGTCCTCATCGAGCAATTGCTGAAGGCAGGCGCCGAGATCACTGTGACCGATCCGGTTGCGATGGATGCGGTGAAACGCGAGCTGGGCGATCGCGTCCGCTTTGACACCTCCAACTACGATTGTGCGGAAGGCGCCGATGCCCTCGTCCTCGTGACCGAGTGGCACCAGTATCGACGACCCGACTTTGAGCGGTTGAAACGGATCCTGCGCGGCGCGGTCGTGTTTGACGGACGCAACGTTTGGAATCCCTCGGAAATGCGGGCACTTGGCTTCACCTATACCGGCATCGGACGAGGCTCGCGCTGAGCAGTGAAGGTTTGCGGGGGATCCGCCGATTCGAAAGGCCACAAGAGGCTCCTCGATGAAAACCGGTTCCCTGAATGTCCTCGTGGCGGACAAGACCCAGAGTGTGCTCGACAATGCCAGACGAAGTCTCGAATCGTCGGGATTCGCCGTCACGACAACGCTTTCCGGTGGCGACGCCGTCGAAATGGCCAGAGATGCCGACTTTGACGTGGCGCTCGTCGATTATCACACGCCAGGGTTGCCAGGGCTGGGAGTTCTGGCCGAGCTGCGCCAGCTGCAACCCGGCTGCATCCGCGTCTTGATGGTCACAAGCCTCAACCCCGATATGGCGGTATCGGCGATCAACAGCGGAGATGTTTCGCGGGTCATCGTCAAACCTTTTCACGCCACGGGTCTTCGCCAGGCGGTGACCGACGCCACCTTGCAACAACAGCGGATGGGTGAGCACCTTGCGACCTTGCGCTCAAGCGAACGCAAGTGGCAGCGCGAAGCGTTGAACGAATGCTTCGCCAAGGATCTGCTGCAAATCGCGATTCAACCCATCGTGTCTGCACAAGATCGCAAGGTATGGGCGTATGAGGGATTGCTGCGTAGCACACACGAACGGCTCAAGACGCCCGGCGAAATACTGGAGATTGCCGAAAACCTGAAGCTCATTCGAAACGTCACGGCGCGTTCGGCCTATTTGGCCGCGAAGCGCATCGAGAAGATGCCACCCGACACCCTGTTCTTTCTGAATTTCCACGCCGACGAAATGACGAGACCGGACACTTTCGAGCAGTACCTGAAACCACTGTTGCCCTTCGCAAACCGTGTTGCGCTTGAAATAAGCGAACGCCGAGCCGAAGGCGACCAGGACTGGCAGTGGTTCAAGGCTACGCAGTCGTTGCGTTCCCTTGGATTTAAACTGGCGGTGGACGATCTGGGGGCGGGTCACAACTCGCTGTCGGTTCTGGCTGAGCTCGAGCCCGAGATCATCAAGGTCGACATGAGCATCGTGCGCGACATCGACGAACGCCCGAGCAAACGCCGCCTGATGGAGGTCGTAACCAGGTTCGCCAGTGGCATTGGTGCGAAGGTTGTCGCGGAAGGCACCGAAACCGAATCCGAGGCCAAGGCCTGCATCGAAGCCGGCGTCACGCACCTACAAGGGTATCTGTTCGGACACCCTAAGGTCTAGTCATCGGTCTTCGCAGCATAAGCCATCGTTTTCAAGCGTACGCCCCGCTGCTTCAACTTGTCCTTGTTTTCGTCAACCCACCAGCGCACGTACCGCGAGATACCATGAGCGAAATCCACCTTAGGCGCATACCCAAGCTCGGCCCGCGATAGCGTCAGATCAGCGAACGTGTGTTTCATGTCTCCGATTTGTTCGGGTTTCCACGAGATAACGGGCTTTTGTCCGAGTGCATCGGAAATGCGATCGACCATCGCCTTGAGGGTGGTCGTTTCGGAGCCACCGAGGTTGTAGATCCGATATCGGGGTGCGCTCTGATGTCGCGCATGTTGATCAATGGCAGCGACGACGCCGTCGATGATGTCATCAATCCAGGTGTAGTCGCGCGAGGTAGAGCCATCGCCGTACAGTTCGATGGGCTTACCGAACGCAATCGCGCGGGTAAATGTTGCAATCGCCAGATCGGGCCGCTGGCGCGGACCGTAGACCGTGAAAAATCGCAAGCAGGTCAAATCGGTTCCGTGCAGGTGGTGTTCCGCGAACGCTGCCAATTCACCTGCTCGCTTTGTGGCCGCATAAGGCGAAACGGGATAGCCACACTTGTCGGACTCCTTGAAGGGCACTTCGCTGTGCAGGCCATAGACCGAGGAGCTGGAAGCCAATACAATCTTTTTCACGCCGGACTTCCGACACTGCTCAAACAGGTTGAGTGTCCCGGTCACGTTCACTTCGGAATAGCGAACCGGATTGGCAATGGACGGTCGAACGCCCGCGAGTGCGGCAAGATGAACCACCAGATCAACTGAACCGACGGCGGTGAAGGCACGTTGCAGATCGCCCACCGAGGTCAGATCGCCCTCGATCAACGAAAACCCATTCTTCTTGCGAACGACCTCGATGTTCCGTTCCTTCAACTCACGGGCATAGAAGGGATCGAAGTTGTCAAAACCCACAACTTGATCACCCCGGGCGCACAAGCGCTCGGCCAAGTGTGAGCCGATGAACCCGGCCGCTCCGGTGAGCAAAATCTTCATTGCGGGGAACATAGCCCAATCCCCCGTCGGGGCCCAGAACAACGGTTTTTCAGGCCGAAACCGGCACCACAAGGTGCAACAAGTACTCGACGTTGCCCTTGCCACCCGTGATGGGCGACTGCGTACGGCCGCGTTCGATTAGACCCAGCGTGGCAGCCGCCGCGGCCACCGAATCAACCGCGCCGATCCGTGCCGCTTCGTCGCGCACGATGCCGCCCTTGCCCACCTGGGTTCGGGCAACCTCGAACTGAGGTTTGACCAGCACGACGAAGTCGGCTCCCGTTCGCAACAAAGGCAAAACAGACGGAAACACCCGCCGCAACGAAATGAACGACACGTCGGCAACCGCAAGATCGCAGAGGACGCCAATGCGACCGGGCTCAAGGTTGCGAATGTTGGTGCGATCGATCACCGCGACCCTTTCATCTTTGGCGATCTTCGAGGCCAGTTGGCCATGCCCGACATCGACGCAAAAAACCCGGGCAATCCCGCGCTGCAAGAGGCAATCTGTGAAGCCTCCGGTCGAGGCGCCGATGTCTACCGCAATACGATTGGCAATCGTTACACCAAATACATCCAGCGCGTGCGCAAGCTTGATGCCCCCGCGCGAAACGTAAAGCAAAGGTTGGTTGCGTAGCCGCAGGACCGCATCGGCTGCCAGCCAGTCACCTGCCTTGTTCACCGGGGTGTCGCCCGCAAGCACCTCGCCGGCCAGGATGAGTGCGCGTGCCTTCTCGCATGAGGGTGCCATTCCCTGTTCCACGAGGGCCACATCGGCACGAATGCGTCCAGACTTCGCCAAGCACCGGCAGTGTAACCGCCGCAAGCCTGGCGCAGCCCGGCAAAATGGAGGGTGCTGTGCTTGAAAAGCCTTCAGAGGAAGGTATTATCCGCTGCCTCGGCTTTGCGGTCGGGACAAAACTAAATTCCCTGGGGCTGTAGCTCAGCTGGGAGAGCGCCGGAATCGCACTCCGGAGGCCGTGAGTTCGATCCTCATCAGCTCCACAAAAGTACGACTTTGAGTTCATTGCGGTTTCTGGGAAAGCGCGGCGCCCGTCTCGGGCGTGTTTCGAGAACTTTCAGCGTCCGCTGTTATTTCGCCGTGGCGGCGATGTCGGGCTTGATGTAGCCAAGCGAGGCAAAGCAAACAGGTTTTCGGCACCACGGATTTCGCGCGCCAACTCCGTCCGAAGGGTTTCAAGATCGACTATCGCTGACATGAAGGCCACTGCGCTTGGCCTCCGCGCGACGCCTTGGCTCAAAGTCTTCAAGCACACGACAAACGTTGATGATGATCGGTGTCAGTTCCGTTCTTGATCTTCCGATGGCACACCCGGATAAACGAAGTCTACCGTGAATCAGATGTTGTTGGCCATAAGGTCAGGGGTGGTTGGTTCGACACGGTCCCAAGCCAACGTAAGTTTGAGCTATTCTGGAAACGGGTGAGTCACCTTGACTTGACGCATTGTTTCAGCTTGAAAAATTGCCTTACTCTATCCGCGTGCAACCCTATTGCCTGTCGGTCATCTTAGAGATAAGACGACCTCGCAAAACGGGCTAGCAACGGAACTAGTCGAAACCGCCGATTGGAGGCGAAAATGCCGATTGGAGCGAAGACCATGAGACCAGAGTCAGAGACGATGACCCGCGTCTACGATCTGTGGGTTGTGGCAAAACCCGCGGAAGACGTGCCAGGGGAATGGGTAGCACATTGTCTTGAATTCGATGTGGTGACACAGGGGCGCAACGCCAGACATGCTTTTGAGATGGCTTCCGAAGCCGTCGCAATGGTGATTTCAGACGATCTGAAAGCATCGCGCGATCCCTCACTCCGCCGCGCGCCAAAATCATTTTGGGACGAGCTTTACGCTATGATTCCCAGAGCCAAAGCGATTGATCCAACGAACCGAGAAACGGTTCTGGAAACGGTAAAGGCCAGTGAGGTCCATGCGCTGTTCGGGCAGATGCAGGTAGCGTTCAGGGCCATTCCTGAGAACTACGGAGAAGAAGAGTTGAACGTACCTGCGCTTTGGTGCTCAGGCGGCGCCGCAACAGATGCGGCGGCTTTTCCCTAGTTTCCGGAGGTATCCCGATGTCGATGAGACTTCGAGACTTGGTGAAATGCGCAAAAGCCGCAGGAGCCACTGTCGAGGAGCCCACGCGTGGGTCGCATTGGAAAGTAACTGTCGCCAGCAAGAGTTACACGATCCCTTGCCACAATGGCATTAAAACTGAAGTCTCGGATATCTACATCAACGGCCTGTGTCGTTGTTTTGGATGGGACAGGCACAGGTTTATCAATGGTCTCGGCGGCTCCGATGTAGCGCGTGGTTCTTCAACCACAGACTCGTCGTTGGGAGTGGCGATCGTCCATTTTCCGGGGGATGCGTTTGGCCTTGCGACCCTCTGCAGTGTCGGAGGGGCGACAGCTCCGTCGTGGAATAGCGTATCGTGTCCGCGTTGCACAGCCCTTCGGTCGGCCTTGCCGGAAAATGCCGAATAACTAGCCCGGACACTATCCGGTCACCTAATGATTCCGAACCGTGCGATCCGTGCGACCAATGCGATCCGCGTTGCGACCTGTGCTACGAATAAAACAACTATCAGGGTTCACGTAGAAATCGCACTCCGGAGGCCGTGAGTTCGATCCTCATCAGCTCCACAACCGTCCTGGTTCTTGGTGGCCAGGCTCGGGTTTCAGGCATTGTTTGGGTTTCGTTTCTTGGTACCGCGGGCCAAAAATCCGAGAATCCCGCTGAAAGACAGGGCTCCGAGGGCCACCGCCGAAGCGACCACGCCAACGCGCTTGGCGCCGGTCCAGAATGCGTAGCACGCGAGGCCAGCGGTGACAAGAAACACCGAAGTGGAAGCAACCATGGCGGCGGCACGAATCGTATGACCCCGCTCGTAGAACGTAAGTGCCGTGTAGCCTATGCGCAGCGGGAAGCCTAGCAAGCGCGATATCCAGGTGGTAACCCAACGAAACTTGGTCTTTGCGAGCCGTTCGCGGAGGGCCCGCTCGATGAGAAGACCGGCGCCGAGGCCCACGCGCAGAAGCTTCGGTCGAGCCACGTCGCCCATGCCCTCGTCGCCCGGGCCTGCCAGCAATTCGGCCTTCGCCAGTTTGTCGAACGCGGCCCAGTCGCCGCTTTTGTGGGCGTTTTCCAGGGCATTGCGCAGTTGCGCCGCCTCCCGCGCCGCTGCTCGCGATTCCGGATCCCTCTCGGCCCACTCAAGGCGGTCGACGATCCGGTCCTCAAGCAAACCCGGCAATCCTTCCATGCAGATCCCACGCTGTGCGGCCCTGATGAAACGGGCCTGAATGCGTTTCACCGCCATATCCGATTGGCCGGAGACTGCCTCACGCATGTCCTGCAAGAGCGAGATCGCATCTGCCTCGTCAAGGCGCAACTTCGCCTTGAACGTGTCACGCACCTCGATCAGATCCTTATCGACAAGGGCGCGCGCGAGCGAATCCTTTGTGACGATGGACGAAATGAGAATATCGGCACTATCCAACCGTCCCCACAAAATGTCATTCGATCGCCAGGAGCGTTTGAAAAATCCACCGAAGTGAAAAAACGTATCACCGCACAGTTTCTTCGTCGGCGGCACCATTCGGCTATAGGTGGCGATCTGTGGCCCTACGTCTGTTCTCGCATCGCCAGGACTCACCCGCACAAGCTCGATCACATCCTGCTCATGAACACCGCTCGCGACTTGCAGTGGAAACAGATAGACATCGAGCGAAGGGTAATTGTTCCAAGCTGATTGCAGCATGGTCCAAAACGTCGCTGCTTTACCCGTCTTTTCCACCTGGCTGGCAATCCATCCCTCGGTCTCGGACTGAACACGGGAAAGGATTGTCAGTCGAACCTCGAGGCTTTCGGAAGACTTGGCGAACGATTCGGGGTTGGAATGGATTTGGGCGCGTTCCCAAAGTTGGGCGTACAGCCTGTTGCGCCCGTCAGCGTTCATGTCGCCAGTCAGGTCCATCTGAGCGTCGAGCTGAGGGTCGAGCTCGAGGGTGCGCTGTGTCGCCGTCACAAAAGCGGTGAACACGGGGTCATCGATCGGTCCCTGATTCGGATCGACCTTGAATTTCGATGCGGCCATCAACAACTGATCCGACCAGCCGACCGTCACGTCGTTGAGCGCATTGTGCGCCGCCTGAATTCGCTCTATCTGGGCGTACAAATAGCGCAGTACGTTTGCAGTTTCCCCGTCGTTTATCCCAAGGTCCTTGGCGATACCACCTCGTCCGTGCAGGGCGTCGTAGGCCAGGTAAACGAGGTGAAAGTGGCGACGCAGGTGCAGCCGCGCATCCAGGTGATCGAACGATGTGCCGACTGTCCGAGATTGGTCCGGCGCAAGGACTGTTCCGATGACTGCCTGCAACCACCCATTCAGCTTGGGTAGATCATCAATGCTGCGATCGGCACGAATCGCGTCCACGATCTCATCACGCAAGGCGGCTCGACGGGCCCGCACGTATACCTTCATCGCTGCCTCGTCATGGCCGCCGGGCACGGCCACGTCACGTAAGCTGTCGGACAGCTCCTTGAAGCGGCGAACCCGATCGTTGTGCAACTTGACCGTTTCCAGATCGCCCGCGACCGACTCGTAGGAAGGCAAAGTCAAAATCGACGCGAACACAACTGCTTCAGCCTCTGGCTCTGTGCGATGCGCTCCGCCGGGAGCCGATACCAATCGGTCGGGGTCGGGTTCGACGTAAAAGACCTTTCGATCGACCGCGCGGTCGGTCGATCGATTGTAGATCTCTCGAAGGGTCGAGGAGAAGGGCTTGTTGTCGAGTACACCGCCATCGACGAACCAGGTCTTCTCCAAACCCTGCTTGTGTGACAGCGCCCGATTCAAAAATGTGTTGCGCTTGTCGGTTTTGTCGTTCGGGTCGAAGGGAACCGGTTGAAAGGCCGCCGGGAACGAAGACGTGATGCGCGCGATGCGGGCCAGACCTTTCTGAACGTCCTCATCTTGATCATCGTTGGTTTGCACGAAGGCAGACTTGCGGACGACCAATTGCTCACCGATGCGATCGATTCGATGTTTCAGGTGAAAGACCGATCGGTGGTCCTTGATTTCAATGAGCGAATCCCGTGCGTCGCGCTCAGTCCAGACGCGCCCGTAGAAGTCGGTTGCCGCAATGAACACATCCATTTCAGAAACGAAGGATGGGCTATCGTCGGGCCCGGGAGCGATGGGTTCGCCCAGCGTACGCAGCGCATCCTCGAGCGCGACCTCGTAGAATTCGTGGCTTTTGAAAAGCGACGGCGGGTAGCGCTTGCCGTTCTCAAACGTGGATTTCATCGGATCTTCCAGAAGCTCGGCAAAATCGCCCTTGTTTCGCCAAAGCTCGGCGCTGGCGGCAAAGTCGCCACCCGTTGCAAGCGCCCGTCCGAGGAACACCCCGTTGACGCCACCGGCGCTGGCCCCCGAGACGATGTCGACGACAATGTCCGCGTCGAGAAAATCCTTCAAGACGGCGTAAGTACCCCGGCCGCGCACCGCCTCGAAGAACTCGCGCACGACACCGTTGATGTAAACAGCAAGGGAAACACCGCCGTAAAGCACAAGACCACATCGGATCTCGGTCTGTCGCTTGGACCGAGCAGGGACATTGTTGTTTGCGGGAAGCGTCGACACGCGGGGAACGTATCACGACCGCATGCGTACAACCCATGTGATCATGTGACTCTCTCACGAGGTGTATCTAAACTGTTAGCTGCAATACATTGGCGTTGCTGGCTCGAAGGGCGCGCAGCTTGAGCACGGCCTCCGCGCCACTCAATCCCCTGGCGAATGCGCACTGGCATTACGGCGCAACTTCGATCGGGATTGTTCCGATTCGGGGAAAGTAACCGTTAACGCCACATCTTTCAGCATTTTCGCATGACAATACGAGTGGACCGAAATAGCTGAAAAATAGCATCTCGTAAGATCCGGGCGTCAACGTTGGAGCGATG
>Ga0163147_10009786_pt1 | contig 10305 bp, 8 predicted proteins | sample OliLakLV19MP6G1_FD_148597 | JGI IMG/M metagenome (GOLD analysis project Ga0163147, IMG submission 148597) | Freshwater microbial mat bacterial communities from Lake Vanda, McMurdo Dry Valleys, Antarctica- Oligotrophic Lake LV.19.MP6.G1 | ecosystem: Environmental > Aquatic > Freshwater > Lake >... | reverse complement strand
CCAATACTGTAATGAGGTAAAACATTACATTCGTCATATGTGTGAGTTAGATGCGGGAGTGATCAATTACTGAAGAGGATGTTAGATAATTGAAGCTAGCGCACAAGCTAGTATTTTGGAGAGTGTTGATACATAGATAGACACTCAATAAATATAGCGAAGTAGTGGATTGTCACGCCCCTTTGGGGCTCGCAATGACGGTATGGCGTGTGTATCCTTTATCATTTAACCATCAATCTATCTTTAGGTAACCCACTCTCGTATTTTGCTTGCTAGGGGATAAGGTATTTATAAGTAATTGGACGACATCACTCATTATTGCGAGACCCCGTCACTGCGAGGCTCGAAGAACCGTGGCAGAGGGTCGTGGCAACGGTAAGGAAGTAGCAATCCTAATACCACTTGACGCCACTGGCCTATTTTTTCAATGAGGGTTTTTGCTGATCCGGGTTCCTTGTATTGTCTTTCTTATCTTTTTGCTCGATAACGGTTGGGAGCACTTCTTTTAATAGGACACGTTTACCATCTTTATAAGGTACTATCCAAGCAAGTTGTATACCCATAATTCGAAGTCCTTTTTTGAGTTTATCAGCTTCCCAATAGTTACGGAAGTGTCCGAGGGTATATTTATACAATCCATTTTCATTTTCTTGTTCGAGATTTTCATGATGTACTTCATCGATTAATACATCTTTCAGATTCAAATCTTGCCTAGCGCCAATTTGTACCTTAAAGATAATACCCTTGATAAATGGAAGACCTGTTTCCGGATCAACCCCATAGCGTTCATCCACTACACCACCTATGAGCACCTTTCCTGTAGCTTTATCAATCGTATAACTACCTGCTGGAAGTTCTGATAAGTCTCTAAATGCTAGATTACCTTGTGCTTGCAAAGAATTTTGTAAATTAGCTTGATTCCTGACGCTGTCTATGGTTTCTTTGAGCTTGACTTGAAGTTCTTTGATAGTGATGTCCAGTTTTTCACTTTTCACCCTCAACTGATGATTCTCCTCTATTAAATCCTTTAGCTGAAGAGGGGTCATATCTTTTTTTCGCTTTTCCCATTCTTTAGTCTGGTTTTTTAGTTTTTCTTTTTCATCTTTTAGCTTTTGATTTTCAGCTTTAGCATCAGCTTTAGAGGATTTGCTCACTTGGGAGGAAGATTGCTGCACCTGTGTCTTAGCCTTTTTAGGTTTGGCTATAGCTAAAGGAACATCGATGATACTAAGCACAAGTAAGCATACTAAAACAATATTTTTTTTCATATTCATTTTCAATTTTAAGACCATGCAATACCTACAAGTTTACTTTAAAACACTTAGAAATCAAAGTTTGGTTGATTAATTATAGTGACATATATACAAACTACTGAGCGATTCGCTTATAATTCCTTCGGCTACCATTTTGCCTTTCCTAATATATCCTTACATTTACATGCATTTTAATTTAGAAACACCGCAAGAGATAACTGGATAAAAGGTTATACTTGCTCACAAGATATAATATGTCTCAAAAACAAAAAAGTAAACAACCAAAAAAACACTTTCCAAGTCGTTTCCATGTATATCAACAAGCCTTACTAGCATTCATAGAGTCGACCGCGAATAAGAATGCTACACTGAATAAGATATACAAATACTTGAAGGGGAAGTTAACCAAACCTCGGATTCAAGAAGCCGTATCATCGCTCGCCCTAGAAGGTATGATTGAACAACGGGAACGCGGTAAATTGGCTATTGCTACTAAAAACAAAACTAGTAAAAACAAAAAGATTCAGAAGAGTCAACCGACTTATGTAGTTGGTAAAGTAGACTATGTTAACCTCAATTATGCCTACATTGTACTGGGAGATGGTCAACAGGACATTTTGATCAAACAAAAAGATTTGCTTTTTGCGCTCGACCAAGATGTGGTGAAAGTAGCTATTACACAGCCAGGAACAGGGGATACAAAACATCCTGTGGGACGTGTAATAGAAATCCTAGAACGTCCTATTCAACAATGGGTAGGTACGTTACAGCAACAAGGCCAGGTGAATTTTGTGCTCCCTAGTAACAGGCGTATGCACTACGACATCTTTGTAAAACATGAAAATCTACAAGGGGCTCAACACCAAGATCGTGTAGTTGTGAAGCTGCTAGCAGGTCCTACAGATTCCAAAAATCCAGAAGGTAAGATCATACAAGTATTTGGACCTATGGGTGATCACGAGGCGGAAATACATACCATCATGGCTGAGTTTAACCTGGCTACAGAATTTCCAACGCCTATCATGGAAGCAACAAAGACTATACCAGCTACCATACCTGCAACAGAAATAGCACGCAGAAAAGATTATCGTCCGGTCTTCACGCTCACCATCGATCCAGACGATGCCAAAGACTTTGATGATGCCTTGTCTATACAGTATTTGGATAATGGGCATATTGAAGTGGGTGTACATATTGCGGATGTGAGTTACTATGTGCAGGAAGGAAGCGCCATTGATGAGGAAGCTTTTGAACGAGGTACGTCGGTATACTTGGTAGACAGAACCATTCCCATGCTACCAGAAAGACTCTCCAATGAACTATGTTCCTTAAAACCCATGGAAGACAGGTTGGCTTTTTCAGCCGTATTTGAGTTGGACCCACATGGAAAGTTGCATCATGAGTGGTTTGGAGAGACAATCATCCACTCCAATCATCGGCTTACTTATGAAGAGGCACAACAAGCTATTACCCAGCCAACCCATACCCTACACAAGGACCTTACCACCCTCAATAGTCTTGCCAAGAAGATACGCCACGAAAGGTTTCAGCAAGGTGCCATCAACTTTGATACGGCCAGTGTAAAATTCCAATTAGACCCACATGGCAAACCCTTGAGCATATTACCTAAGGTGAGCCAAGACAGCCATCGGCTGATCGAAGAGTTTATGCTACTAGCCAATAAACGTGTAGCCTTGCATGTACGACGCATGAAGCAGGGCAAACAGTTCCCTACCTTTGTGTATAGGACGCACGATCAACCTAACCTGGAGAAACTAGGTGACTTTGCGCTCTTTGTGAAGCAGTTTGGACATTCCATCAATACGGATCCCAAGGAAGTAGCTTCATCTATCAATCAGCTATCTGAGAGCTTAATAGATAAGCCAGAAGCTCGCATCATTCAAACCTTGGCTATTCGGCTAATGGCCAAAGCGCTGTACACAACAGAAGCTAAGCCCCACTTTGGGTTAGCTTTTGAACATTACACGCACTTCACCTCCCCTATCCGGCGCTATCCAGATTTATTGGTACATCGGTTACTTAAAAAGTACTTACAAAGTCGATTCCAGTTTGATGAGGCTGGTTATGAAAAAAAATGCCAACATGCTTCTGAGCGAGAACGAATAGCTGCTGAAGCAGAACGCGCTTCTATTAAATACAAACAAGTGGAGCTCATGCAGTCGCTGCAGGGACAGTCCTTACAAGGGATTATTAGTGCCATTACAGACTGGGGCATGTATATAGAGTTGTTGGATATCTTGTGCGAGGGAATGATTCGCTTGTCTGATCTACGAGACGACTATTATGTGTGGGATAAAAAAGGATTTAAACTAGTAGGAGAACGTACTAAAAAAGCCTATCGGCTGGGTGATTTGGTACAGGTGACTATTAAAGGATGTGATATTGCTAAACGAACGGTAGACTTAGTGCTGGCGAAATAGTCTTGTGTTTATGTAGTGGAATCAGGGATTATCCCTAATTCCACTACACTGGTGCAAGCCCAGTCCTTGCGACTGCTAGGGATCTGTAATCCTAGCAATGCAGTCAATCGGCTATTGCCGAGCGACAAATATTCCCAAATCCAAACGACCTGGCTATGGTTAGTACAACGAGAAAAATATTCAATGATTTTGTTGCCTTATTCTTCCCTAACTACTGTCTAGGGTGCAAACAGGTTCTTTTTCAACAAGAATCGTGGTTATGTACTACCTGTTTTGCTGACTTGCCGCAAACACACTATCACCTACATAGCAACAACCCTGTAGCCCAAAAGTTATATGGTAAAGTCCCTGCTACCTATGCCATGGCTTTGTATAAATTCAGGACAGGTAGCACGGTACAATACCTCATTCATCATCTTAAATATGGTCATCAGCCAGGTATTGGGGAGATGTTAGGTAGAATCTATGGTGCTCAGTTGATACAACGGGCGTGGGAAAGCCCATTCGATTGCATTGTACCTGTTCCGCTTCATAAGGATCGGCTGCATCAGCGAGGGTATAACCAAAGTGACTACTTTGCCAAAGGAATGTCTACTTTATTGGATATACCCTGGTACAGTCAGTGTATAGACCGCACCAAGAATACCAATACTCAAACCAAGAAAAGTAAGATAGAACGTTCCCAAAACCTGATGGAGGCTTTTATGGTAGTAGACCCCCAAGTTATTAATAGCAAGCATGTCCTCTTGGTAGATGATGTCATTACAACAGGTGCGACCTTAGAAGCATGTGCTTTATCACTGTTGTCAGCAGGAGCGAAAGAAATTAGTATCGCTACGATTTGCGTGGCGGACTAAAAGATACAAGCGGGTTACGCGGTCACTACCGACACTGGATTATCAAAGCCCTGCCGTCACTGCGAGCCACGTGGTGGCGTGGCAGTCCATGCTTTTCTGAATGCCTATCACTTACTGTGGATCGCCACAGACCTCTGCCACGGCTGCCTAAGTAGCCTCGCAGTGACGGGTCCTCGCGATGACGACATTGAGCGCACCTATATGCTTTCATACACAAACATAGGACGACGTGCAGTGACGAACTCCCGCACAATGTTTGCAACTACAACCTTTTGCTATAATTCGAACTGCCCTAGCTTTGTTTTTATTATTTTTGAGGATATTTATTGAATATGCAGCACGATACCAAGGTTTTTTTATCCAATTTTTTTCACCTATCCTTTCTACGTGGAATCTCTCGCGTCATGCCTCTCATATCCACGCCTTTTCTAATTCGTGCTATTGGCTTAGAACAGTTCGGTACCTTAGAGTTTTCAAAAGCTATCTCTTTTTACTTTACTGCCTTGGTTAGCTATGGTTTTAGGTACTCTGCTACCAAGCACATTACATTACATCACCAAGACAAAGGTGTAGTGGGGCAAGTTATAAGCTCCGTATACGCCATTCAGTTCATGATTATAGCTCTTTGCCTAATAATGATGTGGATGCTGATTGCCTGGGTGCCTCAGATAAGCAACGAGGCCATCTATTTGACTAGCTTTTTCCCTGTTGTAATAGCTAGTAGCTTGTTCCCTACTTTCGTCTTTCAAGGACTAGGTAAAATGCGCTGGCTAACACTCCTTAACTTGATTTTTAAAATTCTCTTTTTAGGAAGCATCCTACTGTTCATACACCAACCTGCTGATGCGATCTTGTTTCCACTTCTACTCGCTGCCTTAGATGCCATCCGGTTGGTCGTAGCCTTACTGATCTTATACGTGTACGAAGGTATCCCTTTCAAATACCCTGTATGGTCCATGATGGTTCAGCAGGTGCAAGAAGGGTTACATATTTTTCTTTCACAACTAGTAGTTATGTTCTATTCTCGTTTTTCGACCATATTTTTAGGCCTTTTTGTAGGCCCTACTGCTGTAACCATCTATACGCTAGGTGATAAGATTTCCAGGACGACAGAAGGAATGTTGGAGCCAGCGATGCAGGCTTTATATCCTATCTCCCATCGCCAATTGGCTACGAATCTAGAAAAAGGACTCGAGTACTTGCGACACTTTACCAAGATCAGCTTAGTGATCCTAATGGGCGTAGGGATCGTCTATTGGGTCTTTGCTGGGCAAATTGTAGCCTTATTGGCAGGCACGAAGCTACCGGAAGCAGTGCAGGTATTTAAAATACATGCTTTTTTACCAGCTATCGCCTTGCTGTCCAATATAGTAGGGCTACATATTTTAATTCCCTTAAAGGCAGGAACCAAATATACCCTCAGCATACTTGTAGCAAGTTTGTTAGCCGCAGGACTACACTTTATATTAGTGCCCAGGTTCCAAACACAAGGGGCCGCTAGTGCTGTCTTACTGAGTGAGTTATTCGCCGTCAGCCTTTTATCGTTTATTGCCTACCGAGAAGTTAAAAGAGCTCGGGCTACAGGAGAACTAGAAATAAAGAATTAAAAATTAGTAGCATTGTTCTCACTATTTGAAGTATAAAAATAAATCGTAGCAATTTAGTACCTGATAGGTTACTTAGCTCCCAACCTCAACAAAAATGATACTCACCAAATGGGTTACCGGATGTATCCTCCTATTATGCAGTTTCTGTGATGGGAATACGTTATACACTGCCCAAAAAAAGCTCATAGATAACATCTGGGACCAGCAAGCAGCATGTACGTTTGATTTTGCTATACAAAACTTTACCCAAGCTTATGATATCTTTCTCTTGCTGCAATACATGCCCGACTATTCCTATCAAAATCTGCATATCAAGTATCAGCTACAAGACAATCAGGCTAACACAGTAGAAACGGCGCTAAAAGATGATTTACTCTTTGATCCTAAAACCGGAAAGCCATTAGGGAAAGGCTGGGGGAAAAAGAAATACATTAAGCTGCCATTAATCACTAACTACCACTTCGAAAAACCTGGAGATTATAGCCTATCAGTAGAGCAATTTATGCGCACAGAAAAACTATCAAGTATCGTTAGCGTAGGCATCCAAGTATGCCAAGCACAACCAGAGACCAACTAGCTAATACTTCTTAGACCTATGCCTCCACGCCCTACCTACCTCCTAGCCAAACAAAAGCTGAGCCACTATTGTAGTTATCAAGAGAGGAATAAGAAAGAAGTGCAACAAAAGCTAGCCACCTACAAAGAGCTATCCCCAACAGAAGCGCAACAAATCATCCAAGAGCTTATCGAAGAAAGATTTTTAGATGAAAAAAGATATTTGACAGCATTTGTCAATGGCAAGTTTCATCTCAACAAGTGGGGTAAAACAAAGATATATCACAGCCTTGCAAACACTGGAATAGATCCCAAACTTATACAACAAGCCCTTGCACAAATATCTTCAAAAGACTATGAAGAGACCTTAGTACAGCTAGTACGTAAAAAAAAGGCTAGTCTGACTGGTCAACCTGATGTGATGATTCGCAAAAAGTTAATAAATTACCTCCTGCAAAAGGGCTATGAAATGGATACCATACAAGCAGTGCTCGAAATATCAAAAGAAGTCCAGATTTGATTATTTTTGATTCCACTTCTGCTCCGTGACCAAACCACTAAGTTAGGCGCAAGCATTTCGCCGAAGTACATAAAATTGACTTTACATAAAAATCAAAAAATATGATAAGAAAATTAATCACATTCATGTTGGCAGGTTGTTGCCTGACAGCCTTTGGACAAACGGAAACTGACATTATCAAGCAAGCAAACAAATTGATGGCAGCCAAAAAATATGAGTCAGCTTTTATTTTGCTCAACAATTTCGATCAAGAAAACGGGAAACCCGATGTTGTTTTGCTCAAAGAATACATTGTGCTCAATTATTTTGTAACAAGTATTACGCACCACATATTCTGTCTCAAAGACCTCGAAAAAAACGAAAATATTATGGACTATCGCGGCAAAGAGGGACAGTTTTCTATATATCCTTTTCAAGTTGATAGCATTCTCGACAAACTTATTACGCTTTACCCTACCAACTGGAAACTTTACAAAGGACTTGGTGAGTTTTATTACGAAGTGTATTTGAAATATGGTGGACGATGGTTTAAGTCTGATGAAGAATTATGCCAACTGATGCAAGCTAATTCACAAAAAGCTGTTGATGGGAAATGTGCCGATTATATGTCGTATGATATATTGGGGTACACCTATCTTATTCAGGGAAAGACCAAAGAAAGTATTCCATATTTACTTAAATCCGTGAAGCTTAACAAAGATTACGCATCTGCGCAGTACAATTTGGCTTACGCTTATCTTGACTCCAACAACGCGCAAAACGCTTTGCAATATGCTAAAAAATCACTTAGTCTATACACTGATCAAGTATATAAAAGCGATGCAGCCCACATGGTTGGGGAAATTTACATGGAATTGAAAGACGATAAAAAAGCATTAAAATATTATGAATTAGCTAATAAAATTTCACCTGGCAATTACCATACCCTGGAAGCATTATTGTATTTGTATGTGAAAATTGACGATAAAAAGACAGAAAAAACCACCAGCGATTTTTTTAACCTAGAACCAACCAATCCGACAATCTACAACGACCTTGCAGGTATTTATTTTAGCAACGACAAAGTTAATGCGTTGACTGACTTTTACAGAACTCAATTTGCAGCGTTCAAAAACGATGAAACCGTGCAGGGAAATTTGAACTTTTATTTGGGAGAAATCTTCATTGGAAGTGACAAAAAAGTAGCAAAAGATTATTTTCTGAAAGCCCAGGAAATTTTTAACAAAATCTTTGATAAAAATCACCAAGTATTCGAGGTGATTGAAGACGGCTTGAAAGAATGTGAATAGTACAAAAATCAACCCCTCGCTAAGGCATGTGGGTTGATTTTTGTTTTGAATTAAAGGTGGATAAGTTAGCCCAAGAGGCTTTGGAGTAAGTTAAAGTGAGAGGGTATGTTAAAAAATACATGTCTCTGGGAAAGGCTCTCCACTTAATTGGTTTGAATTTTAACGCTGCTGAAAGTGATGTGGATGAGTATGTGGTGGAACGGATTGGGAAAGAGATGATAGTAGAAGCCCTGACACACAAAGAACACAAGAAGATGAAACCCAAGACCATTTATACCTGCCAACAATGTGGCGCACAATATGCCAAGCACCAGGGCAAGTGCAACGCCTGCCTAACCTGGAACACCATTGTGGAAGAAGTAGTATCTACTCAATCCCCTTCATTCAGTGGATGGGAGTCCTTGCCAACTTCTTTATCCAACTCCCCTGCTATCCCCAAACAACTTCACGAAATCAACTACGAAGGAGCCAACCGCATACCTTGTCCAGACCAAGAGCTCAGCCGTACACTAGGTGGCGGAATTGTAGCAGGTTCCTTAGTACTAGTTGGTGGAGAACCTGGCATTGGTAAATCCACGCTTCTCTTACAACTCGCCCTTCAACTAGCTGACCAGAAGGTCCTATATGTCTCTGGTGAAGAAAGCGAAGCACAAATCAAAATGCGAGCTAGCCGCATGCAACACACTTCCGCCAACTGTTATATCCTCAATGAAACTGCATTGGCTGCTATTTTACAGCATGCCGCCAACCTAAAGCCTACACTCATCATCATTGACTCCATCCAAACCCTCTATACCCAATCTGTCGAATCAGCTCCTGGTAGCGTGGCTCAAGTACGGGCAGCCACTGCATTGCTCATGCAATATGCCAAAACAACCAACACACCTATCTTCCTCATAGGTCATATTACCAAAGAAGGGACCTTGGCAGGACCTAAAGTATTGGAACATATGGTGGATACAGTGTTACAGTTTGAAGGAGACAGGCACTTGACTTACCGTATTCTACGCACCATCAAAAACAGGTTTGGGCCTACGCCTGAGTTAGGCATTTACGAAATGCAACAACAGGGACTACAAGAAGTGGCCAATCCTTCGGCTTTCTTGCTTTCTCAAAGAGACAGTCAGCTAAGCGGAATAGCCACTAGCGCCTTTATAGAAGGGAATCGCTCTTTGTTGGTAGAAGTGCAAGCCCTTGTCAGTCCTGCTACTTATGGAACACCACAGCGCGCCAGCACGGGGTTTGACAGCAAACGACTTAATATGCTCTTGGCAGTCTTAGAAAAAAGAGCAGGACTGCGACTAGTCATTCAAGATGTATTCCTCAACATAGCAGGCGGCATGAAGGTAGAAGATCCTGCACTGGACTTAGCTGTGTGTGCAGCCATTTACTCCTCCTTGCACGACAAAGTGATACCGAGCAGCTATTGCTTTGCAGCCGAAGTCGGCTTAGGAGGAGAAGTAAGGGCAGTTAACCGCATGGAGCAACGTCTGACAGAGGCTAGTAGATTGGGCTTTAAGAAGTTCTTCATGGCTAGTCAAAATTACAAGGCCATAGATGCCAAAAAGTTTCCTATATATATACAGCCGGTAGAGATGGTTAATGAAATCATGAAATTAGCTTAGGGGAAATAGTCCTCACTCGGCACAGCCGATCGAGTATATGAGTATAGGGGGAGATTATCTAGTTGATGCTTAAGAAATGTATCAACCTTCAAGTAAAAGAGAAATTTTTATTTTTTGCTCTAATCAACTCACTCTTCAATTGGATATGAATAGGTTGT
>Ga0163147_10009784_pt1 | contig 10306 bp, 7 predicted proteins | sample OliLakLV19MP6G1_FD_148597 | JGI IMG/M metagenome (GOLD analysis project Ga0163147, IMG submission 148597) | Freshwater microbial mat bacterial communities from Lake Vanda, McMurdo Dry Valleys, Antarctica- Oligotrophic Lake LV.19.MP6.G1 | ecosystem: Environmental > Aquatic > Freshwater > Lake >... | reverse complement strand
TTGGCAGGCACAGATTGAATTTTCAAGAATTGTATTTTTTGAAAATTTTAATCTGTGAATCAGTGGCTAACCATTTGGGGATAAAAAATTAAGCCACAGATTCACAGATTTGTGATTAGAAAGATATTAATAATAATTAGCGAACCTGCCTTAGGCAAGCACAGATTGAATTTTCAAGAATTGTATTTTTTTCTGATTTTAATCTGTGAATCAGTGGCTAACCATTTGGGGATAAAAAATTGAGCTACAGATTCACAGATTTGTGATTAGAAAGATAAGAATAATAATTAACGAACCTGCCTTTGGCAGGCACAGATTGAATTTTCAAGAATTGTATTTTTTGAAAATTTTAATCTGTGAATCAGTGGCTAACCATTTGGGGATAAAAAATTAAGCCACAGATTCACAGATTTGTGATTAGAAAGATATGAATAATAATTAGTGAACCTGCCTTAGGCAGGCACAGATTGAATTTTCAAGAATTGTATTTTTTTCTGATTTTAATCTGTGAATCAGTGGCTAACCATTTGGGGACAAAAAATTAAGCCACAGATTCACTGATTTTTATTTAAAAAGTTAAATATAATAATTAGCGTAGCAGCCTTTGGCAGCCACAGATTTTTCTGATTATACTTTTAATCTGTGAATCAGTGGCAATCATTTTGTCTTCATCAGTGGCTAACTTATTTTAAATACAAGTTATAAAACTTTTCGATTTCTTCCTTCGAAGGTTGTATAAGCGGTCGCACAACCCGAAATCCAACAAACATTCCATCTGTAAGCCACCACTTGCTTTTTGGTATCTGTGGGTCGCGTTGGTTCCAATTAAAACTTGAGGCAATTCTGTTAGCACAGCGCAATTCTTTTGCGTCATCCATGTAAGAGCCACCCTTTACACTTTTTGGATATTTTGAACCCACGGTCGTCATTGGATTTTTTGAATCTATTTTTTCATAATAAGCAGGATCGTATTGATCAATCGTCCACTCACTTAAATTACCGAGCATATCATACAAGCCCCAGGCATTTGGTTTTAACTGACCTACATGATGAAACTTGCCATTACTATTATCTTTAAAATACCCATACTCTTTCAGGCTTTGTGCATCGTTGCTAAAGGGATAGGCTGTTTCACTTCCTGCGCGACAGGCATATTCCCACTCAGCTTCTGTTGGTAGCCGAAAGAAAATTCCTGTTTTAGTGTAAAGCCATTTGCAATACATAATAGCAGCTGTGTGGCTCATACTATTGGTAGGATGTTTTCCATCGCGGCCCATGCCCCAGGTTAGGTCAATGTATTGCGGAGTTGCGCGTGTAACGCCATCAATGGTTTTGGTTTGTGGAAGTGCGTTGTCTTTAAAATATAAATCCCATTCAGCAAAAGTCACTTCTTTAGTTGCCATCCAGAATTTAGAGAGTTCGATTTCTTTTTGTGGACTTTCATCGCTATCTCTTCCGCGCTCCATTGCGGAACTGCCTATTTTAAATTTCCCAGCCGGGATAGCGGCCATCTTGAAGGTGAGGGTTGTATTGGGAATAGATTGATCGTATGTTTTAAAATCCTGAGCGTTGGATATACCAATCCCAAGAACGAATAAACATAAAAGAAATTGACGCATAATTTGATGTTAGTTGAAAGCTGAAAGTTTAAAGTTAGCTACTTTAAACTTTTTACTTATTTGATTCTCTTTATCAGCGCCATATAAAATCCATCATACCCTTCCGAAGGTAAAATCCATTTTTGATCAACCAACTCGAATGAGTCTTTCCTTTTCTCTAAAAAAGCAAGCACTTGTTTTTCATTTTCAGATGGAAGTAAACTACACGTAGAATAAACAACCAAACCTCCGGGCTTTACCATAGTTGTATAATTTTCTAAAATGTGTTGTTGAAGTTCTTTTACCCGCTCAATAAACTCAAGCGACAATTTCCATTTAGCATCAGGATTGCGCTTGATCACACCTAATCCCGAACAGGGCACGTCAAGCAGCAAGCGATCAGCAGAGTTTTCAAGTCGCTTGATAGTTTTAGAAGATTCTATCACGCGCGGTTCAATGTTTCCAACACCGGCTCTTCGAGCACGTTTTTTCAATTCATCTAATTTCCAACCCTCCGTATCCATGGCAATGATGCGACCTTTGTTTTGCATGAGCGCAGCAAGGTGCAACGTTTTGCCACCACCACCTGCACACGCATCAATCACACGCATACCAGGTTCCACTTTTAGAAAAGGTGCTATAAGTTGCGAACCAGCATCCTGAACTTCAAACAAGCCATCTTTAAATTGTTGGCGTGTAAAAATATTCTGTCGTTCGGCTAATAGCAATGCGTCCGGAAATTGCGGAGGTGCATCGGTAGCTATTTCCTCGGCATCAAGTTGCTTTTGTAATTCCTTACGGGAAATTTTTAATGTATTTACACGTAAAACAACTTTGGCTTCTTCATTCAAGGCTGCTAATTCTTTGTCCCAGCGCTCGCCAAATTCTTTTTCTCCCAACTCGTCAAGCCAATCAGGAATTGATTCTCTAATTTTTCGTTCAGATTGCAAAGCTTCGTATCGGGCTTCAATTTCTTTTTTGTCAAGATCTTTAAATTCTTCCCAATCGGGCAACCCGGCATTGCTCCAGATGCACCAAACTCCTAATAATTTCCAGAAATCATCATCTGCAGCCTGCGACACTTCTTTAAAGAGTCGATGCCAGCGCACAATGTCATAAATCGTTTCAGCAATAAACCGTCTGTCGCGCGCACCCCATTTCGGATTGCTCTTCAGAATTTTCTCAATCACTTTGTCGGCATATTTATTATCAACAAAGATTGAGTGAAGACCCTGAACTACGGCTTCTGATAAGTTTAAATAAAGTCTCACGCTTAATTTTTCTTGAAATTTAACCGTTAATTCTCACAATTCGCCATCTAACTCTTAACTGGGGTTGATTGCGTGGATTACTCCATATCTTTTGCTTCTGTTGAGATCCGGTTTTTTGTCATTAACACGCAATCTGAAAAAGGAGGAAAATCAAAGAGAGAAGTGAAGCTTAATAAATCGATTGCCATTTTGGTTTTGAACTTTCTATTTTACAAATCCTCTCGAGCCTTTCTAATTCCCTTATCGGCATGTTTATTGTCTGCAAAGATTGAATGAAGGCTTTGAACAGTGTATATGTATAAGTTTCTGCATAGTTTCACCCTTTGGGTTTTTTTCTTGAAATTTATATGTTAATTCTAACCAACTCCATCTAACTCTAACACCATGAAGCGTAGAAATTTTATTCAGGCAGGCCTCACTACTGTAGCATCTGCCTGGGCGTTCAATCCATTACAAGCTAACAACCAATCAGCCAAGCCAGCGGCAGGCAAAACGTTCAAACTGAATTATGCGCCACATGATGGTATGTTCAAGAATCATGCGGGTGCTGATTTTATCGATCAAATAAAATATGCGGCTGATCAGGGTTTTAGGGGAATAGAAGATAATGGTTTGCTTGGGCGAACCGCTGAGTATCAGGAGAAGATTGGAAAAACGCTGGCTCAACTAGGAATGACGATGGGTGTGTTTGTAATTGATGGCGGTGATAATTGGAAAATTTCGTTGACAACAGGCAAGCAAGAGTTTAAAGATAATTTCGTAAAAACATGCAAATTGTCTGTTGAGGCAGCAAAGCGAGTAAATGCAAAATGGGCTACGGTTGTTCCTGGTTTTTTTGATCGCAGAATGCCAATAGGTTTGCAAACGGCCAATGTGATGGATGCTTTACGAAGAGGTGCCGAAATTTTAGAACCCAGTGGTTTGGTGATGGTGCTTGAACCATTAAGTGACACTCCTGAATTATTCCTACGTAATTCTGATCAAACTTTTGAAATCTGTAAAGCAGTGAAAAGCTCTTCATGCAAAATTCTTTATGACATTTATCACATGCAACGCAACGAAGGCAACCTGATTAATAATATTGATGCATGTTGGGATGAGATCGCATACTTTCAAATAGGAGATAATCCCGGAAGGAAAGAACCAACCACTGGTGAGATTAATTACAAGAATATTTTTAAACACATTTACGATAAAGGATATCGCGGCATCATGGGCATGGAGCACGGCAATGCCAAAGAAGGCAAGGAAGGTGAGTTGGCGTTGATCAATGCTTACAGAGAAAGTGATTCATTTTAAATGAGGTATCTCTAAAAACTCCGTTCACCCTTCTCTTTTGGAGGAAACAATAAATAGGTTTAAAAAGAGAAAGATGCACTTTACGATGGAAGAAAACCTACTGGATGCAGTCACCCCCTCTCCGCTGGAGAGGAGGACGGGGGGGTGAGGTGTTAAAACGACAGTTCATTGGTAGAATGGGGAGGGCTTGCCTTCCGAAAGTGAATGAAGGGGTTGAGGTAATAAAATAAGGTTTTTAAAGATGCTGATAAGATCAAGAATTAAATAATACACGTTGGTATGATGATGAATAAGAGGAGAATATTTTTTATTGGTGTTCTATTAATTATTGCGCCACTTTTTTGCAAGGCACAGTTGGGTGGTGTGGGTGATAGACTTCTAAAAAGAGCTAAACAGGCTGCTAAAGATCGCGGCAATGATGAGATTGATGCCAGTCGCGACAAATTAGATTCTACCGATTTCAATTACGCCATTACTGTAATTGACAATTCAGGCATAATGAATGGAGCAGATTTCAAGGACAATTTTGTCAAGGGTTCTTCAAAAGTAAAAAGTGTTTTTGGCGATGATAATGCTAAATCAACAGCCGAGAGGTGTCGCGATATTTTGGATCGTGCGGAATTTTTGTACGGAGCTAAAAGATTTAAACTGGCTGAGGTTTCGTTTTTGGAAGCAAAACTCGCTTATGAAGTAGAGAACCTAACCTCCAACATTAATTATAGTAAAGTACTAGCCGACCTCGGATTACTATACGCTACTATGGGTCGGTATAATCTGGCCGAATATCATTCTTCGGAAGCACTCTCTATTCGCGAGCAAACGTTAGGAAAGGAAAGTAAAGCGTATGCCGCTTCGCTTAATAATATGGCTGTGCTCTATCAGGAGACCGCACGCTTCAATGAATCAGAAAATTATTTTAATGAAGCACTTAAAGCTGTTGAGAAGTTATTTGGAAACGAGTCGCAAGAATATGCCGTAGTGCTAAACAACCAATCCATTCTTTATGCCGAAATAGGTAGGATAGATCAAGCTGTTCAGAAACTTAACACGGCAATAGCGATTGTTGAAAAACTGAATTTAAACCTGAACAGTCAGGTAGGCTTTCAATCCAACCTCGCTTTGCTGTATCAACAAACAGGAAAGCTTGCAGAGGCAGAAACAGTGTATTTAAAGTTGGAGAAGAAATTAAAAGTAATTGCCGATAATCCTTATTATGGTGGCATTCTCAATTCGTTAGGCTTGCTCTATATTCAACTTGACAAAATGGACAAGGTTGAAGATTACCTGAAGCGAGCTGCCGATTTTTATTTAAAGCGATTCAAAACCAAAGACAATCCCAACTATGCGAAAGTAATAAATGACCTCGGTAGTTTTTACCGTATGCAAGGCCGCTATGATGAGGCCGAGAAAAACCTGAGTGAAGCGTTGGCAATTCGCGCAACGGTTCTTGATACCAACCACCCCGATTATGTAAAGTCGCAGGAAGACCTTGCCATACTTTATTGGAAGAAGGGTGACTTTGCAAAAGCAGATGCAGGTTTTGAAATTGCGATGGGTAAGTCGTTGGATTTTATTAATCGGTATTTTCCGCCCATGAGCGAAGCGGAAAAAACAAAATATTGGGATGTGCTGCAACCGCGCTTTCAACGCTATTATAATTATTGTTTAGAGGCAGCGGCAACGCAACCGGAAGTAGTTAAAAATCTTTATGATTACCAGATGGCTACCAAAGGCTTGCTTCTTAACTCAACTAATAAAATTAAAAAGGCAATTCTTTCGAGTGGCGACAACGAATTAATTAACGAGTATGTAGCCTGGCTTGATAAAAAAGAAACGCTTGCGCGTTACTATTCTTTATCGAAAGAAGAGCTGACAGCGCAAAAAATAGAGTTGACTTCTCTAGAAAAAGAGGCGAATGATATGGAGCGTTCGTTGTCGCAGCGGTCTGGTGATTTCTCGAAAGGCTATGCTGCTGAGAAAGTAAGTTTTACACAGATTGCTACTGTGCTTACTGAGACCGAAGCGGTTGTGCAGTTGATTCGCATTCGCACTTTCGATAAGGATTTTACGGCTGATTCAAAGTATGCGGCATTAATTCTTACTAAAGGCGCAACTGTTCCTAAGTTAGTGGTTTTGGATAATGGCAATCAATTGGAAACCCGGTATGCGAAGTTTTATCGTAATGCGATTCAACAAAAGTCAGCCGATCAATATTCATACGATCAGTTTTGGGCACGCATCAATCCCGCTTTAGCGGGAAAGAAAACACTTTACATTTCTCCCGATGGTGTTTACAATCAGATCAGTTTAAACACGCTGAAAAAAAATGATGGCCCTTATTTACTAAATCAGTATGATTTGATAACCGTTGGAAACTCAAAAGATATTCTAGACTTAAAAAGCAGAAAGACCGTTGCCGGGAAGAAGAATGCTTTTCTTTTGGGTTTCCCCGATTATGGTGGTGATGCCGTTGCTGCCTTGCCGGGAACGAAAGTTGAAATTGATAACATTGTAAAAATTTTAAAGGCGGGCGGTTATCAAACAACATCCTACTTACAAAAGACTGCCACAGAAGCAATTCTTAAATCAATGAAAGCACCGACTATTGTACACATTGCCACGCATGGCTATTTCCAACCGGATGTTGAGCAATCGGCTGCGGGTGTAAATGAGGAAAATGTTCGAAGCAATCCACTTCTCCGCTCTGGCTTATTGCTGGCCGGTGCCTCGCCTACGTTGAAAGGGGAGTTACTGCCGAACCTTGAGAGTAATGACAATGGCGTGCTAACCGCTTATGAGGCAATGAATTTAGACCTTGAAGGAACTGACTTGATTATATTAAGTGCCTGCGAAACTGGTTTGGGCGATGTGCGTGCAGGTGAAGGTGTGTATGGCTTGCAGCGTTCGTTTCAGGTAGCGGGTGCAAAAGCGTTGGTGATGAGTTTGTGGAAAGTAGATGATGCCGCTACGCAAGCATTGATGACTAACTTTTATGCAAACCTGGCCAAAGGCGGCAGCAAGGCTAAAGCATTTAAACAAGCGCAACTACAGTTGATGACAAAATATAAAGACCCTTATTATTGGGGCGCGTTTGTGATGTTGGGGATGTGAGACTGTATTGAAACTTTCAAAGACCCAATCCCATAGGGAAGATATAACTACTTTCCAATCGCAGTTAGTATTCTATCTTCCTGAATTAGGACATCTCTCATTAAAAGATTGTATGGGAAATGCTTATGCTTTGAATTTTTAAATCCTTCAAGGATTTTCAAAAGAGTAGTTGAAGTAATTAATGATAAATTCAACTCATAATCCAGACCACAATCTTTAACAAAGTCTTCCGAAAATTCTGGGGCGATAAGCAAAGACTTAATTACCTTATGATTGTTTAGTTTCAATAGATTTGAATAAGCCTTTAATTGTCTTGAAACTGAACTAAACTTATTAAAACCACTTTCCTTTGAGGTTTTGCATTCTACAAGAATTAGATCATTGTTTCCAAGATTTAAAATAATGTCAATTTTATCTTTGTCTGTGTTTACGCCTTTTCTAATAGACTCATCAACATTAAATCCAAGTTTACCAAAAATTGTCTTTGTCAAATCTTCGAACTTTATTCCAAGTTCGCTCTCTTTTATTTCTATACCATTTTCTTTCAAAGCCATCAAATTCCTAAATCCAATATTTTCATAGTTTTCCAAATAAAGATTATCCGCATCTTTATACTGACTAAGTATATTCAAGATTAGATCCCCTCGCGACTTGATCTGACGAGATTCAGCAAAGAGCACAAGTTCTTTCTCAGAAATAATTTCCAATATATCTTGTGGCTTAATATTATAGGAAAGCAAGAAGTTACTTTTTAAAATATTCTCTTCTTGAATTTGAAACTCTGCCTTAACTAAATCATTTAATTGCGGCAGAGTCTCATTCAATTCATTAAGAAGCTTTTCATATCCATCTATTGAGATGCCAACTTTTTCATCCTGTTCAACCTCATCAAAATACTTTATCAAGCTACTTATTTTTTCTTCTAAGGTTACACCTTTAAGATGATGGGGAATTTTCAGATCCTTTTCAAAAAAATCATTTAGAAATTGCTTTTTCTCAGTAACATTTGTTTTCTCTTTGTGTATTTCATGGCCTAACACATCACTAAATGATATCCCTCCGCTAATTATGCTTCTAATCTTTTGATCTAAACTATCACGCCTATCAATGTTGTGTCTTTTGCAAACTAAATTAATTTGAGGCTCCCTAAGCAACCTAAGAACACGTCTAAAGAATTTATCTCCAACCTCTTTACCACGTGTTTTTCTTAATATCCTAACAATCTCATCGGCCACGTAAAGAGTATTAGTTTTCTTTGAATAGAAAATAACTCCCGTTGATTTTAGCTCATTTATTACATTGTCAATGCTCGTTTTTACAATTGGTACAACTAAGTAATTGAGAAGCTTCACCTCCTCTTGAGAGAGTCCTAACTGATTTGAAAGAGTTGATAATATCGTTTGTTCATCCGCAGTTATTTTCTTTTCATGATTATTAATCTCATCATTCGTGTATGCCGTATAAACACATGCGTGATAGATTTTATAATCTTTCTTCCTTTGTTCATCAATATCAGATTTATCGTTATCAAGAGTATTCTTGAATTTTTTTAGCTTATCGTCAAAATCTTTTAACTCCCTCTCATAAAGTCGCGCAAACCAATCCTGTTTCATTATGCAATTTCCATCACGAGATATTACATCAATAATAAGATCGAATTGAGATTCATAATTTAGAAACTGTTCTTTGATGTAAGCACCAAATTCATACTGAACAAGATTGAATACTTTAGCAATATTAATATTGTCCATATTCTTCAAATCTCTGCTCTTATCACTAAGGATTCTATCAACCTCCCCTATATTTTTTGGGTTTGCACTTAATATGCTGTCAATTATTTTAAGAAAGGAATTTTTCTCAAATGAATTAAGGTTTTCTAGAATTTTTTCGAGCTTCATAATTAATGAGGGTAAAGAAGAATTGGGGATAAATTCTACTACTGTTTATTCAAGTAAATATAATTAAAATAGTTATCCTTCAACTCCCCGTCTTTTGAATGTGTTCCTCACCGGCAAACAATATCGGTTAGCTACTTCAGTACACTTGTTGGTGAATTGCACTGTGCAATCACGCAACACCAACAATTACAAGAGGAAACCTTAGTTGTTATTTCAATTTTTTTCGCTTTGGTTTTCCTTTAATAATGTTCTTAGCATTTAGCTTACTCACAATCTTTTTTCCGGTCTTTGCTTCAATCTCCTTCCTTGTGTTTCCTGCAATCGTTCCGCCTTGTTTGGCTATTACTTTATTTTCGTCTGATGTCTTTGGTTTCTTTTCCTTTGAAATTTCAGGGGTGGTTGCCACTGCCAGCATGTTTAAAACCAATTCCAGATTGGTCATGTGGTCGCGAAGGTTTTCTTTCTTTAGGTCTTTGTGTTTTTTGTATTGCTTAACTGATTTTCCGCTCCATGCTTTGGTGATGATGTCGGTAAGAACAGCGAAATCCATTCCTTTTTTCACGCCTCGTTTTTCCCATTCGTCTGTCAGCTCTTTTCTTACTTCAATACTTTTTAGTCGTTGGTTTATCCATTCTTTGGTGTATCCTTTTGCCATGTAAGTTTCCATAGCGCGATCAAAACTTAGTTCGGAATCTTCGGTTTCTTCAATGCGTTCATAGCCGACTTGCGCTAACCAAAGTTTAAAAGGTTCAGCTTTTGGCGATGGGATTGATTGAATTAATCGTAGAAGTTGCTCAGTATTAGCAGCATCGGTTATAAAAATTTACCATCGGCTGCCTGCATTTTCAGTTGACTACAATCTGTAGTCAACTGACTACCTTCTCGTTTTAACCGCGTTTTCAGCACACTCCAGTATTTTCTTGGATTTGGACTGTCTGTTAGAATGCCGACTACGTCTACAATAGAGAAATACCATCGTTCAGTTTCTTCATCCCAATGTGTTCTTACCTTTTTTGATTTAAATAATTTTATGTCACTCATAATTTATCTTGTTAATGTTTCATCATTTAGACCTGTTGACAATTTGTCGGCAAACCGCCTGTGTAGTCAGATCGAATATATATAATTG
>Ga0163147_10009782_pt1 | contig 10308 bp, 14 predicted proteins | sample OliLakLV19MP6G1_FD_148597 | JGI IMG/M metagenome (GOLD analysis project Ga0163147, IMG submission 148597) | Freshwater microbial mat bacterial communities from Lake Vanda, McMurdo Dry Valleys, Antarctica- Oligotrophic Lake LV.19.MP6.G1 | ecosystem: Environmental > Aquatic > Freshwater > Lake >... | reverse complement strand
GTCTGCGAGGGTGCCCGAATCGTTCGCGGCGAGGAGCACCCCGAGGATCGCCTCAGTCAGCGTGGCCGTATCCGCCACGGTGAGAGCGGCGGCGAGCGCGGCGGTCTCGGCAGCCGTGGCCGTGTCCGTCGTTGGGACCGCCGCGGCAAGCGTTGCCGTCTCGGCCGTTGACCCCGCATCAGATCCGGCGACGGCCTGTGTGACAGACCCGGTGTCAGACCCGGCACCAGAGTCGGTAGGGCCAGCGACGGCAATCGCGACGGGTGACGCCTCCGTACCCGTCCCGACGTCGAGAGAGGCCAGCACGGCCGCCAGGAGAGCTGTCACGTCCGTCAGGGTGGCCGTGTCCGTCGTTGTCTGCGCCACATCCGGGATACCTTCCGTGCCCGTCGCAGCGTCCGTGCCGCCAGGCAGGGCGGCACTGATACTCGATGCGGTCTCCGCCGCCGCCGCCGTATCGGCAGCCGGCAACACGGCCGCGACCGTTGCCGCCTCCGCGACCGTCCCAGTATCGGACGGCCCCGCAAGAGCAACCGCGACTGGTGTCCCCTCCGCAGTCGTTGCCGCGTCTGACGCCGGCAACGACGCCGCGACAGTGACGACACCCTCTGTGCCGACAGCCGAATCGGCGGGACCGGCCAACGCGATCGCTACCGGAGACGCCTCCGCCGCAGTCGACGTATCCGACCCGGAGACAAGCACGGACCCGGCATCGACTGTGCCAACATCGACGCCAGCGCCCGTATCAGCCGCCGACAATGTTGCGACGACCGTCCTAGTCTCGGCGCCAGCACCCGCATCCGATGCCGTCATGTCGGCGGTATATTCGGTCGCCGGGTACGCCAACCGGACCTCGGCGCCGATCGCGATGCGGCGCACACTCCCGGTCCATGACGCGGTCAGGTCCGTGTCGTTCACGGCACCGAAGAACGATGTTTGGGTCGTTGACGGTGCCCCGTCGCTCGAATTGCCGCAGGTGAGGAAACTGTTCGCGTCAGTGACGAGCGCCGTGTTCGCCTTCGTGACCGTGTAGATCGTGCCACTCGTCGCGTACGGATTTGTGAATGACGGGGTCAGTATCCCGGTCGCGATGTTCGCGGCGGCCACATCGTCGGATGTGTCCACGCCCGCGAACGTTGACGCGCCACCGCAAACCGTCACGCTAATCAGACAGTTTGTCAGGTCCGTACCGGCGCCGTAGTCGACGACGATCTCGCCCGCGGTGATGTCGGCGGTCATGTGGCAACGAAACACGATGAGGGACTTGACGACCCCGGTCGACGCGATGCTCGACACGGTCGCGTCGACGACAAGGTTCGTGCAGCTGATCGTCGGGAACCTTGCGTCGGCGCTGGCCGACACTGCGACCCAGAGCGGCGTATCTTTCGGGGCGTCAAACAAGGCAGAGAACGTGAACGTGTCGCCCGACGTCGAGTCCTCTGAGTCTTGAGAGCGGCCTGCGACGAACAGCACGCCCCACGGCCCATATTTGATGTTCGTAAACTCGGCGTATTCGCCGGATGCGTTCGCGCCCCACACGCCGACACCAGCCGGAGCGGCCGTGAGTTTCGTGCTGTCGGTGCGGAGGTTGCTCCCGGCCGGTTCGGTCCCCTTCCAGACCTTCACGTAGTGGGAGGAGCCGACGAATCCGACGCGGGCGTGTAGGTCGGTGTAGTCGGTGACACCTCCCGACGGTGTGATCGGATTACCAATCGCGGTCAGCGTCTCCGGCGAGTTATCCGAGTAGTAGTAGAGCTGCCAACTCGTCGGGTCGCCTGGCGTGACCTCGCGCAGCATGTACCCGTCAAACGGTGCGATGGTGTACATGCGGTAGACGAGGACGGGGCCGACCCCGGCACCGGCCGGTGCCGCAATGTCGGCGGCGATCTCGCCATCGGCGAAGTCCTGAACTTCGATCCCGGCACCGAGCATGAGGGCAAACCCGGAAAACGTGTCCGCGGTAGCGCCCGACGACCACGCCAACCGGATCTTCGACGACACCGACGCCGTCGTGATCGTGTTGTTCACCGACGTATTCGACAACAAGCCCGTACGGCCCGCGATCGTCGACCCGGCCAGGTACGACGAGTACGGGACCGTCACCGCACACCCTCAACGACTGCCAACGTCTCGGCCAGCTTCGCAGATGGCGCCGGGACAACCATCGTCCGGCCGACCAACGCATCGCGGACAAGCACAACCGCCGCCTTCGTTTGCCAGTCGTGTCGACCCACCCAATGGGCCGTCGTCGACCCGTCGAGGCGGTCGCGGCACAGCACCATCGCATACGACACGCCCTCGTCGGCGGCGAGAAACGCCCGGATCGGTTGACTGACCTTTGGGTGCGGGTCGACAAGCATGCCGTCCACGTCGACCGCGTTACGGTCCGTTTGTTCGCCGCGCACATAGTCGACGAGTTGTTCGCGGGTCGGCATCCGGGCCTTGTACGTCGACCGGTCCGCGTCAGGGACCGACGCGGCAAAGTCGACAAGGTGCCGGTCCGTCAACCCGTCCAAGAGCGTCTCGGTGAGGACGGCAAGGGTCAGAGTCACACAACTCCATCCTCATCTCTGCGCCGTTCGATCGCTTCGAGTCGCTCGTCGAGCCGGTCGAAGCGGTCGTCGTCGCGTCGGTCGTGATGTTGCTGCCACGACAACGACTCCGCCCCAATACCGAGGAGCTTGGCGAGCATCTCATTCGTCGTGCCGTTGCCGTTCTTCTCCCCGACGGCGTCGTGCAAAGCGTCGAGCCGACGCCGTTGCAACGACGCCCACGCCACAAGCAACCCGAGGAGGGCAACAGCCGCCGCGCCGAGAGCCTCAGTCATACGGCCAAACCGTCATCCCGGACCATTACCACGATAGCCGCTTAGGTTATGGATATCTTGACCGTGAAAGTCCATGTTGCTGCGGCCGTCTTCTCGCCCAGCGCCTCGACTTTCCGGTTCAGCATCCGGCCCTTGAACGTCCCCGTCGTTGACGTCGAGTTCCCCACACCCCACTCGTTCCAAACAAAGTTCCCCATCGCCGTCGTGAAAATCCCACGGAACGTCACATCACGAGACGCGGTCGACGCCGCCCCCGTTGTGTGTGTCGGGTACGTCGCCTCCATCGGTGCCGCATCCCGGTTCGACGACTGCGACGTTGCCTGCAAGTTCGTCTGCGTCGCGACCGCGGCGACATTCGAGTCGCCAACATGGATCGCGGCCTCCGCATTATTGAACACGGTGTTCTTCAGGCCGGTCGTCGCGATAATGAACGTCGTACCGATCAGGCCACGCCACAACAGGTCGGCGCCGCCGAGGAGCATCAGGTTCCCGCGTCGGCGGATCACCTCGTACGGCACGGCCGTGCCGGCACGAACCGCCGCGGACGGGCCGTGATACTTCTCGACCGCCCATTCGGCGTTCCATTTCGGGCCGTCAGCCGCTTCAAGGGAAGCTACAGGCTCAGTCACCATTCCGTGCTCCTTCTTTCGTTTTCAGGCGCCGTCACGTGCAGTGATCCACGCCGACACAGACTCGACAACCGCTGACGCCGACGTCGTACGCGATATCAGACGGGCACGAACATGGTCATACGAATGGTTCGTCGCGAGTGACGCCGCCGACGACGACACTGTCACCCGATCGCCATCCGCGAACGTGGTCCCTGCCGTCGCACCGAACGTCGACCACGTGATGCCATTCGCGGAGCCCTGCAACCGGACAACCGCCTTTGTTGTCCCGGCCAACTCGACCTGGACCGTGAACCGTTGATGCCCCACCGGGAACACCACCGCCGCACCAACACCGGTCGACGACGCCACGTTCGCCAACGACAACGTCTTCCCGAACCCGCTCATACGATGGCCTCCTCCGGTGCGTGCCGTGCGGCCGCGTCGGCCTCGGCAATCATCTGCCCGATACCCGTCAACGCGCCCCTCGCCTCCACAACATCGCGACCGCCACCCGGCGCCGGCGGGAGCCACGCACCACACACGTACGACGCCATGTCGACGGCGCCCTTACATGCGTAAATCTCGGCGTCGAGCTGCTTCTGCTGCCCCTCCAGCTGGGCGAGCCGCTCACGACACTCCGCCAGACGTTGACGCATCTTCGGAGCGAACCCGGCATCGTCGTCGAAGCCGTATGCGCTGACCGTCCGGATCAGGTCCGAACCCTTCGGGAGGGTGATCTCAACGCCGAGACCCATCGCGATACCGATGAACAGTTCAACGCTCGGACGCTGCGCGCTGTACTCGCTATTGACTGCCATGTCGATGCCCCACAAGCCGATCTCGGCGAGGACATAGTCCTCGGAGAGGTGCGCCTCGTAGAGCGCATGGCCGAGCTGCCATGACACCGTGTTCGTGTAATAGTCCGGGAACCGTTCGCGAAGATGGCGGGTCGGTAGCGCGGTCGCTTGCGGCCAGCCCGTCCGGTCGGCCAACGACGGAACATCCGGGTCGCCCTCATGCGGGTCGAGCAGCCAGACCGGGCAGCCCTGCCACTGCTGCAACCACGTGACGTGCTGCGCGTCCTTGCCGATCTCGTCGAGCGGATGCAAGTTGTACCAGCGGGCGAACTTGTGCGGGTCGACGAACTGGTGAAGGTTGTTCATCCCCCACAGTTCCCACTCCGGATTGTCGTACGGTGCTTCCGCCCGCGACGCCGTATACCCGACGATCCCGATACGTTTCCGTGGACGGGTGTCCTCGACCGCCGCGGCGGACTGCCCGTTCGACTGTTCCGGAATCGGCGGAACAGTCATCGTGTTCATCTCATCGGCGCTCATGGCGCTCCCTCTGCTTGACGGTCATCAGTCGCAGACTACGACAGGCCTACGGGGCGACGGTAGAACCGGCCAACGTATAGACAGGGCCGGTCGAACGAGTCGAACCAGTCGAGTTCACCACCGCCGACAAGTTCCCGATCAGACCCCACCGCGCCGTCGTCAGTCCGACGAGATGGACAGACGCGGCCCCCCTGAACGCCTCGGCAGTCGAGAACGTCAAACGATTGAACGTCGTCCCCTCGAACAGCGTTTTCGTCGAATGACAGACGAGAGCTACGTCGGCCGTCGAGTTGCGCTGCACGATGACAATCTTCTCCGTGCCCGGGATTGGCTCTTCCAGGGCAACGAAGTGGGGGCCGCCCGTACCCGTCGACACGATACGCGTCACACCGGACGGCTTCGCCTTCGTCGCTACCGGTGCCGTTGATGCGACACCCGACAGTGTGATCGTCTGGAGGTCGGACCGGTACCCCGCAAATGATGCGATGCGCTTATCGCGGAAATAGGAACGTCGAAAGGCCATCGGTTCTCCTCACCGTTAGAGCGGACACCCTGCGGGCGCCGTCATGCCTTACTTCTGATCGTCAGTGCTTCAGGCGGCGGTGCTGCGCAAGGCCCTTCCTCGACGTGAACGGCCCCGCCGCAGGATGTGCCGCACACTTGAACATCCCGACCGGGGCGAGGGGCTCGCCAACATTGATGAGGGCGCCGTCGTCGGAAGGTGGGGCGACGACGACACCCTCAACGTGTGGCGGCCCGTCCGCCGAGACAGGCGCCGACACGACAGCATGGACAACGGTCGACATTGGCGGCTGACCGGCTCCGCCGACCCGGACGCCATACCCCCACTGCTCCATCTGCAACACACGCGACGGGACAACGCCGGACACGTCGACAACGTCGCCGACACCGACCGTCGTGCCCTCCATCGTGAACCGGCGCGACGCCGCGAACAACGACGGGGCCACAGCCGTGCCCATTAGGCGACCGCGCCGGAGAAGAACACGCCAAGCGGAGCCGAGACAACCTTGTGGCCCCACGTCGCCTCGATCTCGATGAGGTCGGAGTGACGGACCGGCTGCTCATGCTCCAGGACACGTCGGCCTTCCTCCATCCCGATGTACCCGTTCCAAACGAACGTGTACCCGGCGCTCGGGACGAGCCGTCCGGCCGTCGCCGGCCGGTACGTCAGGAGGGCGTGCTTGCCGAGGATGTACCCGAACGCATCGGTGGCGCCTTCCTGCGCCGTGTTCCGCACACCCGCCGCGACATTCACCCGTTCGATCTCGAACAGTGTCGCGACCAGTTCGCGCGTGACGAGTGCCGGGCTACCCGACGTGGACCCGCCAGAGATGCGGGACAAGATGTCGGGATGGTTGCGGAGCGCACGCCACACCGGCCGTGTCACCGTCAGGTCGGTCGGCCAGAACCCTGTCGTTGTCTCCACGGCCTCGCACTGCACGGCAAGGTCCCCGACCGGGTCGGACGTCACATCATTCCACTGGGTGAAGTCGGTCCCGCCGACAAGGTCTGTCGCCGTCGAGCTGCCCGTCCACTTCCCTGTGGTGAAGAACGCCGCTCCCCATTCGACCTCACGGGTGATGAGTTCGTTCAGGGTGAGGAACTCGGTGGTGTCACGCCGGGCGTCGTACGAGTCGTCCTGGTTCGCGGTTTCCTGCTCGTCGATCGGCTTCGCGAGCGCCCACACGTCGCAGTAGTACTGGTCCTTCGACACGACGTATGTCGCTTCCGCCGCGGCGGCACCCGGAGCACGGCGCCGCATCGACGACCGGAGAAAATCGCCGCGCGGGTACGTCGCGTAATGGTCGGACTGCTTCGCGACCTGCACGCGCGGGAACACGATGTCGGCAATGAACTTCGACTGGTCCTGAAGGAACGCGACACTCACCGCTGAGAGCAGCGCATTGACGTGCACATCGGACGGCTGAGGCATTACGTTTCTCCTTCTTCGGGACGGGAACTAGCGGCCCTCAACGGGGCAAGGAACGGGTTAGGTGGTGCCGATCGGCATGAGAAGCACGGACAGGATGCGGTTCGACGACCCGGACGACCCTTCGACGATCCGGCCGACGGTATTTCCTCCCGCGCCAGGGACAACGATCCGTCCTTCCGACGACGCGGCGATCAGGTCACCGACGGACAGAGTCGACGCGGCCTGCGCCTGGACGCGTGCGACACCCATGAACTGCATCGCGATCGGCTGATTGTCGGCCGTTGAACCGGTCGAAGATGTGATCATCACACCGTCGACGGGTACACCCGCCGCCGGGTATGCGACCTTCCCGGACCCGTTCACGACGCAGAATCGCTTCGCCTTGAGCCCTGTGCTGTTCGCCGGGAAACTGATCGGGTCGGGGTTCTTGTGCTCGAACGCCATGTACTTACTCCTCCTCGGAAGATGACGGGTCCCGCGCTGGCGGGTTAGGCGGGCTGCCGGAGCAGGTCTTCGGCCTCGGCATACAGGTCGGGCCGCTGGTCGAGGGAACGCTTCAACGCCTGGTGGTATGACAGGGTCGGGTCGGCGTCCTGCTTCGCCTTCACGAGCTGCGCCAACGCTCCGGGGAGGTTGTCGGTCTTCGCGACCGGGGCGCCGGTGACATGGTCGACACGGTCGTTACCGACCGGCCGTCCCGTCAACGTCTTCGCGAGAGCGTCGGCCTGGATGTTCGCCTTCGTCAAAATGTCCTCGACCTGTTCCGCGACACCGGACCCGGCCTTCGCGTCGATCGTGTCGAGGAGCACGGCGAGGGCGTCGGGGCCGTTCACGTCACGTTCGATGCCGTCCACCGTCGCCTTGTGCGCGGCGTGCGCGCCGACCGTCTTGAGGAGTTCGGCGCGGGCCTTGAACAGTCGGGCACGCGTCGCCTTCTCCAAATCGGCACGGGCCGCCTCACTCGTCTCGATCTGCTTCCGCATCGCGGCGAGTTGTGTCTGCTGCTGCTTGAAAAGTTGTGCGGCGGTCGGGTCCATCGACTTCGCCATCGACTCGACCTGCTCGTCCGTCAGCGGAACGTTCGGGTCGATCGGCGCTTCGAGGGCCTTGCGGGCCTCGTCGCGTTCCTTCGTCGCCGTCGCCAGGTCGGCGGCCAGGCCGTCGACAATGGCGAGCACGTCCGCGTCGAGGGCCGTACGGTCCAGGTTGCTCAGGTCAGCGGGCACGAGGCTCTCCTTCATCAGTGACAGCCCGGCGGGGAATCCTCGACCGGGATTGTTCTTCCGGAACACGGCGCGGGCTACCCGCTTCGACATCGCGACTTCGGACGGTTCGGGAGGTACGACCGGCACGGGTTCGACGACCGGCACGGGTTCGTCGCGTCGTTTCACGAGCGTGATATGCGCGCCCGGTTGGGCGCCGCGGGCGACACGATCTACCTTGCGGAGCGTCAGACCACGCAACTCGGTCGCCACTACCGCTTACCCTTCGTGGCATCGGCAACGGCCGCCACGTCAGACGATTCGATCTGGACGCCGACGGTACCGAGAAGTTCTTCGGCACGGCCCATCAGCCCTGCCGCCTCATTCTCGATGGCGAGGTCCGCGCAGTCCGCGTCGGGTGTCTCGCACCGGACGCGACGTGGGCCGTCGTCGGCAGTGAGGACCGTATGCCGATGGCCCATCAGTCGCCTTCCGTTGGCGGGTCGATGTCGTGGCGGTACGCGGTGCCCTCAATGGAGAGCATCGCCTTCTTGCCCGACTTCACCCGCGCGTACGCGTCAGCGTCGGGAATGTGGATGCCGAGCCAGTGGCCCTTCACGACCGCGTCGACCGGGACACCCATCGCGGCGCACTTCTCCTCCGTGAACACCACAGACTCGACGAGGAACCCGTCCGGGGCATAGTCCCGGTCGTGGTCCTCACCCGAGACGGGTAGGCCCGTCCCCGCGATGTTCAGGACGAGGTCGTACGCGGCCTTCTCCAGCTCCGGTTCGGTGATCCAGTCGCCCTGATCGTCGACGACGTAATCGCCGTCCGCGGTGCGGGACACCATCCCCCACCCGAAAATCAGGTGTGCGTTGTCGTCGTGCGACTTGACCGCCATCTGACGGCTGACAGTGTGCGTATCTGGCACCACACGCTCCGGTCGGAATGTTCACGGACCGGCGCTCTAGGCGCTCACAAGGGCACAACTGAAAAGTAACGTACCACGCGCGCTAGCGCACAACTGCGTATGCCGCATCGAGATACGGTTATGCCCGGCCCCATGGAGGCCGACGCATGACAACGAGGAGGGGGCTCATGGAATCAGTTGAGGTATCAGTCGTCGGGTTAAGCGCCGCCGCGAAACGGTCGGCACTGTCGGGAGACACTGTCCCGGCCGTGCAAGTCCAGATGCAATCCGACGACGGAAACGTTCGCATCGAACTGTTCGTCGACCCGGCCAGCGCACCCCCGTTCCGTGCACGATCTCGCGTCACGTTCGAGCGGCTCGGGGCCGGACCGAACGGTATCCGCGACCTGTCCCGCGAGACATGACCAACACCCCGGAACTGCGGGTGGTGCCCCTCGCGCCGACCCGGTCCACCCACCGCCGCCCACGTAAGGGCAGGGGCAAGGATGCGCCCGGCGGAAAAACAAAACATATGCGGGCATGGATGCGGGTCCCTGTAGCGCACATGTGGATCGGCGGACGCCGCCGGTATGCCACCTTCCGGGACGGGGAGCCGGTGCCGCGCATGACACTCGACCGTCCCCTCGACGGGCGCGCACAACTCCATCCTGACGCCGCACCCCGGCAGCCCACCGTCGTTGTCGCACGGGCGACGGCACCGAAACCGTGGCAGGCGAAACGCCGCAACCGGCGACGGAACCGGGCAGCACGCAAGTCGCGGAAGGCCAACACGTAGGCTGACGAATGGTTGCCTCCCGCGCCGCTCTCACGGCCGGGAGGCGCGCCCGACACCAACAACGGAGGTATCGAGATGGACAGCCTAGAACGAACCGACATGACCTCGGCGCAGGCCGAACGGCTCTGCGAACAGATCGACGCGGCCGTCAACGAAACGTGGCGGCTCCTCACCGTCGCACACGACGGGCGGGCATGGCTCGTCCTCGGGTACGGATCGTGGGATGAGCTACTCCTCCGGCGGTTCGGTATCAGCCCGACGACCGGAGGAAGGCTACTCACCCAGGGTGCCGTCATCCTCGCCATCGAGGAAGCTGCCACGGTCAAGCTACCGCCCGGTGCGATCACCCAGGACGCGGCCGCCAAGATCAAGCCGACGCTGCCAGCAGTGGTAGCGAAAGTCCGCGACGCTACCCGTGGGAAGCGATCTAAGCGCACCCGAACGGCAGCGGCCGTCGAGGTGGTCGAAACCGTTACGGAGACATCGCCGCAGGTCAGCGGGGTCCGGAACCGGGGGTCGAAGCCGCGAAACGGACACGAGCAGCTTTCGCTCTTCGACCTCGCCCAACCCATCCCACACCGGCCACCCGCCAACACCGTCGAAGCCGAACGGGCACGCACCCTCGCCCGCCAACTCAACACCTGGGCCGCCCGCCTCGACAACAACAC
>Ga0163147_10009780_pt1 | contig 10310 bp, 8 predicted proteins | sample OliLakLV19MP6G1_FD_148597 | JGI IMG/M metagenome (GOLD analysis project Ga0163147, IMG submission 148597) | Freshwater microbial mat bacterial communities from Lake Vanda, McMurdo Dry Valleys, Antarctica- Oligotrophic Lake LV.19.MP6.G1 | ecosystem: Environmental > Aquatic > Freshwater > Lake >... | reverse complement strand
CGTGAGTACGGAGATCAGATATGAGCCGCCATCGAGATAGAAGCCCGCTTCATAGTCGGACCATCCGATGCGGCGCCAGACGGCCAGTCCAATGATCACGCCGCCCCCGACAACGCCGAGCACGGTTGCGAAGCGTCCGATAAAGGAGAGTGCGGCATTGGCGGAGAACAGATGCGAGCGCGGGACCAACTCCGGAATGAGCGCCATCTTGGCGGAGTTGAAGAACACGCCGAGCAGAAACACGAGAAACGCTGCGACATAGACGGTCCAAAGCCGCTCAGTGGCCACGAACAGCGCGGGAATGATGAGCGCCAACAGTGCGCGCAGGGCGTCGCACACGATCATGGTGGTTCGCTTATTCCAGCGATCCACGAGCGCGCCGGCCAGCGGTCCGAAGAGGATGACAGGGGCGGTGAAGACGACGGACAGTTTGGCGAGCTCGAGCCCACCTGTGTTGCTTGCCGCGGCGGCGCCTACCAATGCGATCAGCGCCATGTGGTGCAGTTTGTCGCCGAGCTGCGAGACCGTTTGCCCCACTACGAGGAAGCCGAAGCGTGGTGATCGCAGCACGGTCGCGATCGATGGAGCGGGCTCCGGATTCGACGACGGTGAACGACGGCGCGTTGGCGACGACGGTCCGACGGCCACCAACGAGTCAGCGTCCGGTGGTACCGTCACGCGTTATCCAGTCGGGCTGAAAGACGAACCATTGATCCGGGGTTGACTGTACGGCGGTCGACAGCGCGCTGCCGATCGCCCGCGTGATGGTATCGCGGTCCGCTTTGGCATCGCCACTGTCCACAGGGACAATGGCTTCCTGAAGCTGGACAAGGTAGCGCGCTCGGCCTCGTGCTGCGTGGGAAATTACCCCGACCACAATCGGAGCGCCGGTTGCGAGGGCGAGCGCTGCGGGTCCCGTGGGTATGGCACGCGTACCGGCGCCAAACCGGACTACCAGTCCCTCCGTGCCGTCGCCCACCACGCGATCGGCGACCAGAATCACGATCTGCCGATCCCGCAACAGGCGGAGCAGAGGGCGCATGCCGGCCGAACGCGGCACCAGCTGCATACCGGTCGCTTGCCGGTACAGTGCGAGTGCGGCATTTGTCTCAGGGTCGAGCACTTCCATCATCGCATGACACGGATAGCCGAGATGTGCGAGCCAGGCGCCGCCGAGTTCGTAGGGTCCGAGGTGCGCGGTGACGGCGATGACCCCACGACCGACGGCCAATGCGGCGTCCAGATGTTCGCGTCCTTCGATTGCCACCAGCGATGTGAACCCGTCAGGTCGGAGCGAGGGGAGGCGCCAGAGATCAACGGCTGCGTCGAGCATGTTGGCGAAGGTGCGACGGGTTGCACGCCGACGCTCCGCTTCGGAGAGATGCGGCGCCAGCCAGCGGAGATTCTCCATCACCGCGTCGCGTCGCACGCTCGGCCATGAACCCGCCAGCACACCACAACCGCGCGCGAGCAATCGTACCGGCGCGGCCGGTACGACACCCAATACGCGAATGGCCAGTCGCACCAGCCAGCTGGAGGTAATCATCGGGTGGAAAGATGCTGCCACCGCGCATTCAACGACACCGCTAACCAGGCCTGCGGCGTGCGATCACCGTAGCTTTCCGGTGACTCGCCATCCACCCGTGCCCACTGCCGCATGTTTCGTTTTTCCGCTGGCCTGCTCGCTTTGCTTTCGCTGGCCGCGTGCTCGGTAGAGCGCTCCAGGGTGTTCGAGAGACCCGAACCCGGAGTCGCGCTCGAGATGGCAGCGCATCGGGCGGCGACACTCTCCAATGTCAGCTACGACGTTCGCCTCGATATCCCAGCCGCGCGCGACTCGGCGGTGTTCGGCGTGATTGATGTACGATTCGCGGTACGCGAAGATGACGATCAACTCGTGCTCGACTTTCGCGCTCCGTTCGGTCATGTGCTCGGTGTGCTGCTCGACGGGGATTCGGTGTCCTTCAGTGTCAGCCAAGATCACATTGTGATTCCGACCAACACGCTCACGGCCGGTGAACACACGGTGACGGTGCGCTTTCGCAGCACTGACGCCGCGCTCAATCGACAGGATGACCTGCTGTATGCGCTCTTTGTGCCGGATCGGGCATCCACGGCGATGCCCGTGTTCGAACAGCCGGATCTCAAAGCGCGGTTCACGCTGACGTTGATCATTCCGTCCGCGTGGAAGGCGCTTTCGAATGGGGCGCAGATATCGCGAGCGAGTGCGGGGATGGGCCGCGACAGCGTGCGCTTCGCCAAAACCAAACCGCTGAGCACGTACCTGTTCACCTTCGCGGCCGGCGCGCTCGAAGTCGAGTCGGCCGTACGCAACGGACGTACGTTCACGATGTATCACCGCGAGACGGACCCGCAAAAGCTGCAGCGCAATCGCGAGGCGATTTTTGATCTGCACGCGACCGCCCTCGAATGGCTCGAAGCGTACACGGAGATCGAGTATCCGTTTGACGAGTTCGCATTTCTGGCGGTACCCGCGTTTCAGTTTGGCGGAATGGAGCATCCGGGCGCGATCTGGTATCGGGCAGAGTCTCTGTTCCTTGATCCCACGGCTTCGCGCACGCAGGAGCTCGGTCGTGCCAGCCTGATCGCGCACGAAACCGCGCACATGTGGTTCGGCGATCTGGTCACCATGCGCTGGTTCAATGACGTATGGATGAAAGAGGTGTTTGCCAACTTTATGGCGGCGAAGATTGCGGGCCCCTCGTTCCCTGATCTCAATCTGAATCTGCGGTTTTTTCAGGCGCATCATCCTACCGCGTACAGCGTGGACCGGACCGCGGGCACCAATCCGATTCGTCAACCGCTGGAAAACCTGCGCGACGCCGGTTCGCTGTACGGCGCGATCATCTACCAGAAAGCGCCGGTGGTGATGCAGCAACTCGAAGCACTCATCGGCGAAACCGTGCTGCGCGACGGGCTGCGCGTCTATCTGGACCGCTTCCGCTACGCGAACGCGACGTGGCCAGATCTCATTGGGATTCTCGATTCGCTCACGACCGAAGACCTGTCGACATGGAGCGATGTCTGGGTGAATCAGACGGGCCGGCCGAGGGTGGCCGCGGCGTGGACCGATTCGGGGCTCGTGGTCACGCAGCGCGATGACGTTGCCAATCGCGGATTGCTGTGGAACCAGCCGGTGGTTGTGGCGATCGGTGTTGGTGATTCCGTGATCGAGCAGCGTGTGCTCCTGCGGGATGCGCAAGCGTTCGTGCCGATGACATTACCATCGACACCGGCGTTCCTGCTCGCCGGTGCCGATGGCGTAGGCTACGGCCGATTCCTGCTTGATGCGGCGAGCCGCGATCGCCTGCTCGCGCGCGTACACACGCTCGAAAATCCACTGCACCGCGCCGTGGCCTGGCAAACACTCTGGGAAGACGTGCTGGAAGATTCGCTGGACGCAAACACGTTCGTGAACGCCACCGTGGTGGCGCTCGATCGTGAGCGGGACGAGTTGGTCGCGCAACAGGTGCTCGGCCTTTTACGCGGTGCCTACTGGCGATTCCTTCCCGATTCCTCGCGTACGGCGGTTGCGCCTGCGGTCGAGGCCGCCCTGTGGCGCGCGCTCGACGCCGCGCCGACACCCGGGCGAAAAGGCGCGTATTTCAGTGCCATCGTTGGTGTCACGCTGTCTCTGGATGGTGTGGCCCGTCTTGAGCGCATCTGGCGCCAACAGGAAACGCCACGCGGCTTGCCGTTGGTCGAGCAGCAGTACATCGGGCTCGCCGAGGCGCTCGCGCTGCGCGGCGTGCCAAACGCTGAAGCGATTCTCACGGAGCAGGAGTCGCGCATCACCAACCCGGATCGCCTGGCGCGCTTTCGCTTCGTGCGTCCCGCGTTCAGCGCGGATCTTGGCGTGCGGGACTCCGTGTTCCGCGCCTTCGCGAACGTGGAGAACAGGCGACGCGAGTCGTGGGTGCTCGACGCGATGAGCGCCATGCATCATCCACTGCGCGCCGAGTACTCGCTGCCCACCGTGCGCGCCAGTCTGGAGTTGGTCGAAGAGATTCAGCGCACAGGCGACATCTTCTTTCCGCTACGCTGGCTCAATGCCACGCTCGACGGACATCGTTCGGTCGACGCGGCGCAGATTGTGCGGGAGTTTCTGGCCGAGCGGCCCGATCTGCCGCCGCGGCTGCGCGGGAAAGTGTTGCAGGCCGCAGACGATCTGTTCCGGATCACGGGGAAATGATGGTCACACCGGCGCGCGGCTCGGTCACCATCGTCGCGAGCGCGTGCGGCGCCTCTTCAAGCGATATCCGCCGCGTGATTAACTGCGCCGGATCAAGCAATCGGTCCTGCACCATGCGGAGCATTCGCGGGTAGGCGTGCGCGGCCATGCCGTGGCTCCCGACAATCGCAAGCTCGCGGCCAATGAGCAGGTGCAGCGGCAGCCGCGGTTCGCTGTCCGCGCCGGCCAGCAGTCCGATCTGGATGTGTCGTCCGTTCTTGCGGAGTGAGAGCAATGCGTTGCGCGCCGTAGCGGCTGAGCCGAGCGCATCGTACGCGCTGTCTGCGCCACCGTGCGTGTGTTCACGAATAACGTCCGCGACCTCCTCATGTTCGCGTGTGTTGAGCGTGAGTTCGGCACCGGCCGCGCGCGCCAGTGTGAGCGCCTCATCAGACACGTCAACGGCGATCGGACGCGCGCCGAGCGCGCGCGCGATCATGATCGCCGAGAGCCCGACGCCGCCGCAGCCAAACACCGCCACCCATTCGCCCGGGCGAACGCGTCCCTGATCCACCACGGCGCGAAACGAGGTCGCAAAGCGACATCCCAGTCCGGCCGCGGCATCGAACGGCATCTCATCCGGGAGCGCGACGAGATTCACATCGGCGTGATGAATCGCGACGTACTCGGCGTACGAGCCCCAGTGTGTAAAGCCGGGCTGTGTCTGCGCGTCGCACACCTGTCCGTCACCGCGCACGCAGGGTACACACGTACCGCACGCGCACACGAAGGGCACGGTGATCCGATCGCCAAGCTGCCACGCGGTCACGTCACGTCCAACGGCTGCTATCACGCCGGCCAGCTCGTGCCCGGGCACATGCGGAAAGCGCTGAATGTCTGCATCGTGACCCTGCCAGCCGTGCCAATCGCTGCGGCACAGTCCCGTGGCGTGGACGCGAATCACCGCGCCGTGTGGAGACGGCGTCGGGTCGGGCAGGGTCTCGCAGCGAAGCGGACCGCCGAAGGAGTCGAAGAGCACAGCGCGCATGCGCTATCTTATCACACGTGCGATGTGTTGCATACCGGCTCCTGTCCACACGCTCCGAGGCAGTGAATGACGACGCCCCTGGATGACTTGCTCACGCTGCTCGACCTCGAACCGCTGGAGGTCAATATTTATCGCGGTCTCAATCGTGATATCGGATCCACGCGCGTGTTTGGCGGCCAGGTGTTTGCCCAGGCGCTGGTCGCGGCGCGCCGCACGGTCGACGAAGCACGTGAGGCGCACTCAGTGCACGGTTATTTCATTCTGCCGGGCGATCTGAACGCGCCGATCGTGTACTTCGTGGACCGGCTGCGTGATGGATCGAGCTTCGCCACGCGCCGGGTGACGGCCATTCAGCACGGCCAGGCGATATTCAATCTGTCGGCGTCATTCCATCGCCAGGAAGATGGATTGGAGCATCAACCCACCATGCCCGACGTGCCGCCCCCTGAAGATCTGCCGAGCGAACTCATGCTCATTCGTGAGATGGCCGATCGCATTCCGGAAAGCTATCGCGCCATTTGGACACAGGATCGCCCGATTGATTTCCGGCCGGTGGCGCCCGTGGATCCGTTTCGCGCCGCTGCGCGTGCACCCGAACGGCAGATGTGGCTACGCGCGATCGGCCGCATGCCCGATGAACCGTTGTTGCACCAGGCCGTGCTCGCGTATGCATCAGACTACAGTTTGCTCACGACGGCGCTGCTCCCGCACGGTGTGTCGTATCGCCAACCGGGGCTGCAGCTGGCGTCACTCGATCACTCGTTGTGGTTGCATCGTCCGTTCCGGGCTGACGAATGGATGTTGTATACGATGGACAGTCCGATTGCGCATGGTGCACGAGGGTTCTCGCGCGGCGCGATCTATTCGCAAACCGGCGATCTGATTGCTTCGGTGGCACAGGAAGGCCTCGTACGCTTGCGTCCGGTGTCTGACGCGGCACGGTGATGCAGCGCCTCGTACTCGCGGGACTCGGTCACGCGCATCTGTTTGTGCTTGAAGCCATCGCGAAGGGCAAGTTTCCGCGCTGCGAGGTGATCGTGTGCACGGCGGAATCAATGCATGTGTATTCGGGGATGGTGCCGGGCTGGTTGGGCGGACTCTATGCACTGCCGGATCTCACCGTGAATGTTGCGGCGTTGTGCGCGCGTACCGGTGCGACGCTGTTGCCGCAGCATGTGACGGCACTCGATGTCCCGGCGCGCACCCTGACCCTCGATGACGGTACGGTCGTGCCGTTCGATGTGTGTTCGCTTGCCGTTGGCTCGCTGCCGGCGGGGATGCACATCGCGGGCGCCCGGGAGCACGCCGTTCCACTCAAGCCGTTGCAACATGTTGAGCGCATCATGGCGCGCCTGGATGCACTCGCGGTGAACGGTCGCGGCCACGTGACCGTGGTTGGCGGGGGACTCGCCGGCGTGGAGATGGCGCTGGCGTCGCGGGCGCGACTCGCCAGCGTCGCTGGAGGTGATCGCGTGACCGTGAGTATTGTAACGCGCGATGCGACGCTGTTTTCGGAACGCGGCGAACGGCTCGCGAACACGCTGATGCGCGCCTGTGCGAATGCATCGATTGCCGTGCAGCTCAACACCGAGGTTGAGAGCGTGTCGGCGACGGCGGTGACGCTACACGACGGACGCACGCGGCCAAGCGATCTCACCATCTGGGCCACCGGACCGGCGGCGCCTCCGTGGCTGGCGAGGAGTGGCGTGCCGGTGGACGAGCGCGGCTTCCTGCTTGTTGATGACTACCTGCGTGTGGCGTCCATGCCGCATGTCTTTGCGGCCGGCGATTGCGCGACGCTGAACAGCGCACGCGCCACGCCGAAAGCCGGTGTGTACGCGGTGCGCATGGGGCCGCATCTCGCGACGGTGCTTGGCGACGCGATCAGCGGACGCGCGCCGTCCGTGACGTTTCAACCGCAGTCCCGCTGGCTCGCCCTCGTGAATACAGCGGACGGCCGCGCCATCGCGAGTTGGGGGAAACTGTCAGCGCACGGTGTCTGGGCGATGTGGCTGAAAGATCGCATCGACCGGGCGTTCATCTCGCGATTTGCGAGCTGAACCCGCGCCTCGCGCGACGGATACAACGACGCCCAGCGGTACGGGTACCGCGACGGCGACCGTTACTCGTCCCGTTCAGGCCGACCTGACGCCGGCTTGCGCTCATCGTCGCCGCGACGCCGGGTTGCGACAAAGATTGCGCCGTTCGGGGCACGAATGCCGTAGTGGACCTGCGACTGTATGGCCGACTGAAAGGCGATGAAGTGTACATCTTCCGGGGCAATGAACGCATTCGGCCCGAGCACTTGCCCATCCACGACAATGGTGAGGCAACGATTGCTCCGCGAACTGGTAAAGCACTCGCCATCGCTGCGCGGCAGGCGCACGCCGCCGATGGGGTTGCGGCGAATCAGGTCGGAGAACTGCACCACGTTTGACCGATCTGCGGCGATTCGATGCGGCTCGATGATTCGCCAGCCGTACTGACGTGCTTCGGCCAGCTGCACCGTATTGAAGTTTGGCTTGAGCGCCGTCGCCACCACGCTGACCGTGGCCAGCGTGACGCCGCTGACCGGGGCGAGCAGCTCCACGCTCAGTGTGTCGGCATCAACCGGGACATCGAATAGCCCGGAGCGCGTGGGCTGGACACCGATCTTGCGCACCACAAAGCGAAGCTTTGGCACGCGATTGGCTTCGAGCCTGAAGGCGCCGTCATCGCCCGATTTCGCTTCGGCGACGATGGCGTTGGCGGAATCGAGGACCGAGATCGTCGCTCCCACTATGGCCGATCCCGTCGCGGAATCCTTGACGCTGCCAAGAATCACCTGTGCGTGCAGCGACGCAGAGAGCATCGGGAGTATTGCGAGCGATGTTGCGAGGGCGACAGCGCTTCTGAGTGATCCTGGTGCAGCCATGGTGCGATCCTCCGCACATCACGTTGTGGCCGCGCAACGCGTGTCGCGCGGGGTCAGCAGTCGGGTCTCAACTATCCTGCATGAACAGTAGCTGATGATTCGGCAAAGGTGGGTGCTGATGGGTCGGCTACGCAACATGACCGGCGGCGGCATCCAACGAGGCATGAGCCACCTCGCCCTTCGACTGATCATCCTTCTGGCTCCGCTGCTGCTGCCGCAGGCGGTCGCGGCCCAGTGGTGTCCGTTCACCGGACCGGAACTCGCCCCCGACGGCCTGTCGTGGATGGCACGACTCGCTCTGCCGACCGAGGCTGGCGAGCCGCTCGAGCTTTCCGGCACCGTCTATCGCGCCGATCGGCGCACACCTGCGGCCGGCGTGATCGTGTACGCCTACCACACCGATGCGGGTGGAAACTATCCGCAGCACGGTGATACCAGCGCGCTGGTCCGACGGAGCAGTGCGCTGCATGGATGGATTCGTACCGATGCCGCTGGCCGCTATCTGTTTTACACGATTCGACCTGGGCCATATCCAAGCCGTCGCGAGGCGGCGCACGTGCATCTCGAGGTGCTGCCACCCGGCGGGATGCCGTGCGAAATCGACACGGTGGAGTTCACCGACGATCCGCTTCTCACGCCGGCCGCGCGTGCACGTCGCGACGGCTACGGCGGCACCGGTATCGCCCTACCCGTGCGGGGCATCGATGGACGCTGGCGTGCCACGCGGGACATTGTGCTCTGGCCCGATACGCTCACCGTGCCGCTGCGTGTCGAGCCGCGGGAGAGCGTGGTGCAGTGGACGGGCACCAAGCTCAGTGGGCGCGGACGGCACGGCGGCACCATCGACCTGCAGGCCGACACGCTTCGCCTCGGCGGCGCACTACTCCTGCGAGGCCGCTTGCACTTCCTCGTGACCTCGATCGCCATCACCGACATCCCGCGCTGGGAGCCCGTCCCGCGACGCCTGCTGCGTGAGCGACTGCTCGGGCCCACGATGTTTGAAGCCGAGCGTTTTCCCTTGGCCACCCTCGATATCCGTCACGCCGTGCGCGTCGCGTCAGGTCGCCTTGACGTGTACGGCCGCTTGACGATTCGCGACAGCACCCACGACATTCGGTTTCAGGCCATTGTGCAGCCGCCGTCTGAGAACAGCGTCCAGCTCACGGCGTCGTTCACGCTCGACCGACACCGATTTGGTCTCTCCTACCGAGGCTCCGCGCTCGGCAACGATCTCATTGATGATGACATCCGCTTCGACATCAGACTGGTGGCGCGCGACGCCCGCCGCTGAGTCATCCGTGGCCGACGACGCGCCTTTGATCGCGGCGGCGGCACGCGGTGACGAGCGCGCGTTCGCCGTGCTGTACGAACGACACGCCCCACGTGTCTTTGCCCTGCTGCGTCGGCTCACCGCCGATGAAGAACTCGCTGCGGAACATCTGCAGACTACATTCGTACAGGCGTGGCGTGCTCTTCACCGTTTCCGTGGCGACGCGCGCGTGGAAACGTGGCTGCACCGAATTGCGGTGAATGTACATCTGGCGCACCTCCGTACCCAACTGCGCCGCAGCGTGTACGAGCTTGCGGTCGCGGAGCTTGATGCGTTCGTCGGCACCATCGCCGGCGGTGTTGACCCGGCGCTTGGTATTGATCTCGATCGTGCCATCGCCGCGCTTCCGCCTGCGATGCGCACCGCCTTCGTGCTGCACGAGGTACAGGGCATGTCCTACGACGAGATTGCTCCACTCACCGGCACGGCACCGGCAACGTTGCGCGTACAGGTCTCACGTGCGCGAGACGTGCTACGCCGCCGTCTGGGAGACCGTCCGTGACAATGCCACCTGATGACGCCCCCGATACGCGGCTCGCCTCGCTGCTCGACGCGCTGCCGCGCGAAGCCACGCCACCTGCGGGCGTCTGGTCGCGCGTCCTCGCTGCGGAGCGGGCGCGGCGTGGCCGCCGACGATTGGGCATTGGAGCGGCTGCGGCGGCGTTAGCTGTTGTCGCAGCTTGGGGCGCGTGGCCTGCGCGGCCGTTGACGCGCGCAACGTCCCCGTTCTCGGCGACCGTGTCAGGGGACATGACTCCCGGCATCTTTTCGAGGGCCGTGCTGCCCGAAGAAGCGCGCGATCCTCGACTTCGCGCGGCTGTGCAGG
>Ga0163147_10009777_pt1 | contig 10311 bp, 8 predicted proteins | sample OliLakLV19MP6G1_FD_148597 | JGI IMG/M metagenome (GOLD analysis project Ga0163147, IMG submission 148597) | Freshwater microbial mat bacterial communities from Lake Vanda, McMurdo Dry Valleys, Antarctica- Oligotrophic Lake LV.19.MP6.G1 | ecosystem: Environmental > Aquatic > Freshwater > Lake >... | reverse complement strand
GCCAAAAAGTGATTGAAACCGACGCAAACGAACCGATCTCACAGCGACAACTCGCCAAACGGTTTCGGGTCGCTCCAAGTGTCGTCACCAAACTTCTCAGACAGGATCGGGAAACCGCTCAACTCGCCCCGAAGCCCCGACCGGGTCGCCCGAAAAAGCTCAAACTAGAACAGTTTCAGGTCGTCCAAGCCCTCGTCAACGCTCAACCCGACCCCACGGGTGAAGGGTGTCAAGCGCTGCATGAGCCAGTGGGCAGCAGCGTCAGCGTACCGACCAGGTGTCGAGTGCTCAAGCCACTCCAACTCACCCGTAAAAAAAATCCCTTCCTCCCAGCGAGAAGCAAAGTGAGCGGGTGCAAGGCTGACGCCGTGAGTACTGGGATGCGGTGAGAGCCGTGCGAGTCCAAGCTTGAGTCTTTCTTGATGCGTCGGGGGTGCACTTGGGCTTGAGCCGCTTGTTTGCCTGGGCGATCCAAGGACGGCGGGCTGATGGTCAGCCACCCAAACGGGGCCAGCATGTTTCCGTCGTCGCGGGGTTGAGTTTGGCCAGTGTGGTGGCCGCTGCCGTCCTTTTAGGAGCCTGCGATGGCTTGACCTTTGCCGCTTTTGTCGCCACTCGCCTGGTGCCGCATCTCTGGTCAGGGGCTTGTGTCGTGATGGATCACTGTTCCAGCCCCAAAGAGGCGGAGAGCCGACGGCTGCTTGAGGCAGCAGGGGCACGTTTGGTCTAGCTTCCACCTGACTCCCCCGACTTTTCACCCATTGAAAACTTTTGCTCAAAAGTCAAGGCTATCCTCAAAGCTCGGTGTGCCCGTAGCGATCAAGCTTTAAGTGCTGCTATCGAAACAGCCTTGGGAAAAGCTTCTGAAACTGACATCAAAAACTGGTTTGCTCTTTGCTGTTCCTGTTCCTGATATTTATGAAATTCGCCCTAACATATTTTGATGAGCTTTCTGTCGCTGTAGGCAATGTGTATGGCTCTTCCGGATCTGTGGTTGAAATCGTATGAAAGGCTACAAAATGCCGCCCGATCGACGGCTGAAACCCAGTGATAGTTTGATATAAGGTTGTCTTATCAGCGCAAAGCCGGGAGAGCCATGTGTATTATGTAGCTTTAGTTTCTTAAGCTGCACCTTTACTAACGCTGGGTATCATTCGGTCTTCCCTGCGGCCTCGTCTTTAACGTAAGAGCTAAAGGTCATGGTGCCACGTTTTGTTCAAGCGATCGCCTTGAGCAACGCGATCCACATCTCTGATGGATGTCCGTAATAATCGATGCTCTTGACCTGATAGTGTTGAGGATGAGAGCCAAGCTGAAGGATGATATGGTCGTTCGGCTTGATTCCCTTGCCTTGCCCCGTCATGTAGGCGCTTGCCTTAAGGCTGTTGATCTCAAAAAAGTAGTCTACGCCACACTGATAGCAGGTATAGTCATGGGTCTTGGCTGCCCTTCCTGAAGCCTGTCCCGAAAAGTTCTTGAAAGCATTTGATGAGAACAAACCATCAGAGCTTTCCATCTTTTTTGTCTGCCCAGTTGTTATGGAGATCATGACTTCTCTCTGCGAATCAAGTACAAACCTGCCCTAATCAGCATCTTAAACATGCTTAAGTTCTGCGTCCCTCATAGGTAACAGAGATACTTTTCATATATTACGTATACTTATGTAAACCCTATGAAATTAGCGATAGCTTTATGCCAGTTTGACGATCGCACATTTCATAAAATTTACGATTTTCCGTTGGCAGGCTGTCTCAGGTTTGAGCTAAAAGTAGTGGCAAGTACTGAAAGCTTACATACCTCTTCTTCTGACAGACATTGCCAAGCACGCAAATAAAGAAACACCAGTGGACGATTGCACTTGCTCATACTACTCACAAGCCTTCTCGCCTTTTACCTTGCATGGAATCTAGGAGCCAACGATGTTGCCAATTCAATGGGCACGTCGGTTGGGTCAAAAGCTGTGACCCTACGTCAGGCATTAGTCATTGCAGGCATTTTGGAGTTTGCAGGAGCAGTGCTGTTTGGGCGGGGCGTATCAACGACGTTGGCAACAAAGCTTGTCAATCCGGCTTTCTTTGCGACAATGCCAGTGGTGCTTGTGGTAGGAATGGTTGCTGTGCTCCTTGCCTGTGGTATTTGGTTGAACATCGCAACGATCAAAGGTCTGCCAGTATCGTCATCCCACGCCGTTGTAGGGGCGATCGCTGGCTTTGCCTGTGTTGCGATTGGTCCTCAAGCGGTTGACTGGCGATTCATTGGCATCATCTCGCTCTCGTGGCTTGTGACTCCACTTGTGAGTGGCGCGATCGCAGCTTTATTCTACAGCCAAATCAAACACTGGATTCTCGACCAGCCAGACGCGATCGCTCAGCTAAGGGAATGGATTCCTTGGCTGAGCGTGGCTCTACTGAGTTCGTTTGGCATGATTGTGCTGCCAACCCTTGTGGAAAAGCCTGTTTTTGCGGCTCTACCACTGCCATTGCATACGGTTTCGTTAACCATTGGCGCGATCGCGGTGGTTGGGTTAACGCTAGTGAGTTGGCAGCACTTAGAGTTGAGAACCGCAGAGACGCAGAGACTTAGAGCGATTGAAGCTGACCCAGCTTCCCCTTCCTCAGTCCTGATTCCTGGCTCCTCAGCCCTTGCTTCTCACTCCTCACCTGTTGAATTCCTCCTGGCTCGCTTTCAACTTTTAAGCGCTTGTTTCGTTGCGTTCGCTCATGGGTCAAATGATGTCGGCAATGCAGTGGCACCGTTAGCCACGATCGCTTACATTCGTCGCACAGGCGGCGTTCCTTTAGAAAGCTTTGAGGTGCCACTGTGGGTTTTGATATTGGGAGGCATTGGTATTGTCGCGGGCTTGGCAGTTTGGGGCAAAAAGGTGATTGTGACGATCGGCGAGGGCATTATTCCACTACAGCCCAGTGGCGGCTTCTGTGCTGAACTTGCGACTGCCACAACCGTTTTGTTGGCATCACGCTTGGGTTTACCTGTTTCCACGTCCCATGCGCTGGTGGGTGGTGTGGTGGGTATTGGCTTGGTACAAACGACGAGCGCCATCCGTCTACAAACCCTTGGCTCGATCGGGCTTGCTTGGGTTGTCACGGTGCCGTTAGCTGCCGCTCTAGGGGCAGCTTTTTTTAGTCTCGGTCGCTGGTTACTACCGCTTCAGTAGAGCAGCGATCGCTGGAGTTCGGAGCTATCCTTCTACTCAACGTTTGTGTCATCATTACAGGCATTGAAAGTCGGTGGCGCTCTTTGACTGCATGAGCGGTTCTGGTTTCTGCCTGTGAGCAACTCCAGCATTCAACAGTTCCTTTCGATCGGTGAAGGCTTTGAGCTGTTGCTGGAAGCGTTGACGAACACGTTACCTGTTTTGCTCGACTGTCAGTAAGCGAACTTAATGAGACTGAACATGCTTGATGCTAAAAGCTGACGGCTGATCTAGCAGTCCGTCAACTAAAATTTGACGGGTAACCCAAAGCCGGGAAAATTTGAAAATGTGTTGTTTAAGGGTTTTCAACCCGTCAAAAAATTTTTGACAGAACACTAGGAGAGACGGTCAGTTTAATTGGGTGCTTTAATGATAAAAAATAAATACGGTTGGCTGCGATACATTTACCTGAAGTTATTGTTCATCCTTTCGCCACATTTGCACGCTGCTATTTAAATTTTTTCGCCTTTGAGTCATCGTTTCCTTCAAGGGCGAGTAACGTAAAAACGGATGATTTGCATGTGAAGCATAAGTTTAATCACCAGATGGGGCATTCTTACTGCTATACGCTGATCGGTTAGCACCTGTACTTAAGATTGGCAGATTAGAGGAAACCATTCATGGGGCAACTGGGGGATTCTCCAATGTCTGAAGGGCGCACTGCGCGATCGAATACACCTTATGGACAGCCAGAAGCTGGAGCGCCAAGCGCTCAAACGGTGGAGAGTGTCCTACAGTCTGTCACGCAGGATCTCACCAATCTTCAGCAGGGGGTCATTGGTCAGCTTTCACGGGACGTTGCCCGACTGCAAGCCGAAAAGCTCCGGCTCATGTCAGATATTGACAAACTGCAAGCCTATTATCAGACGTTGCAATCGCGGCAGTTAGAAACTCTCTCGCAGCAGCAAATTGCACAGCAGCAGCTTTGGGCAAAACAACTGGCTCAGGTGCTGTCAAATCACTTGCAAGCGCTGATGATACAGCGGCTTAATCAGCTTGCCAGTACTCACCAGGCTGTGCCGACCCCGCAACCTAATGCTGGTGTACCTCTGGCAGCCGCTAATGGTCATAGTGATCACGCTCACCGCTTGTTAGCGTCCTTAGATTCCACCTTTAGTACAACCTTCAAAGCGTTGCAGCAGGAGTTGAATAGCTATCAAAGCTCGCTGTCACAGCAGCTTAACCGGATGCAAAGCATGGAGCAGCAAGGCGAAGCGATTTTAGAAGCGCTGATTAACCGCCTGCGGGAACAGATGCAGATGGAAGCCAATCGCGTGGTCGCGCCGCAGATGCCTCGCGAGTATGGCTATCCCAAAGAAAATGGGTATGCCACAGAAGGCAATGATCCCAGAAGGGGCAACTACGCACCTGCTCCCACGAATGGCGGCACCGCTCAGCTTGATCCAGCGCTGCCTTCTCCGCCGCAATCATCGGTCAGGGAGCTTCATTCACGACCCAATCAACTTTATAATGCAGCATCGCCGCCGCCGATCGCGCGTCCGATTCCGCTAGAAGCACCGGGCGCACCGCTTCCCCTCCCCACCACGACTAGGCAAGAACTTTCTCATTTTCAAATCGGGCTGGTGCTGGTGCTAATCTCGACGGCGGCGCTGTCAGTCCACAACGTTGTGGTACGCATTATTGGTCGCGAGAGCGTCATCTTAGGTTGGTTGAGTGGTGGTATCAAGCTAGGCGGCTTTATTCAGCTTAACTTAGGTAATTCTCTGTTGATTCTATGGCTCCGGATGCTGATTGTGCTGCCGTTGATGGTGCCTGTCGCCATGTTTTTATATCCGCCTGTCTGGAGGGAGCTGAAGAAATTTTTGACGGCTCCCGATCGCCGCCCACTCTTCAATGTGGTTGGCAGTGGCATGTTTTTGTTCTTGTCTCAGGTACTGATTTATATTGCGATCGGAAAGATTGGTGCCGGTCCAGCGGTCACAATTTTGTTCATGTACCCGATCGTGACGGTGCCGCTGGCGTGGTTTCTGTTTGGCGATCGCCCCACTCGTCTGCGATGGGCTGTGATGTTCACGATTTTGCTCGGTGTGTTTTTTACGGCTCTGCCTGGGATTACATCAGCCAGTGGCACGATGTCAGGCGGTGGGGCATTGATCGCGATCGCGTCAGGGATCGCGTTTGCGTTTTACCTTCTCTGTATGCAGCTTGGCTTTAAGAAGCTCCACCCGATTCCAGTGACATTGATTCAGTTCTCAACGATTTTTGTACTATCTAGCGTCATTTTGACGTTTCTTCCACCCAAAGATGTCCAGGTGGATCACCCGCTTGGCTTTGTAGTGGGCGGCATTCTTTTAGGTGGTTTGACCCTCGTTGGCTACTTGACAAACAATTTTGGTGTGCGCTACATGGGTGCTGCGCTAGCGTCGATCGTTGCATCGAGCGGTCCTGTCGTGACGGCACTGCTGGCATTTCTGTTGATCAACAATCCACTACAATGGGTGCAAATTTTTGGCATTCTGCTGGTGACGTTAGGAGTAGGAGCGCTCAGCTTTGAGCGGATGAGACACCAGCGGCAAGCCGTCGCAAAAGCAGCCAAATAGCTGCGGGTTTTAAGCTGGCTTCCGATCAAGGGTAAAGGAGAGTGCTTGCACGATGCCTCTGTTGCAGCAGTAGAACTCAATGAGAGAGATCATTGATGTACGCACGGTTTGAGAGCAGCCGGATCGCTTCGCGAGCATATGCAGCCTGAGACCCAAGTCCGCCCAGAAGCTCATTTTCTGCGCTTTTGACAGCCATACCTATTGGCATGTCTACATTGCCATGCGGCTCCGCTGGAAATCGAGACGGCAACCAACTTTGTAAGCGCATGAACGTCGTACCCGTCGTGGCGACATTAAATTCATCCTGCTGGAACTGCTTGCCGAGCTTCCCCGACACGGTTATGAGCTGATCAAAGAACTCGAAACGCGCTATGGCGGCTTCCGTAGCCTCAGCCCCGGTTCGGTCTCTCCAACGCTGCAAAGGCTGGAGGAAGGCGGTTATCTTACTAGCGAAGCAACTGGAGGCAAGCGCGTTTATACGATGACAGAGGAAGGGGCAAAACTGCTGACAGAGCGGAAGCAGCAGACTGCTGCTGGTTCGCCGTGGGATGCTTTCAACAAGGTGATGGCAGGCAAGCCACAGGAATTTATGGCGTTACGCAAGGCGGCAACTGAGTTAGCGGGTGCTGTCATGCAGGTCTTTCGTAGCGGCGATTCAGAGCGCATGCACCGAGTACGCGATCGACTTAAACAGGTAAGGCGAGAAATCTACGCGATTCTAGCTGAGGAGTCGGAGGGGGAGACAGGATTCAGAAGTCAGGAGCCAGGAGTCGGAATGATCATTCTCTGCTGGCTTCTAGCGCTAGAAGGCTTGATTCCGACATATGATCTGTATAAATAAAATTTATACATAAGCTAAGTACTATGTTCTCCATAAGAAGCATTGGCTATGGATGATGCGTCAATGCTCTATCATTCTAATTGGAGCAAACATAGTCTGTTTCTAGGGTGTTCAGTTGTTCTTAACAACTGTAGCGAACGCTCATATTCATCAAGCCTTTTGAAAAACTTGGGGTCGTTTTATGGATCAGCTCCTCCTCCAGAGCATCTGGTTGGTGCCTTGCTACGCGCTGAGTGGTGCTGCACTTTCTGTTCTTTGGTTTCCGTCGATCGCCCGTCGCACAGGACCGCGACCTGCGGGCTACGCGAATGTAGTCATGACGCTTTTAGCGTTTTTGCACGGACTGCTAGCGCTACCAGCCACATGGCATCAGCCGCCACAGCAGTTTTTCTTTCCGTGGCTTAACGTTGCTAATCTGGATTTGACGTTGGCTCTGGAGGCCTCTTCCCTAACCGTTGGTGCAATGGTTTTAGTTACGGGCTTGAATCTGCTCGCACAGATCTATGCCATTGGCTATATGGAGATGGATTGGGGCTGGGCGCGGTTTTTCTCGCTGCTGTCACTGTTTGAAGGCGGCATGTGCGCGCTGGTGCTGTGCAATTCGCTGTTCTTTAGTTACATGATTCTAGAAGTTTTGACGCTGGGGACGTATTTGCTGGTGGGGCTGTGGTTCAATCAGTCGCTTGTAGTGACGGGTGCCCGCGATGCGTTTCTCACCAAGCGGGTCGGCGACTTGGTGCTGCTGATGGGTGTGATTGCGCTGTTGCCGTTGGCTGGCACCTGGAACTTCACGGAACTGGCAGAGTGGGCGCAAACTGCTGAGGTTGACCCAACGGTGATGACACTGGTCGGTCTGGCGTTGATTGCGGGTCCGATGGGCAAATGCGCACAGTTTCCGCTGCACCTATGGCTGGACGAGGCGATGGAAGGTCCATTGCCTAGTACGATTCTGCGGAACTCGGTAGTGGTAGCGACGGGAGCCTGGATACTGGTGAAGCTTGCGCCTGTGCTAGCGTTATCGCCCGTCGTGCTGGCAGCATTGGTCTGGATTGGAGGGATTACTGCGATCGGTGGTTCGCTGATTGCGATCGCCCAAATTGATGTCAAGCGCACGCTATCTTACTCAGTCAGCGCCTATATGGGCTTAGTCTTTATCGCTGTTGGTACGCAGCAGACTCAGGCGGCGCTATTGCTGGTGCTGACCCACGCCGTTGCGATCGCGCTGCTGGTGATGAGCGTTGGCTCCATTATCTGGAATAGCATTACGCAAGACCTGACTCAGCTAGGGGGGCTATGGTCGCGTCGTCCCGTTTCGGGCTTAGCGTTTTTGGTTGGCACCGCTGGCTTAATTGCTCTGCCACCCTTTGGCGGCTTTTGGGCGCTGCTGCAACTGGCAGACGGCTTGTGGTCAACCCAACCCTGGCTCGCTGGGGTTGTCCTCCTGGTCAATGGGTTAACGGCATTTAGCCTGGTGCGGGTGTTTAGCCGCATCTTTGGTGGGCAAGCGGATCCAATGGCGCAACGATCGCCCGAAATTCACTGGCCAATGGCACTACCAATGACAATCTTGCTGGGCTTTGTGCTGCATGTGCCGATCGTGCTGCAAGCGCTGTCACTACTGCCCGCTTGGGGAGCATTGAACAAAGACGTTGCTCTGCTGCTGGTATGGTCAAGCCTTTTTGGTGGCAGCCTCAGTGCGATTGTGTATTTGGGCAAGGCGATTCCCAAGCCTGTCCAGTTTCCCTGGAAACCGCTTCAGGATTTGCTTGCCTATGACTTTTACACCGCGCAGATCTACCGCATAAGCATCGTGTTTGGGGTTGCGCTCGTATCGCGTCTGACTTTCTGGTTCGATCGCTACGTCGTGGATGGCTTCATTAACCTGTTGGGCATCGCCACACTCTTTAGTGGTCAAGGCTTGAAGTACAGCACACCAGGTCAAGCGCAGTCTTACGCACTAACGATTGTGGTTGGCGCCGCTCTGGTCGGTTGTCTCATCATGTGGTCGCCTTTGTAGGGACGTTACATGTAACGTCCCTACAAAGTAATCCCCCTTTCATCCTTTATCCTTTCCTCCCATGCTCAGTACTCTCATCTGGCTACCCGTTGTTGGTGCGTTTTTGCTTGTTATTTGTCCTGAAGCCCGATCGCGGTTGGTGGCGTTGGCGATCGCCAGCCTCAACCTGCTCTGGACGCTCGTGCTCATGGCTCAGTTCGATCTCACTCACGTCGGGTTTCAAATGCAGGAGTCGCTGTCCTGGCTCGACTCGCTGGGGTTGACCTATCGGCTTGGAGTCGATGGCTTGTCGCTACCCTTACTGGCGCTGAATAGCTTCCTGATCTGGATTGTGATTTACGGCAGTAGTCAACAAATGATGCGATCACGCTTATTTTACGCATTGACTCTGCTGGTCTGTGGCGGCATTGCAGGCGCGTTTCTGGCACAAAATCTGCTCCTGTTCGTGCTGTTCTACGAAGTCGAACTGGTGCCGCTTTACTTGATGATTGCCATTTGGGGCGGTCCCAAACGCGACTATGCAGCGATGAAGTTCCTCATCTACACAGCAGTTTCGGGCGTGTTGATTTTGGTCGGCTTCCTGGGGTTAACCTGGCTCAGCGGTGCGTCGAGCTTTGACTATGGGGCGATTGACACGCAGGCATTACCCTTCAAAGCGCAACTCATTCTGCTGACCATCTTGCTCATCGGGTTTGCCATCAAAACGCCGTTGATTCCGCTGCACACCTGGTTACCTGATGCGTATGTGGAAGCATCGCCGCCCGTCGCGATTTTGCTGGGTGGCATTTTGGCAAAGCTGGGCACCTATGGCATCGTGCGGTTTGGCTTGCAGTTGTTTCCAGAAACCTGGTCGTTAGTATCACCGGGGTTGGCGATCGTCGGAGTTGTCACCGTGATGTATGGTTCCCTCACCGCCATTTCCCAAAAAGACATTAAGCGCATGGTGGCGTATAGCTCGATCGGGCATATGGGCTATGTGCTGGTCGCCTGTGCTGCGGGGACACCGTTGAGTTTGTTGGGCGCGATCGGGCAGATGGTCAGTCACGGCTTGATTCTGGCAATGCTGTTCTACCTGGTGGGTGTGATTGAAGCGAAGGTTGGCACCCGTGACCTGGACAAGCTCAATGGTCTGTTGAACCCGATGCGGGGCTTGCCATTGACGAGCGCCCTGCTCATCCTCAGCGGCATGGCAAGTGCAGGCATTCCCGGTCTAGTTGGCTTCATTGCAGAATTTCTGGTCTTCCAGGGTAGCTTTCCAGTCTTCCCCATTCCCACGCTGCTGTGCGTCATTGCCAGTGGGCTGACTGCTGTTTACTTCGTGATTCTGCTCAACCGCACCTGCTTCGGCAAGCTAGACAACGCAACGGCTTATTACCCCAACGTTACCTGGGCAGAACAAACCCCTGCTCTGGTGCTGGCAGTGATTATCATCTTCTTGGGCGTACAACCAACATGGCTGTTGCGCTGGAGTGAACCCACGACGAACGCAATGGTGGCGACGTTGTCGATCGCCAACAAGGAGCAAATAGCAAGCAAATAACAACCGTAGGGACGTTACATGTAACGTCCCTACTACAGAAGGCGAATTCAAACCTCAAAGCTTCCCCTACTCCCTACTCCCCACTCCCTACTCCCTACTCCCCACTCCCCACTCCCTACTCCCTTCCTATGCTTACCC
>Ga0163147_10009773_pt1 | contig 10313 bp, 8 predicted proteins | sample OliLakLV19MP6G1_FD_148597 | JGI IMG/M metagenome (GOLD analysis project Ga0163147, IMG submission 148597) | Freshwater microbial mat bacterial communities from Lake Vanda, McMurdo Dry Valleys, Antarctica- Oligotrophic Lake LV.19.MP6.G1 | ecosystem: Environmental > Aquatic > Freshwater > Lake >... | reverse complement strand
AGGCATGGCGGGCATTCCTGCCGGTTCGGTGGACGCGACAGGCTACGCGCGCGCGTCGATTGGCACGACGCTGAAGGCGGCTCGTGAACACGCTGGGCTTACCCAAACAGAGCTTGCAAAGTCCCTCAAGAAGAGCCAGCCCATGATCAGCGGCGCCGAGGGCGGTACCATTAGCGTGAGCGACCGCTACGTGTCGGCCGTGCTGAAGGCCTGCAAGCTGCCGGCAAACTGGACCGGACCCAAATCAACCAAGAGGACTGACCAAAAGAATGCTCGCGTATGATCGCGAGCGCTCTGGCGCGCGCTCTTGAAACCAGTGTCATCGAAGTTCCAAACGATCTTTGGCAACGATGCGCAGTGTTCCGAGGCAAACATAAACGAACGCGCGAGCTCGGTCGCGGTGATGCTGGGGTTGCGATAGATGAACGCCCACGCCATCGCCTTGAGCGAGTCTGCGGAATCGGCATCCAACAAGCGCTGCAAGTCATCTTCTGATGTGGCTCGGTAGATGGCGTTGTCTCCCTGGCCTGTGGTGAAGACGAGGCCGCTTGAGACGAGATCACGCAAAACAGCCCCCACCGCCTCCTCTCCGTCGCGCTCGAAGCGGCGGAGAACTTCCTTCCTGTGCATTCCCTCGTGCTTCCGGAGATAACCTAAAAGGGCTTCCCAGAGCGGCAGGCGGGAATTCTGCGCCTGCTGAAGCGCTGTCCTTCGAAGTCCTGGCCCGCTGCGACGGTGGCGCACTCATCAAGACGTCGGACAAGATCGTCTACGACACCGGCGGCGCCGAAGTCGATTACTCCGTCGCCATCGCCGGAATCACGGTCGCAGTGTCCGGCTCGCTCGTCGGTCTCCCCTTGCCAGTCGCTGCGCTCTGGCGGGGAGACGGAGCCCGTGACTGTGTGGCGGAGTCGCGCCCTTTTAGGGGCCGATTAAAACGAGGAGGGCGCGAAACATCCGGCCCAACCCCCAGCAACTTATCAATTGCTGGTATCTCGCGCTTTCTCGCCTAGCTCACCTAGGTTGCTCGAAGCAGCTGATTAACGGCGACGCCCCGAGGAATTGCTTCCCCAGGGCGCCTTCCATTGATTGCTAGGTAGAACTTACTGCGGATAACCCGGAATGTTCATGTGGATCTCGAACAGCCCTGCCGCTTCGGGTCCGCCCCAGTTCGGCACCGAAACGTACAGCGTTTGGCCGTCGTTACCACCGAAGGTCACGTTGGTGTTGAAGTCGACACCTGCGGGAGCGGGAATCGCACCAAGCAGTTCGCTTCGGGCGCTGAAAACCAAGATGCGATTGCCGCCAGGTCCGCCCGCAGTGACGTAGATGTTACCCGCGCAGTCGCGAGCCATACCGTCGGTCGGGCCCTGAATTGCCTGGGCCTCTTCGTTGGTCTGCGGGAAAAGGCGCTGCCCGTTGCTGAGCTCGCCATCCTCCGAGAGGTTGAAGCGGTAGGCACCCTCAGCGCCGCCCACAATCAGGAACTTTTCATTCAGGCTCAGCATGATGCCGTTCGGCCTGTTCCTGAGGTTGGCACCACCGGGAGGACCGTCAGGATGTGCTGCGTCGTAAAGCACCTCGCCAGTGGTACGAATATCGAGCGCAGTCACCGTGCCCTCAGTATCCACGCGGTACACGCGCTGCCCTTCGGTTATGCGGTCAGGGAAGTCGCCGCCGCCCTGCCGAGTGAGTTGTGGATTGATTCCTTCCGGCACGTTCCAAAGTGGATCGGTGAAGTAGATCGTGCCGTCGCGTGCGACTGTTAGGTCGTTGGGGGCGTTGAAGGGCTTATCGTTGTAGAGGCCAGCGATTGTTTTCGGCTTCTTTTCTGGATTGTTCCACTTGAACGAGGTGATCGAGCCGTCCAGCTGGCGGGCTGTGAGCAGCTTGCCCTGGAAGTTCACGGCCATGCCGTTGGTTCCGCCCTTCGCCACGTCGACAAACTTCGTCGCCACGGAACCGGGCTCCAGCCTCCAAATTACGCCCGCATTACCAGGTCCGATGTTCGAGTAGTAGATGGCACCGTTGTGCCACGTTGGGCCTTCAACGTTGTCGTTCCCGGGAGTTCCCCAATTGAGGCTCACGCCGGGCACGCGCGACCAACTAAGCCCACTTAGATTCACCTGAACGTTGCGATCGCTGGCTTTGCAGAAGCGATCCGGTGCGACGATGTTGTCGTCGTCTTCGTCTTCGTCGTCGTCTTGCTCCAGCTTAAATGTTGCCTGACTTGCGTCATCGCTGGCTTGCGCGTCAACGCCACTGCAACCGAGAACGGAGCCGGCTCCTAGAATGCCGAGCCCCCAAATAAGTTTTGAAATGATGCTGGTTGAGTTCATGAATGTCTCCTTGAAGGTTGCGACTCGCGTATTAACCCCGAAAACAAATGAACGAAACAAAGCTCCCCTCATTCGTCGCCGCAAACGCGAGTCGTGACCCCTCATATACATTCCATCTGGGGCTGTCTACGAAATAGTTAAGTGAAGTTTGCGTGACGCCGCAGAGTACCTGCTGACCGACCCGCCGGCTTTGACGCGCGCAAACGTGTTACTCTACCGACTGAAATTTGCACACGTTGCACGGAACGGGTACCACCAGGTGATCGCAACTTCAGGTTACTGCAACCCCAGAATTCGCTCAGGGGTGTGAGCGAATTCTGGCTTCAGTCTGGAAGCAATGAAACCGGCACGCTCGAAGCGGAGGAGGACCTCCTTCCAGTGCATTCCTAATGCTTTCGGAGATAATCTAAAAGGGCTTCCCAAAGAGCCACTGGTACGCGAATGCCCGCCGCTGTTAAGAGCGAAGCAATCAGAGCCGTGGTCTGATTCACGATGGCATCAATGAGAAGCTTGGTTTGCATGGCGTGGGTTGGCGGTGAGGATGCGAGCGGCCTAACGACTAACAGAGAACAGGCTCCGCGGCAGGTGTCCGCGCGTACACTGGCGCCGCTGTAGCGACCGGCGGGCCGGGCGGCACCGCTGGTGAACTTTTTTCGATGAACCGAAGAGAGTGCCTAGAACGCGCGACCCAAGCAACGCTCGCGATCCTTACGTTGCCACTGGTTCCGGGCTGCGGCGACGAGGCGGCAGACGCAACCCTCGGCACCCCCACCAATGCGGCACTCGAGATGTTCAAGACCAAGGCGGCAAGCCTCGAAGCCACGATGATCTACGACAAGTCCACGCAATGGAAGGGGACGGACAAAGCGGCCACACACGTGCCGACCGTGACCGTCACTGGCAACACAGCAGTAGTTGAGACACCGCACGTGCTCACGAATGCTCACTACATCACCGCGCTGTACCTGAAAAACCAGAAGGGCGAGATCATCGCGTTCGCTGAGCTTGCTCAGCCGGTTGCGCAAGAAATGATGCCGAAAGCGACCGCAACTTTGACCCTCCCAGCGGGCACAACCCAGGTTACAGCGTTCTCCCACTGCAATCTGCACGACGTCTGGAAGTCAGACCCTGTGAGTGCCGCGTAGGAGCGCCAGTTCCAACTCGTCGGCGTCACGCACTTGCCCGCATCAATGACGTTTCCGATTGCGATCACCCGGTGGTAGAGTAATCATATTCTGCGCTCTTTTCTCAATGTCGACCTCGACATTTACTCCTCTGAAGACTTGCAGCCCCTCATTCGGGCACTTGACCCGCATATTTACTTGCTTCACTGGGAAAAATTTGAACGCGCCACCTTTGAGCTAAGCCACCTCCCTCCCGACGCCGGACCCGAACAGCTCGTTCTCCAATTCGTCAGCGTGATCACAGAGTTGCCTGAAGCTGCCCGCGAGCTCTGGGATCGCGCGACGCGGCGCGTCTTCGACATTGGCTTCAACAGCCGGACTGCTCCCTACCAGGAGTCCCACCAGCTTGCGCCTGGAACCTTGAGAGCTGTAGCTGACATTGGGACGGAGATAGCAATTACCGTCTACGATCTACCAGCAGGCGAGGTGGTCGCTGAGCGAAGCAACAAAGGTCTGCGGTGACGATCTAGGTTTCCAGTGCTTTGGCGATTTTGGGCGGAAGTTCAAGTCGACCGAACTGATGCTTCGGATACAGGTAGTCTTCCCCGGACTCGTCCACCACTCGCACCATGCCAACCTTCGCAGCGCGGGGGTCGGGCATTGTCCGGTAGATCTTCCTTGCCTCTAGCGACGCCGGGTAACCCTCGTTCGACAAACACACCACGAATGTTTGGCGCTCATGCGATGATACGCTTGATTTTCGTTTCCTTGCGGCCGATGCCGTGGGCTTCGTACCAGTGAATTTCTGCGGTGTGGGTGCGGCCATTCGGGAGCCTAATCTTAGCAATCCCCTTGCGCTTCCGCCAGCGTCCTTTCCCGTACGCCCGTTGAAGTCGTCGCAGTTCACGAATTTCCCGGCCGACCGTGATCGTTTCCACGTTCACAATGGGACCAACAATCTCGAATCACGGCGGGCCATTACAGCATATCGCTGGCCCTTGCGCCAGCTGGCAAGCTCGCCTCGACGGTCCCTTTGGCGCCCTGAACATCGGCTCTCGCACATGCTAAAAATCGATGATCCGGCTTCGAACGCCCCTGAGATATGTGAAAAACCGACCGCGTCCCAACCACGTCCGTTGTCCGAAGAGGAAGCATTGGGTCGGGCCCACCGTCATATTGGAACAGCACTACAGGTAATCGTTTTCCACCTGCTGTGATGTTCCTCGGTGCGGTGATACGATACGGCAAGCGTCGGGTTTGGCCTGCACGGTCAACATAATCGATGGTATCGATGCATTGTGCGACGTCCCCAGTCGCGGAGCCTGCACACGAATCAAACAAGCGAACCGGATGGGGCCCGCCACCCGAGAACGGGAAAGTCGCGTCGCTCACCCATGCTGCATCGGCTTACTCTGGCATGGTGCCAAAATACGAAACGCTCCGGCCCCCAAACGCCCCTGGCCTCATTTGACCCTTTTCTAGGCTGCGCACGACGCCCTTCCGTGATTCCTCGACATAGACTTGGTAGCTTTCGCTGGCGATGAGCGCTTCGCGAGCGAAGACGCTGAGTGCCGAATCTCGCGTCACAAACATGGGCTGAGCGTTACCCTGTGACTCAATGTAGGTGTAGAGGTGGCCGCCCAGAATTTCGGTGCGACCCCCGTTGATGGTCTCGATCAGGGTCGTGCGTGCTGCTTCTTCGGTTTTAAAGCCGAAGATCCACAGCGAGCCACCGTCGTTGATGATGTGCGGTCCTTTGGCCCGTGAGATCTCGGGCCAGATCTCGGGATTGAACTGGCGCGCCCAGATTTGCTGGTGCTTGATGCGCCACACGTCCCAGGGCCCACCACTCACATCTTCAAAAAACACCCGGCCGCCTTCGCCTGTGTAGCCTGCAATTTGGGAATTCTTGAGCACCAACGTGCGGGACGTCTTCATCTCGATTCGCGCGCCTGGAAACCCCGTTCCAATGCGTTCAATCACGACCGTATCGGATTCACCATCGACGAGCTTAAGCGTGCCGTGACCCTCTTTGCCACCGTAAATGGACGACTCTGTTCCGATCAGGCGCCGCACTTTTCCTCGAATGAGCACGGTGCCACGCAGCGTATAACTGCCGCGCCCACCGTCTCGGTTCGGTGCGTTCGAGAGATTGATGGTGGTCTTGCCACTGTCGATTGCACGCTGAAACGCTTCATCGTCAGGCTGGCCGTCCCCCGGGATGGCTCCAAAATCCTGAACGTTGCCCCACTCGCTCGGTGGATCCCAAGGGACGTCAGGCGTCTCTTCGATGCGCAGCGGAAAGGCGCGTTGACCGTCGCTCCACAATCTCTGCCGAGGCACGGAACAAAACCCATCCACACTGGCTCCAGTGGGCGTCCCTTCCGCCTTGGTTTCCAATGCGCGAGCATAGCCGCTCGTCGTCAGCCCGCGCACGAGAATATCGCCAGTTGTGGAGACGGCTGGAATAGAAGCTGTGGCGCTGGAAGTTCCGGTGAGCGTGCTCTCAAGCAACGTCAAAAATCCGCCTGTTGAGCGAATTGCCGGCACCGAGTTCTCACTCACGAGCTTGCGAATGCTGAGTGCCTGACCCGAGTCCAAGATCCCGTATGCTTTTTGGCCACGCAACGTGACAAACTCGAGCACCTGGCCATTGATCGGGCGCCCGGTGAGAATGCCAGTTTGAAAGCCGATGATGGTCACGTTCTTCACCAGGAGCGGGCCAATTTCGTTGGTGAAATTCATGTCGAGGCCGGTCACGCCAAAGCCATCACCTGATCGGATGGTCACGTCGCCGAGCAGGCCCTGGTTAGAAGCGTGAAACTGGATACCGACGGCGCCCGCATTGCCATGACCGGTGTCCAGCGTCAGGCTTCGAATCGAATTTCCGAAGCGTTGAGCAGGCGCTGGCCCCATCCAAATGACCGGCTTGGCGAGGTTAGAATTGCGAAAGCCTGAGGAGTTATCCGCAAGCTTCAAGATCGTGCTGCTTTGGCTCTCGCCTTCCAAAACAGTCTGTTTGTAGTCGTCGCCGTTACCCTTACCCGCCGGCCATTTGAGTGTATCCGAGACCAGGTAAGTTCCCGCGGGCAGATAGATGATGGCTTTGGAATTCGGAAAATCAGAAAGCGCCTGCTGGATCCTCGCCATATCGTCGCTCACACCGTCGCCTTTGGCACCGTAGTGGAGCTTCACGTCGACAAGCCCAGCGGTGTCAGGATAACGGCTTCCAGGAGTTATCTTGAGCTCGTACGGTCGTGTCTTGCGACTGGCCTGATCGGTATTTGGAGGCAGCTTGGTGCGCACACCGAGGCAATTGGACAAGAGGAGCGCGCTCAAGGCGAGAAACGGTAAGTGCGCTCGGGACGGCCCGCGTGAGATCATGGTGGGGAGCATCAGGCAATCGAACTGCCAATACGGGCCGGAGGCAAGAGCAGGCCAGCCCGTGCTGCCAGCTCAAACGTTCACGGGGCTCGCGCCAGGACTTGCAAACGAGAAATCGCGCCAGGCGTGGGGCGACCCGGCGCGCGTGCCCCCGACGGTGCGAATGAGTGGCTCGATTGTAACTTGCTCGTCGACCACTCGTACCTCCGCTTCGGGGCCACCCGCACGACACTCACTTCGGCTGCGCGCCCACCCATTCGGCGACCTGACTCAATGCAGGATTGTAGCCAAAGCTTGGGTCTGCTGTTGGGCGTGCCACGCCTTCCTTGGCATAGCGCGGGCAAACTGAGCCTATTCGTGCCTGGCTCTGCAGACCTTTCAGGAATCCGAGATGGCGTGGAGCGGGACGCGCGCCTGCCATGTATTGGGTTGTTTGGGCGGGGCCACCTGAAGGAGGATTACAGACGGGGCGATTCTCGGCGAGCACTCTGGCTTGCACGTCCTCAAGAGTCGTCGACCCGCTTGGAGCGGCGCCGCATTCGCAAGCCGATTCCCTCGGCGCCAGGAGGCAATCAACGGGTGAGGGTAGATCAAAGACGCAAGCATATTGCAGATCGTCTTGGAAGCCTCCGTCGTATTCATGGCCGTTCGCGGCGGCGTGTGGATCGGTGCTCGTTTTGGGCGCCAACGTTCGATTGGTTCGAGGACTGGTGCCGCTACGCGGAGCGATCGAACCGCGCATCAAAGGGTCACTCGGTGGCACATTTGCGCGAGGATCGCCCAGAATATTGCCCCAGATGCCCTCGGCCGCATATTGGTCCGGCTTGAGGTATGTTACCTGCGGCTGCGCGCCATTTGGATCGGTAGCGATAGCTTGCCACGGCACACCAACAATGCTCGTCACGAGAACCATCGCCGGGTTTCGCGGAGAGACGCCGCCTGGAGCAACAAACATGGGATTGTTCACCAGCTTGCCAGTTCGGTCCGGAATCTGAGATTGCGTGAGGGCATTCACGTAGCGCTCAACTGGATTGAGGAGTTCAAGACCGAAGCGCCGCTTTTGGTCAAAGCAACGAAGATTCATTGGGTCCTTCTCTGCGGCCAAGGACGGAGCCCCTTGGCACGACGGATCTTGCGCAACCGGTACACATCCGGGAGGAGCTGCGGCCTCGACCTGCGCACAGGAGCGACAGCAGGCGCTGTTCGGATCCGTGTCGCAGGTGCTCGTGGGAGTGGGCATGTTGAAACTCGCTGACGCACCATTTGGCGTCAATTTGTCGCTTGCGAGCAGCCAGCTCAGCCCGCCTTCCGCAGCTGAACAATCATCTTCCGTCGAGAGCATCACGATGGCGAGGTGCGAGTCGGTGCGTAGAAACTGTGAACGCTGCGTGAGGAGAGCAGAGTCCGTGCCATCGAGCGTAACGAATGAGTCGGGCTTGATGAGACTTTGGTACGGATCGGGCGCCACTAAGAAGCGATACCAAGCCTCGAGCGTGGCCTCATAACCGCAACCCGCGGAGCCCACAGCCTCAATGCCAGAGCCTACCGTATTGGCAAATGCGGTTAGGTTGGACTCCCCCACCGGAACTTGCCTCCCCTTTGGATCCCAAACCCAATACCCACGCCCGCTATAGCTCGAAATGTTCGGGTCGATCGACGCGATCAAGTGCGCGGAGTCGTTTTGCCTGGGTTGGGAGATCGTGTCAGCGCAGAAGGTGCCACCGAAGCCGCCCAAACTCGAAGTAATGACGCCCACCTGCAGATCCGCAACGGGTGTAAACTCGCGCTCGAACCCGACGGGACAAGCCACCTCAGCATTTTCAACGCGCTCCGTTGCCTGCGGGTTGCTGAGCGCCACGCAATTCGGATTGGCAAGCCGCGTCACTAATTCCTTGGCACCTTTGACCAAGATCGACTGAGCAGGGCCCATGTCCAGCGAGTTATCCACAACCAACAGCAAATCGAGCTTACGCACCGGTTTCGGCTCAAAGCTCAGACCCGAGGACCCAGCTGCTCCTCCGGAAGCTGTGGCCCCTGCCATTGCAATCGCGCCACCCACGTTTGCGAGACCTGCGGTGCCACCAGAACTCACTTCACCGAGCGCCAGAGCGCCACCGCTAGCTTGGCTAAGCGAGCTTCCCCCCGTGGCGTTTTTGGCGCCACCAAGTTCCGAGGCAGCACCAGCTTGCGATGAAGCGCCCCCCGCCGGATCCTCAGAAGAAGACCCCTTGCAGCCAGAAACAACCAGAAAGAGACCCAGCAGGCCCAGCCAGATCGATCGAGAGCGCAGTTGGTTGGCGTTCATAAGTTATCCTCGTCAAGTCTATTAGAAAATAAGGAAGAGTTTGCAGGAGGAGCTAGCGGAAGATCCGTTCGCAGTTAGAAAAAGTGAGGTTGGAAGTGAGCTTGAAGGTGGAACTCGGCGCACGACGTTCCGCATAGAAGAAGGACAGGTTGTACTCCTTGCCCGCGGTAAGGCCGAGAGTGTCGAGGCTGACCTGGCCCGTTTCCTGGGAGTGCACTCCGCCAACATCCACGGCAAGCGTCTTATCAATGAACACCCACAGATCGTCGTCGCCCAAAAATGAGATTACCTGACCAGGGCGAAAGATGAACTTTACGTTGAGCTCGAAGGTGAAGTGATAGTTGTGTGCGACTTGACCGTCTGTGTACACGCGATCCTGAGCCTGCGTCCCCTGGCCATCGATCGGGAAAAAGGCTGTGGATTGATAGGTGGTCGCGCCTGTCGGCTCGACGGTCTTGCTGAGTCCGGCTGATGGCGGTGGGTTGTCGAGATCGAGTTCGAAGACCGCGTTAGCCGGATGAGTGAGGCTGTACCAATCCCTAAAGGTGGACAAAAAGCTGATTTGAACGCTTCCCAGTGGTTGTGGATCGGCGTAGCTGGGACCGCCATCAGCGCCGAGAAGAGACATGACCAACCCTTGGGTGATGCCCGTTCCCACGTAAGCTTCAAAATCAGGGTGCGGATTGATGCCGGACAACGCCGAGTTGAAATCGCGCACTTGGCCGATCAATTTTGGCACACAATTGTTCGGATTCGGAGGCCCGCCGTAGTTGCCGCCAAAATTCAAGACCAAGCCGCCCATACCGGCATTAGGCGGCTTCATGCTAACACCTCCAGTGCCTCCAGAATTTTGGCTCCCCCCGGTCGCCGCCCCTGAACCCGAGGACGCACCGCCCGTCTTTCCGCTTCCCCCCATGCTCACCGAACCGCCCGCTGGACTGGCCTTCGAACCACCCGCCGTCGAAGACCCCATCCCTCCCGACTGCCCACCTGCACCCTCCGTTGCCTGCGCCCCGCACGCGGCAGACGCAACTGCCAGCACACCACCCAGCGCCCAGCGCCCAGCGCCTCTTGAATCCCACATCATAAGCAATTCTCCAACCCTTCGAGCACGCTGCGCAACCCTTGGTCTCCGCCAAAGCTGAGTTTGGTTGCGGAGGG
>Ga0163147_10009770_pt1 | contig 10315 bp, 8 predicted proteins | sample OliLakLV19MP6G1_FD_148597 | JGI IMG/M metagenome (GOLD analysis project Ga0163147, IMG submission 148597) | Freshwater microbial mat bacterial communities from Lake Vanda, McMurdo Dry Valleys, Antarctica- Oligotrophic Lake LV.19.MP6.G1 | ecosystem: Environmental > Aquatic > Freshwater > Lake >... | reverse complement strand
TCCCGCGCCGCGCACGCGGGCACCCACTTCTCAGGCCCCTGAAACACACCACACCGCCCGTCCTCTCACCCCAACCCGCGGCCCTCTCCAACCGCAACGCCCCAAGCGTCCGCGGCCGTCTCCGCGCGCTCGCATCTCCCCATCCCCTTCACCTTCGATCAACTGAAGTCCAAAGCGACAACGCGCGATTCTCCAGCCGGGCCCGGTTGGAACACCAGAAATACTGGACCACACCTCGCCAGGTTCCCGCGACCCCTCGGGCGGCGAAGAATCTCCGGTGAGCACCCCCAGCGACCCATCCCGGCTTCCCGCCAACCTGCCCGTCCCAATGGATGATGGCGCGTGCGATCACCTCGGCCGCGAGCCGTTTCTGACGTTTCCTCCCAACCTGAACCTTTCCAGCACCGATGGATCGATGGTCAACTTGTCCGCGCGGGCCGCCGAACCGATCGTGCTTTTTTTCTATCCACGCACCGGTGTGCCCGGTCAACCGCCGAATCTCGGCTTCGCCCTCGAGAACTGGGACTCGATCCCGGGCGCTTGGGGCTGCACCCCCCAGTGCTGCGGCTTCCGCGATACCCACGCTGAGTTCGCGCGGCGCGGCGTCACCCTCTTCGGCATCGGCACCAACACCTCTGACCACCAGCGCGAGTTCACGGCGCGGCAGCACATTCCGTTCCAGTTGCTTTCCGACAGCTCGCTTGGGCTGGTGCGGGCGATGAGGCTGCCGACCTTCGACTTCCCCGTCGAGAGCGGCGGCCCGACGACGCTCATCCGGCGCATGGCGATATTCTGCGATGCCGGCAGAATCGTCAAGGTCTGGTATCCGGTGTTCCCGCCCGATCAGAATGCGGCCCAGGTGCTGCACTGGCTGGCCCACCGCCCCCCGTTGCCCGCGCTCCAGAACTCTCGAGACCATCGCGCGGTCTCCATTCGCCGAATCGAGCCGCGAGACCTCGCGTTCGTGCGGCGGGAACTGACGCGGAACTGGAACGACACCGAGATCTGCTCGCTGGGCATCTGGCACGCGGCCGACTCGCTGCCGGGCTTCGTTGCCACGCGCGGCGATGGCCCCGAACCCGTCGGCCTCTTGACCCACACCCCGCCCGCGCACGGGTGCGGGTGCGAGGTCATCACCTTGTCGTGCTCCGTCGAGGGCGCGGGCGTCGGCTCGATGTTGTTGGCCGCCGCCGTCGAGGCGGCGCGGGCCGCTGGCTGCTCGCGCGTGTTTCTCACCACCACCAACGACAACCTGCGGGCGATCGGCTTTTATCAGAAACGCGGCTGGTCGCTCGTAGCCGTGCATCGCGGCGCCATGGATGAGGCCCGCAAGATCAAGCCGTCGATCTCGCGGATCGGCATGCACGGTGTCCCCCTGAGGGATGAGCTGGAACTGGAGACGGTGTTCGAGCGGCGGCCATGAAATGGCGCACGGTCGCACGCGATGACAATGACCGCCAAAGGAAAACGTACGATGAGACGATCGAAGAAACTGATGTTGACCGCAATCGCGGTGTCGCTTGCGGCAATGCCGATGCTCGCGCCCGCGGCATCCGCGCGAGATCACCTGCCCATCTCAGCCCCGGCCGCCGCCGAACCGCTGATTCCGACCCTGACCGCAATCGGCAGCGCCACCATTTTCCGCACGCCCGATCAGGCCGTCGTCTCCCTCGGCGCGGCCACCGTTGGCAAGACCTCGACCGAGGCCCAGGACAAGCTCAACAAAGCGCTCGAGAGCATCGTGGCCGCGGTCAAGAGCTTGACGCTCCCGAACCTCAAGGTTCAGACGCAGTGGCTGTCCCTCAATCCGGTCTACGAGCAGATCGACTACCGCGAGCCGCAGACCGTGCAGCGCGAGCCGAAGATCATCGGCTACAACGCCTCGAATACCGTCCGCGTGACTGTCGGCGATGTGACCAAAGCGGGCCAGATCATCGACACCGCGATCGGGGCGGGGGCGAATCAGGTGCATGGGCTGAGCTTCGAGCTCAAAGACGACGCGGCCAGCAAGGGAGAAGCCCTTCGGGCCGCGGCAAAAGATGCCCAAGCCAAGGCCGCGGCCATGGCCGATGCCCTCGGGCTGCGGGTGCTGCGGATCGTGGAGGTGCATAGCGGCGCGATGCCGCGGCCGATGCCCATGTACCGCGCCCTTCGCGCTCCCATGCACATGAAAGCCGATTCGGCGGAAATGGCCCAGACCGTCCTTGAGCCTGGCGAGGTGTCGGTCAGCGAGCAAGTGACGGTGACGGTCGAAGTCGCGGAGAAGTAGCCGGCCAACCCTACCATTCCCGCATGTCTGACCGCCTCGAAGTCGCCAAGACCTACAAGCTCTTCATCGACGGCAAGTTTCCCCGCTCCGAGAGCGGACGAACGGTCGTAGTGAACGACGCCAAAGGCAGCGTGTTCGCGCACGTCTGCCGCGCCAGCCGTAAGGATCTTCGCGATGCCGTCGCCGCTGCCCGCAAGGCGCTGCCGGGCTGGAAGGGCGCAACCGCCTACTTGCGCGGTCAGATCCTCTACCGCATCGCGGAGATGATGGAGGGCAAGCGGGCCGAGTTCATGGAAACGCTTCGCGTGCGTGGGAACGCTCTGGCTAAATCGAAGAAAGCCCGCCCCCCGACCCTCTCCCTCAGGGAGCAGGAGAGAGAAGTGACGGCCGCAATCGACCGCGTCGTCGCCTACGCCGGCTGGGCCGACAAGTTTCAACAGGTGCTCGGGTGCAACAACCCCGTCGCCGGGCCGTACTACAACTTCACCGTGCCCGAAGCGACGGGCATCGTTGCGGTCGTCGCGCCGGATGAGCCGGGTTTGCTTGGTCTGATTTCGCTACTCTGCCCCGCGATCTGCGCGGGCAACACCGTGGTCGCGCTGGCGTGCCAGCAACATTCCATCGCCGCGGCCGTCCTCGGCGAGGTCATCGCCACCAGCGACGTGCCCGCTGGTGTGGTCAACATCCTCACCGGTTTCCGCGAAGAGCTTGTTCCGATCATCGCCAGTCACCGCGACATCGACGCCGTCTCCGCCGCCGGCCTCAGCGACGCCCACCGAACCCTGCTCCGCGAAGGTGTCGCTGAAAACGTCAAGCGCGTCCGCGTGCTCGATGATGTCGATTGGTTCGATGCCGCCGCGTGCCAGCACCCGTGGTGGATCGAGTCGATGGTCGAGATGAAGACGATGTGGCACCCCAGCGCCGTGTGACGCGTCGCGCAGCGATCCGCGATGACGGGCACGCACCGCGCCGCAACACTCAATCCGCCAACCCCGACCCCTGCCGCGTCCAGAAGTGCCGACCGAGCATCGCAAAGAACCTGCCAAACCCCATCGGCCGCACGCCCTCTCCAAAACGCTCTGCCCCACGGTCGTATAGCAACTCCCATTGCCTTCGCAGCACGCCCAGCGCCCACGCCGCCGACTTCTCCGGGTCGTAGATGTTCGTGCTCTCCCCCAGCGTGCCGTTCATCTCGATGATCGCGTTCGTATCCAGCCGCCCGGCCCGCAGGTCGCCCGCATCGCGAAACCGAATGTCGAAGCGAACCATGTCGAGGCTGCCGCATTCGCCGGTTCGTCCAACGAATGCCGCCGCGATCGCATCCACCGCTCGCTCCAGCTCCGGCGTCATGAACTCCCGCCCGTCGCGGAACAGCGTCCCCTGACAGTGATTGCCGGCACCCGCCAGCAGCATCCGCTCCCCCGCGCCCGGCACATCCAGCCTCCGTCCCGCAAGGCGCTCCAGAAACACCCTCGCCTGAAGCCGATACCGCGGATGCCGCCAGATCAGTTCTTCGAGCGTGCGACATCCATCACCTTCGATGTACGAAAACTCCTTGAGCGTGATGGAGAACAAGCGGCCGCGTCGCTCGCCCTGTCCCGCCCGTTCGATCATCGCTGTTCGCACCCACACCGCTCCGATTTCACCTGGGCCATGATGCAGCGGTTGCAAGAGCGCATTCTGCGGCATCATCTCGAAGTACTCGGCCGCATCCTGTCGCGTGTGGATGCGCCGAACCGAACGGCCGCGGTATCCGGAATCCGGTTTCAGAATGACCGGCCATCGCAGCCCATTCGCCGCATCTTCAACGGCGGCCGCCACGCGCCCAGCGCGCTCTTCCGCCGCTCCCTCCGCCTCGACCAGGTGCGTGGCGCATACCGCCGGATCGCCGGAACGCGCCAGCCCGCGCATGATCGCGTGCTTGGATTCCCCAAGAAACCCGCCCCCGTTCTCGATGCCCGGGTTGCACGCGGTGAATGCCAGCGGTTGCCGCGTGCGAATCGCACACCGCACGAACATCGGCGCGAGCAGCATGTACACGATCCATGTGGGCCAGAATTCGAAACGTGGTGCCCGAACCCACATCGCGCGCAGCGCCCGCCTGCCCGGAATCGTCATCAGATGATCGGCAACCCCGACGACCACGCGGGCCGCGAGCAGTCCCAGCGCCACACCCGCCCATCCCCACGGGTGATACGGATCGCGGAGGATCGGCTTGAGCGCGAGCAGCGCGACGATGAGCGTGAGCGTGCGGTGAATGGCGAGCGCGCCCGCGGCCGCCAACGCGAATGCCGCGACCGCCAACGGCTTGCGAATGGCCGCCATCGCGCACCCCGCTTCGACGCGGAGATCGATTCGGAGGACCGCCAGCATCCCCGCCCACACAGCGCCCCGCCTCACACGCTCGCGCCATTCGCTCTCCACATGTCGGGAGCTTCGCGTTGGCGGCCGCGCCCGCCACGCCTGCAGTCCGAGCCAAACCCACGCGCCAAGCACCAAGCCGACCAGCACGACCGCGTAGTCCGCCAGCGCGCACATCACCAGCGCTGCTCCCAGCGAGACTGTCCACCGCGATGACGGGCCGCGGCGGGCGCTCGCCACCGCGAGCAGCCCGGCGATCAGCCACCACGGCAGCCCGATGATCCATGTCGCCGCCGGCGGCCACCGCCGCCGCACATCATCGGCATCATCGACGACCAACGCCGGAGCGGCTGCGCCGAGCGGCTCCCACGCCACCGCTCCCGCCTCCACATCTGTCCAGAATGATTGAAGTACCCCGCCCGCCCGATTCTTCGCTTGCGCCGACCAAAATGGAACAAAATGCGACTCCGGCAGCATCACCAGCCGCGCGCCAGGAATAGCCTGAGCATGCACCTCCGCGGTCCACGCGGGAACCAGAAAGTCGCGCCGCCCGTGCAGCACGAGCGTCGGAACGCGCACGCGACCCATGACATCGGACAGCGGCCGCTGGTCGGAGTCGGCAAAGAAGCGCGTGAACGCGGGCGGCGCGGTCGCAATCGCGCCAAAGTGAGGAACTGTCCAGGGAACGACGCGCCGCAACAGGTCGCCCGCGGCATATCGCGCGTGCTCGAACGCATACGACCGCGACCCTTCAGTCTCCTGCATCCCGATCGAAGCGAGCAGCGTCAAGCTGGCTATGCGCTCCGGCAGCATATCGGCGACGTGCAACGCCACGCCGCCCCCCTGCGACCAGCCCAGCACATGCGCACGCGGTATGCGCATCGCCTCGAGCCACGCGACCACCGCCCGCGCATCGGCGAGAATCGAATAGTCTTCGACATCGCGCGTCGACCGCCCGAAACCCGGCATGTCGAGCGCGTAGATGTCGCGCCCACGCACTCCTTCTCCCACCAGCATTGGAGCAAGCGAGGAAAAGTCGGCCGCGCGACCCGGCCCGCCATGGATGAGGATTACCGGCGCGGACAGTTGCCGGGCCGACTCGGGCAAGTCCCGCTCCGGTCCCCACCGCAGCCAGGCCAGGTCGATGCTTTGAGCGCTCGTGGCAGGCGCGACGATTCGCGACGCTCCCGCAACCGCACCCGTCGGAATCTCTCCCTCCGGCCGCACACGCGCCCCGCGCGCATTGACCCACACCCACGAACACACCAGCAGCGCGAGATACCCCGCCAGCAACGACCGCCGCCAACGCTTCCACCGATCTGGCGACTTCACCCGCACCACACTTTGCTCCTCCAAGAACCGAGTAGACTACCGAGTTCCAACTCGCGTCGCCGGAGCTCATTCCTCCGTTCCGCGCTTCGCGCTCGCCACCGCCCGATGCCCAGCTCCACCCGCCATCTCCAAGCCATCATCTTCGGCGGCGGCATCGCCGGCCTGTGGACGCTCGCGCGTCTGACGCGCGAGGGCTACGACTGTCTGCTCCTCACCACCGAACCGCTCGGTGCGGGCCAGACCATCGCCAGTCAGGGCATCATTCACGGAGGCATCAAATACACGCTCGGCTTGGCGGAAATCGGCGATGCCTCGCGCCGCATCGCTGAGATGCCGGAGATCTGGCGGGGGTGTCTTGAAGGCCGCGGCCAGCTCGACCTCACCGCCGCCCGCGTGCTCAGCCCGCATCAATACCTCTGGACGACGCCGGGCCTGATTTCTCGCATCGCAGGATTCGGAGCCTCCCGCGCGATCCGCACCGAGGTTGTCAAACTTGCGGCGGGCGGGGAAGGGAGCGAGGGGGGGCGTCCGGCGGTGTTCGCGGGTGCGCCGCGCGGCGTAGATGTCTATCGCGTAGAGGAACCCGTGCTCGCCGTGGATTCCGTCGTTCGGGCGCTGGCCCTCCCGCTTGCCGATCGAATCGGGTACATCGACTTTCCGGGCGATGTCCGGTTCGAGACCACCGAGCCTTTCGGGCTGCGGGCCATGGAACTGCTCGGCATCGGCAAAGCCCGCGCGACCGTTCGCCTGACCGCCGACCGGTTCATCCTCGCGGCCGGGGCCGGAAACCAAGGGTTGCTCAACACCATGAACCCCGGCGGCTTTGCGCTCATGCAGCGACGCCCACTGCACATGGTGATCGCGCAGTTTGGAGACGGCTGCGAACGAGGCAAGCTCGCGCTTTTTGCACACTGCCTCGGGGCATCCTCACTGCCGCGTCTCACGATCACCAGCGCGGGCACCGTCTGGTACATCGGCGGCCAGATCGCGGAGGTGGGTGTCGGGCGATCCGAAGCCGATCAGATCGCGGCCGCGCGGGCCGAGCTGGCGGCATGTCTGCCCTGGGTGAATCTGGGCGACGTCGAACTCTCCACCTTCCGCATCGACCGGGCCGAAGGGGTTGCCAACCACGGGGAAATCGGCAAGCGCCCCGATGGACCGGTCATCACCGAGATCAACAACGTCATCGTTGGATCGCCCACAAAGCTCGCGTTTGCGCCGGCGTTCGCCGAGGAGGTGCTTGGGTGTATGGTGGCAGGGAATATCAGCCCCGCCGCATCGCCCGATCGTGCGTCCCCGCCCGCGACGCGCCGGACGGCACTCGACGGCGTCGATCTCGCCCACCCAGGCTTCGCGAAGTATCCGTGGGAGCGCGCGTAGCCATGCAGATACGCCCACTCGGCAAGACGGGCCTGGTCGTGAGCGCGCTTGGTCTCGGCACCGTCAAGTTGGGACGCAATACGGGTATCAAGTACCCCGGCGGCAACGGGTTTGCGCTTCCCACCGATGAGCAGGCCGCCGAACTGCTGCGCACAGCGGCCGAATGCGGCATCACGCTCATCGATACCGCCCCCGCCTACGGAACCAGCGAAGAGCGGATCGGCGCGCTCATGGCCGCCAACCGCTGGTTCGGCGGCCGCGATCGCTGGATCGTCTGCAGCAAGGCAGGTGAAGAGTTCGACGCGGCCACCACCACCTCGCGCTTCGACTTCTCTCCCGCCGCGATCCGCGCGAGTATCGACCGCTCCCTCCGCCGCCTGCGCATCGACACGGTTGACATCGTGCTGCTGCACTCCGACGGGCGCGACGAGTGGATCATCCGCGACAGCGGCGCACTCGAGGCGCTGGGCGACGCACAGCGTTCGGGCAAGGTCCGCGCGATCGGAATTTCAACCAAGACCATCACCGGCGGCCTGCTCGCCATCGAGCACTGTGATGTGGTCATGGTCACGCTCAACACCGCAAACACCGGCGAACTTCCAGTCATCGATGCCGCGAAGAAACGCGGCGTGGGCGTACTCATCAAGAAAGCTCTCGCCGGCGGGCACGCGACGGAGCCGCGAATGGCCATTGCCTACGCTGCGGAAACCGCAGGCGTGAGTTCGGTCATTGTTGGCTCCGCAAATCCGAACAATATACTAATAAACGCATCCGCCTTAGCGAGATGACGCTGACAAATTTTGCGCGATTCATAGTCTATTTTCTATCATCGCCACGCCTTCGCTTGATTTGTATAGACTGGTCTGTATAATTCTGTGTTGTGCGTTGAGTTCTCCGCGCGACCCGTTCCGGCGGCCATCCGGCAGAACACCGCATTGACCCAAGGAGATGACCCATGTCACGCTTGCAGACTATCGACCCCGCGACCGCAACCGGCAAAGCCAAGACCCTGCTCGATGCCGTCAAGGCCAAACTCGGCCTGGTCCCCAACATGACCAGGGTGATGGCCAACTCGCCCGCCGTTCTGGAGAGTTACCTCGGCTTCAGCGGCTCGCTCGAACATGGCGCATTGCCGGCCAAACTGCGAGAGCAGATCGCCATCGTCGTCGCCGAAAGCAACGAGTGCTCGTACTGCCTCTCGGCCCACACCGCGATCGGAAAGATGGTCGGTCTTTCTCCCGCGGAACTCTCGACCGCCCGCCGCGGCGAATCGGCCGAGGGCAAAACCGCCGCCGCCCTCGCCTTTGCCCAGCGTGTCACCGTCACTAATGGCGCGGTGAGCAACGATGATGTGAAGCGCATCAAGGCCGCCGGATACACCGACGGACAGGTCGCTGAGATCGTCGCCAACGTCGCCCTCAACCTCTTCACCAACGTCTTCAACAAGGCGGCCGACACCGAGATCGACTTCCCCAAGATCGAGGCCGTCGGGACGGGCTTGCCCGCCTGAGCTTCGTCGCCGCTCGGATATCGTCGGGCGCGAACGTCGGACCCGTTCGCGCCCAACGATGCTCTTGGTATGCCCAAACGCGCCGTGCCCAAACCCGATCCCCTTCCGCCGGCTTCCCAGCGTGCCCCGCGCAGCGAGATCCCCGCGCGTCAGCGCCTCATCGACGCCGCCACCGAACTCTTTTACCAGCACGGCATCGAGTGCGTTGGCATCGACGCGATCATCGAGAAGGCCGGCGTCGCGAAGATGTCCCTGTACAACCACTTCGACTCGAAAGATGAACTGGCCGCCGAGGTCTTCCGCGTGCGCGATCAGATCTGGTTCGAGTGGTTTCTGCGCGAAGTGAATCTGCGGGCCGAGTCGCCGCGAGAACGGCTGGTCGCGGTCTTTGATGTGCTTCGTGACTGGCACGCCCAGGCGGATTTCGCGGGGTGCGCGTTCCTGAACGTCGCCGCGGAGATCCGCAAGCCCGATCATCCCGCCCGCAAGATCGCTCTCGATCATCACCACCGTTTGCGTGACTACCTCACCGCACAAGCGACGCTCACGGGCGCGACCGATCCGACAACGCTGGGCGGCCAACTGGCCATCCTCGTCTGTGGATGCACGCTCTGGGCCACGCTTGAAAGGTCGCCGACATGCGCCGAGCGGGCCAGGTCGGCGGCCGTGCAACTGATCGCGGGCGCGATCAGCGAGACTTCATCATGATTCGACGCGAACTTGAACCGGCACTTCACGCCCGCTCGCCTTCCGCCTCATCCCCATATTCCCAAGTTGCCCGCACGCCGCCATCGTGTCGCGCCCCTTGGTCCGCCGCCGCTTGGCGTGTACGCGGTTCTCGATCAGCCACCCCAGAAACCGATCTACATCCGCTTCCTCGGGCGCGGGCCAGGGCGATTGTTGCCGCGGGTTGTACGGGATCAGGTTCACCAGCCCAGGCAACTCCGGCTGCCCGGCATACCGGCCGCTGCCCAGAACATACTCCGCCAGCTCGCGCGCGTGTTCCTGCCGATCGTTGATGCCGGGAATCAGCACATACTCGAAGCAGATCTTCGCCGCCCCGTAAATCGGCCACGCTTCGATCGCCCGCCGCAGTTCGCCCAGCGGCCACTTCCGGTTGACCGGCATGATCTGCCCGCGAATTTCGTCGTTGGGCGCATTCAGGCTCACGGCCAAATTCAAGCGGTGCCAGCCGGGCTTGCGTACCTGCTCGGCCAACCGCGCGATCCCGTCCACGCGCCCGACGGTCGAGATCGTCACCTTGCTCATCGGCACGCATGCGCCGTTGTGATCCGTGAGCGTCTCGATCGCGCCGAGGACCGCCTCGAGGTTGTCCATCGGCTCCCCCATGCCCATGAACACCACGTTGCGAATCGTGTCTTGTTCACCCTCCCAGAGGGATGGGGTCAGGGGGAGTGTTCGAGCGGCACCACCACCGGCCACATCACCCGCCCCATCACCCA
>Ga0163147_10009764_pt1 | contig 10318 bp, 7 predicted proteins | sample OliLakLV19MP6G1_FD_148597 | JGI IMG/M metagenome (GOLD analysis project Ga0163147, IMG submission 148597) | Freshwater microbial mat bacterial communities from Lake Vanda, McMurdo Dry Valleys, Antarctica- Oligotrophic Lake LV.19.MP6.G1 | ecosystem: Environmental > Aquatic > Freshwater > Lake >... | reverse complement strand
GATGACCTGATCGCAGATGACTTGCTCGATGAAATCCATCGCACCCGCGAGGACATCCGACGCCAGCAGGAACAGATCACCGAAGCCCGCGAAGCGATTGAATCCGAACACGCCGAATTGACGGTTCGCTTAGGCGCGGCAGAGGACGAACGGCGTAACATCATCGCCGCCGCCCGCCGCAGTATGCAGCACGAAATGGACGAGTTCCGCAAAGAGATTCGCCGCCTTCGCGGTGATATGCGCGATGCATCGCTCCCGCTGGAAAAACTGCGCGAAATTCAACAGGCAACCGACTCGCTGGATAAAGCGGTCAATCAGCCGGTGGTCACATCGCCAAGCGTGCCGCAAACCGACATCACATGGATTCCACGTTTAGGCGATGCCGTCTGGTTGGATGCCCTCAAAGCCGAAGGCACGGTGATCGAACTGGACAAAGAAGACGCCGTGTTGCAAATCGGTTCGCTGAAAGTACGCTCTAAACTCGGTGATCTCAAGAAGCCGACTCGCAGCGAGAAAAAGACGCTCAAGAAGAAATATGCATCCAATTACGAACCCTCGCAGGATGTGATCGTGCCGCGTGGTGTATCGCCGGGGATGGAGCTTGATTTGCGTGGGACGCGGGTCGAAGATGCTCTCGCCAAACTGGATACTTACATCGATGCGGCGTACCTGTCGGGGATTCCGTTCGGGCGCATCATTCACGGCAAAGGCACAGGCGCACTCCGCAAAGCCGTTCAGGAACGGGTAGGCGAACACCCGTTGATCTCGAAGGTTGTTCCCGCGCCGCCTAAAGAAGGCGGCGAAGGTGTGACGATCATCTATATGGTGCCGACAAATTAAATCTACGTAACCTGAGTTTCGGATAGACCCCACCCCCGACCCCTCCCCGAATTCAGGGAGGGGAGTCAGCAAAAGCGTCGTTTACATTAGAGGATGAGCCGGAAATAGACACTGACGGAGCGCGTTTGAGCCTCCTTTAGGAGGCTTTCTACCCCTTGCCGGAGGCTTGAGCCTCCGGCAAATCGCTTCACTTGCTGCATATGGGACTGAGTGTCTTTACAATCCCGGCGGAAAAACTTCAACGTAGTACGAGGTATTGTCGCCTTCGGCAATCCACCCGATCATGTCGTTGTAGTCGATGCGATACCACGCATAACGTTCGCTGCATATGGGTCCTTCTAGCACAAAAAAGACCTCATTACTTGCGATTTGGGCAATGCGATCATTGTCCGTGCCGGGTTGTGAACGCATATTCACCGGACGAGGGTCTTCTGTCGCTACCCGCGCCCGCTCATGCACGATCAAGCGCGTGGGTGGCGCGTTAGGGCAAGTAGGTTCGGGCGTTCCTGTTTGGCTGTGAACCACCACCACCGCCGCCAACGCGAACATGATGATACCTAGCATCAAAATGCCACGTTTCACCGTTTGCACCATTATCACCGTTGCAGACCCCAGAGCATCACGCACGCCCCACCACGCGATCACCCCGAATGCAATTGCATACACCAGCAAATAGGGGATGTATCCCGGCGCATAGTGAATGGCTACCCACACCCCCCACAGCGTGTAAAGCGACAGCAGCACTTCCCACATGAAACTTTTGTTGACCAAACGCGCATAATGCTTATGCGCTGGATTGTTAGATTTCATCGAGGCGAATTTTGGCGTCCGCTTAAATTCTTCCCGTTGATTCAACAGCCCGCTCATCACGGCGCGGGTGTTCGTCCATGACATACCGGTGCCAAGCGCGATCAGCGCGGGCAGCGCGAGCAGTTTGTGTTTCCAATTGCCGTAAAGCGCCTGTTGGCTGATGATGTACAACAGCGGCGGACCCAAGCCCACGATTCCCAACGCGCCTAACCCGATCTGCTGAATTGCGTGAGCGATCAACAGCGGCGGCGTGAGCAAAATCATCAGCATGATCACGGGATGTACAAGATATTGCGAGAGGTGTAGGGTCGCCATGATGCGCTGTGCCAGCGTCAAACGCGGGTGACGCCACACGGGACCCATCAACAGCGTGAAGCATTGAGTCCCGCCCTTCGCCCAGCGTGATTGCTGCTGCTTGTAAGCGGCGATCTCTAACGGCAGTTCTCCCGGCACAACCACATCGGGCAGGTACAAAAAGTGCCAGCCGATCAACTGTGCGCGATAGCTGAGGTCAAGGTCTTCCGTCAGCGTTTGATCTTGCCAGCCGCCCGCTTCTTCAATCGTCTTGACGCGCCACACCCCGCCCGACCCATTGAAATTCATCAGCAGTCCGGCACGACTGCGGGCGGTCTGTTCGACCACGAAATGCCCATCCAACGCCAGCGCCTGACTTTTCGTCAGCGCGTTGTCGTCGGGGTTCAAATGACCCCAGCGGGTCTGCACCATGCCGACCTTCGGATTTGTGACTAAATAGGGAATTGTGCGAATCAAAAAGTCTGGCGGCGGGATAAAATCCGCATCCAGAACGACGACGTATTCAACGTCGAGCAAACTTAAACCATACGCCAACGCGCCCGCCTTGTAACCTTCGCGTGAACCGCGTCGCACATGGGTGATGTTGATCCCCTGTGTTTGCAATGGGGTAATCACACGGGCGATCAGGTCAGTCGTTTCATCAGTGGAGTCATCCAACACCTGAATGAACAACTTTTCACGCGGATATTCCATCGCCGCAACTGCATGAAGCAGTCGTTCTACGACATACAATTCGTTATAAACCGGAAGTTGTACGGCTGCGACGGGAAGATCAACTACTTGTGAGGGCGTAATAACGTCGTTACGATAACGAAGATAAGCGATCAGGAGAACAGTTGTGCCTAGTGCGAACGCGGTTAATGCCAGCGCACACACCACGTACACGGCAGTCAACAGGGGCAAGAGCATAGAATTTTCTGCCTGCAGGTGTCCGGTACATTATCGTGAAAATTCTATCAAACTATCTTACTAAAAACAAGCACTATATACTATCTGCTCAACCGTTTCTCATGATGGGTATAGTTTTTTGTCAGTGGGTGTCAAGATGGGTGTAGATTCGATTGAGAAGTATTGGAGCGAGTCATGAAGATCATCTATGATCCCGATGTGGATATTTTACGAATTCACTTTAGTGACGCCATTATCGAAGAAAGTGACGAAGACAAGCCCGGAACGATTTTGGATTATGACGTTGAAGGGAATATTGTAGGTATCGAAATTTTAGATGCTTCCAAGCGAATGACTGATCCGATGTCCGTTGAATATGCAGTCACACGGGCGCGGACGGTGTAAGTTACGATACCTTCCACAAAATAACCTCCGGTGGACAAAGAAAACGAGCGCGGGGAGCGCCTAACCCTTCCATGCCAACCCCACGCGAGACGTACAGCGTCATGCGCCCCACCGAATAGCGCCCCATCACGAAACGTAACCCCAAGTGACTCGCAGACATAAACGCGCCGATCACAGGGAGGCGAAGCTGTCCGCCATGCGTATGCCCGCACAACATCCAGTCGATTCCGGCGTCGGCGGCTTCCGGCGCGATGTCTGCTGAGTGTGCCAGCAGCAAGCGCATTCCGTCTGGGGGCGCGGCTTTCATCGCCTCATGGAATGCGGCGCGGTCAGTCGATAAAATATGCGTCGTGATCACGCCGAGGATATGCAGTTTCCCGCCGGGAGTCTCGACAGTGTGCCATTCGTTGAGCAGCAGTTTCAAGTTTTCTAAGCCGTCAACAAATGACTTTACGACGTTCAGCGGTTCGACGATGGGCGTACCCGGCACGCAGTAGATGCCAAGCGGCGCACGCCATTCACTCAAGATTTCACGGATGTCCTGTTTCGCCCGTTCATCGTGGGTATACGACAAGTTGACGAAATCGCCCGTGAACACAATCAAGTCCGGTTTCAGCAGCTTAACCAAGTGATTGAGCTTGCGTTCCCTGTCGGTGATGCGTTCGATGTGAATATCCGTAATATGCAGCACCTTGATCGGCGTCTGCCAGCCCGCCTGTTGCAGCGTCTCGTGTGATACACCCAAACGGAACGGTTCAATCCATGTGGCGTAAAACACGGCGATGCAGATCAACCCGATCAGGATCACCGCGAGGATCGCGTCAAGGTTGAGTAACCCTAGCATGGCTGCGATCAGCCCGATCACCGCACCCAACGCCAGCGTAGACGCCTTCTCCACGCCGAAACTTTTGCCCCGACGCGGCAGCATCCACAATATGAACCAATTGATCAAACCGCCGATCAACACGGTTGCCCCCATGATCAACGCCGCCCCTTGATCCGCCCAGAACAGCGCGGCGATCAGCGCATCGAGGATCAGGAGTGCGGTCACGATCAAAGCGGGGAGTCGCTGTAAGTTGTTTGTGCCGATGAGGACGCGGTGAACGAGATGGTTTTCGAGCGGCTTTTGGTTCAAGACGCAACTTTCTCTGTCAATAGCTGTACATAGACGCTAAAACAACTGCCTTTATTCAATTCGCTTTTCACTTCAATGTTGCCGCCGTGCAAATCCATGATCTGGCGGGCGATGCTCAAGCCCAAGCCTGTGCCATCGACTTCGCTCATCACGCGGTAAAACGGCTCGAAGATGTGCGGGAGATGTTCCGGCGCAATGCCCACACCCGTATCTTTGACATCGATCCGTGCGCGGTCATCGTCTATATATCCCCGAACCATGATTTTGCCCCCCGCCGGCGTGTAATTGATGGCGTTGGTCAGCAAATTGGTGAATACCTGAATGATGCGTTCGCTGTCTACGTTAACCACCATCGGCGCATCGATTAAATCAACCGTGAGGCTCAGGTCTTTGTTGTCCGCTTCGGGCTTCTGCAAGTTCACCACTTTACGAATCAAGTCTTGCAGAAGGATCGTTTCAAAACGCACAGTAATTTGACCATGTTCCAGTCGCGTGCGGTCAAGCAGGTCTTCTACCAGCTTTTTCATGCGTTCCGCGACTTCTTCCAACACAGTAAGGTGATCGGAGAGGTATTCGGGACGCCGTCGCAGCAGGTACAGGCGGGTTTTCAAGTTGGTGATAGGGGTACGCAGTTCATGGGATGCATGAGCCACAAAATTAGACTTTTGCAGCGCCAATTCTTTTTCGCGGCTGATGTCGCGCATCAGCGTGACCGAACGCAGCGTCACTTGATCACGGTTGCCCATCGGGGACACCGTGAGTCCAGCATAAAAAGCCGTGCCATCCTTACGCCGCAAACGAGCCTCACCCCGCCAAACGCCATGTTTCCAGATCAAAGCGGGCATAGCGCGAAGCTGCTGCAATTCGCCCGCGTTCAAAAACGGTTCACGCAGGTTATCCATCGTCATACCGATCAATTCTTGCTGCGTATACCCTGTCATATGTGCCAATGATGCGTTCGCGTACTGAATAGCGCCATCTTCCATATAGAAAATGCCCTCGCCCGTCGCATCAAGGATCGCCCGTAAGCGGCTGTGCATCAGGTGAAGTTGTACGGTTCGCTCGTTGACCTCTTTTTCAAGGTCGTTAGCATAGCGCCGCACTTCGTTATACAAACGGGCATTGCGAATGGCAATTGCGGCGTGCGCGGCAAACGTACACAAATGGAAGGCTTGCATAGACGTGAACGCATTCGGTTTATCGTGGCTCACGTTCAAGAAGCCTATCGTTTCGCCTTCCAGACGAATCGGCGCACCCAGTTCAGAGCGAATCCACGCCGACGATTCGATGTATACCCAATCGCTGTCTGTATGCGTGTCGTTGATCAACACAGGTTCGCCCGCCTCGTACATACGCCGGAAATTTGGAACATCATTCACTTTGTAGCGCAGCGACAGCGTTTGCAGTTCTGTGCCGCGTTCGGCGTATCCACGTAAGCGAACAATCCGCGCTACACCGTCCTCGATCAGCATAATGTTGCTTGAACTAGACGGGACAATCTTGGCGACCTGTTCCAGAATGCGATCTAGCACCTCGTCTAAGTCGAGCGTGCCAGAGATAATCGCGCCTGTTTCGCTAAGAGCTTCTGCTAAACGTCTCGCTTCATGTTCGGCGTTCTGTGCAGTCAAACGTTCGCTCTCATTACCCTCCCGGATGAGCGAGAAACTGATGATCATAACCAGCAGTCCCACATAGGCAGACGTGACGAAAACAAGGTAACTGGATTCAAATGGGCTAAACCACGTTTGAAGCGACAGCGCCACAAAATACGACAGCACCACAGCGATAATCGTGACTCGGAATGACAAGATCATGAAGATCAGGATAATGGCGAGGAAGTACCACATCAGCATTAAAATGCCGCTGATGGGGATGTTGGGAGTTTCCCATAACACGGTGATCAACGGCGTAAGCCAAATAGTGATCACAACGAGGGGGATAGCAATTTTCGTGAAATGTGTACGTGTGAGACTATAGCTGATAGATAAACCCACGATACAGGTTACAACATCCAGCGGAAATCTATTGAGCCACATTCGACCAATGAAACTAACGAGCAGCACGGGCATAATCATGGTGATCAGCGAGGTTAAGACTCGCATTTGACGCCGTTCCGTCACGTTGATCAGTGTCGAATGGGGTTCAGTCATTTTTCGCCAGACCCTGTGAAGTCCTGGCGCAAAGTCACTAGTCGTCACAGTACGATCACCCTTGAAAATGCTCACCACTTCATTGATCGCAGATGATAACGCGAAAGAGCGTTGAAAACACATGATGCGGTCTCTATGATTAACCTAACCTTTGGAGGTTTACAACGTGGTAAAAATTGGAAATCCTTTCCGGTTGATCGGGCGTGGGCGGCGTGGAATTGTCAATCGCATCAGGTTACGCCATAAAAACCTTGACTACATCGCACTGACGCTCCCGGCTGAAATGTCTGCGCTGCCACAAGACCGTCATTGGCTGCTTAAGCGCGTGCAAGGCGAACCGCCAATTAGCTTGTGGGAACTCGATGAAATGTTTACACGCATCGCTCACGATCCGCGCGTCGGCGGCGTGATCCTCACGCTGCGCGGCGTGAGGATGCCCCTTGCGGATATTCAAACCCTGCGCGGATCAATCCGCCGCTTGCGTGAGCGCGGTAAGCGGGTCATCTGTCACGCACAGTCTTATGATCTCGCCTCGTATTATCTCGCCAGTGCCGCCGACCAGATCATGCTGCAACCGGGAGGCGATGTCACCACGCTCGGTTTACATCAAGAGGCGATTTTCCTCAAAGAGGCACTGGCGCTGGCTGGCGTATCTATGGATGTGGTGGCGATTTCGCCCTACAAAGGCGCATTCGACCAACTCTCCCGCGATACGATTTCTCCCGAAGGACGTGAACAACTTGAATGGCTGATCGACTCGCGCTATGAGCAGATCATCAGCGGCATTGCCGAGGGGCGCGGACGTTCCGCCGATGAAATTCGCCGCATGATCGACACCGCGCCCCACGTTGATACGGATGCAGTCGCTTTAAGTTACGTCGATGCGGTCATCCATGAGGAAGGCTTGTACGCGCATTTAGGGACAGAGCATGTCATCCCCTTCGACGAGGCGAAAAAGCGTCTGCTCATCCCGCCTCAAACTAAAAAAGGGGGGAAGTACATCGCCATTCTGGAAGTCAGCGGCTTGATGATCCCCGGCGAAAGCGGGAGTCCGCCCGTCGAACTACCGATCCCGTTCATCGGTGGGGAACGTGCGGGCGATGTGACAGTTGTCCAGCAGGTGCGTTCGTTGATGCAGGACGAGGACGCCGCAGCGGTTATTCTATTCATCGACAGCGGCGGCGGCGCGGCAATTGCCGCCGAATCCATGACCTCTGCGCTCGAAGAATTGGCGAAAACGCGCCCGCTCGTGGTTTATATGAACGCCATCGCCGCATCTGGTGGGTACTATATCGCCACCCCTGCCCGCTACATCATCGCACAGCCGGGAACGATCACCGGTTCGATTGGCGTGGTCACGGCGAAGCCTGTCACAGGCGGTTTACGCGACTTGCTTCATGTCAACGGGGTCGAAATATCACGCGGGGCAAACGCCGACCTTTACAGCGACTCACACCCCTTCACTGACCGCCAGCGCGACCAAGTCCGCTATATCATCGAAGCAATGTACGGGCGATTTATCGAACGGGTAGCACGCGGGCGCAACATGACCATCGAAGCCGTAGATGCCATCGGCGGCGGGCGTGTGTGGACGGGCGTACAGGCAAAAGCAAATGGTCTTGTTGATGAACTCGGTGATCTGCAAATGGCGATCCGCAAAGCACGGGAGTTGGCGACTCTCCCTGACAGCACATCCGTTCAGGTCGTCGGTGGGCGCGTGAAAAATCTACCGCCGCAGTTGGCAGAAACCGTCGTGCCAGCGGCACGTTATTTGCTGGAAAATGCACATCATATAGCGAACGGTTCGGCGCAAGTGATCACGCCTGTAGAGTGGCGATAGGGGGCATGACTCTAGGGTAACAAAACAAAATACTCAACGTGCGTCGGGCGAATGATTGAAAAGTTGGACGGACGCGCCGTTGCGCGTCCCTACCCATTCGTTATGACCTTTTGTGATTTGATTACAGATTTTGATGGGTTTCGGCGAGTGTTTCCAGCCGTTCGATCAAATCTGCACACAGCGTGAGCGTTTTGTCTGTCATGCGTCAAATACTCCACTTTTCATACGGGTATGATAGCTACTTGGGGGGTGCAACCATTTTGATCGTTAATTTCGTCCCGCCTTCAACGGGGAGCGTGTGTTTTAAGGAGTATTGATTTGGTCTTCGAGAATGCTCTCGATTTTCTCGATGTTGGTAGGGCGCAGCATTTCTTGAAGTTCGTCATCGTCGGAAATGTCTACGCCTTGTTTTTCCAACACCATGCACAGCATCTTCATCATTTTGGTGAGTTCAACTTCGGTGAGAATGTCGAGTTGTAAATCCGTTTCTTGACGTAAGTCCGCTACTCGCTCCCCACGATTCTGCGAGATCAACACAATAATCGCCAGAAAGATTGCCTCTAGCGAAACCATCATCGTGAGCAGTTGAAACGGGAACGGATCAAACGGTTGGAGTCCGGGGATCAATCCCCCATTCCAGATCAACCACCCGCTAAACCATACGATATTGATGATCAAAAACACCATGCTCCCGAAACGGTGAGTCATGGTATCTGCAATTTTCTCTGGTAATGTCCGGCGTGCATCGGCACGTGTTTTCAAACTGCGAATGATATGGCGGCTGGACTCTAGAGCGACATCTGCGGTTTCGCGTGTGGCTGAATTCACTTCGTTTTCAATGCTCATCATCATCCCTAACGCGCAATATAATAACCATCTTAATTGTACAGCATATTTTCGGGGATGCGTGAGCAAGTGGGATTTTTTGTGCGGAAACGCGACATGCGTCCGCCCTTCCCCTCTCCCCCAAGCGACATAGCAGACTGCGGGGAGAGGAGTTGGGCTAAAAGTTGAACTACGCCGTTCTATCGGGCTGGTAGACGAGTGCCACTACGCCGGAACTGATGGAATGTGATTCCACAAGTTTGAGCGTCGTAGAGGTTCCCTCGTGAAAAAGCCGTTCGCCTTTGCCGAGAACCAACGGATAAACAAGCAGTCGTATGCTGTCAACGAGGTTATGCTTCACAAGCGTTTGCACAAGTTTGACGCTGCCGTGAACCACAATGTCCTTACCCTCCTGCTGCTTGAGTTTAGTGATTTCTTCCACGACATCGCCTTTAATCAGCACCGAGTTGTTCCATTCAACCTTGTCCAGTGTCGTTGATACCACGTATTTACGCACACCGTTAAAGTAAGGCGCTCCTTCATCCTTGCTATTGGGCCACGCCTCCGCAAACCCTTCATAGGTTACGCGCCCAAGCAGCAAGGCATCGCTGGCGTCGCTCTCATCGCCTTTAAACTTCGCAGTCTCATCATTCCAATATTTGAATGTCCACATGGGCGCTTCGACGACGCCATCCAGCGACATAAATTCGCTTACGACTAATTTACGCATGTTGATTCTCTCCATCAGTCAGATTGTTACCGGTTATGTTCTTAGAATACCCCAGCCTGACATGGGCATATAGAACAAAAACGACATCTATTCGCGGTTAATAATACTGATGATTTGTGAGGGGGTTTGACCGATAAAATGTTTGAGCGCCCTCGTGAGATGCGATTGATCGGCGTAGCCCGCGAGATCAACCGTATCGAGGATCGATGAGCCTCCAGACAGCAGAGTCATGGCATGACGGGCGCGTTCAATTTGATAAACTGTGCCATGAGTCAGACCGGTTGCACGCAAGAAACGCCGCTGTACGGAACGTGAGGATAAATCGGTGATCTGCCCCTGTAACGCGGCATCGACAACCGGTTCATGCGCGATCAGGCCCT
>Ga0163147_10009763_pt1 | contig 10318 bp, 24 predicted proteins | sample OliLakLV19MP6G1_FD_148597 | JGI IMG/M metagenome (GOLD analysis project Ga0163147, IMG submission 148597) | Freshwater microbial mat bacterial communities from Lake Vanda, McMurdo Dry Valleys, Antarctica- Oligotrophic Lake LV.19.MP6.G1 | ecosystem: Environmental > Aquatic > Freshwater > Lake >... | reverse complement strand
TCCAACGGAGTAATTGGACAGTGGATTGATAAAGCTATTTCTGCAGTAATAAGCGGAGCTACTGTAGTTTGCTTAACCCATCTTGCGGTATCTCCAAAATGGGCGCGTAAAATGAGCGAATCTGGAACCTTACATGAATTGCGAGGAGTATATCCTAGAATTCAATTCCTAGATCAGGGCAGTTCTAATGCAAGAGATTCCATGGTTTCTGTATTGAATTGGTATTGTAAAGAGCCAAAATTCTCATTCTGGACATGGAAATAATCAACTCAGATTTTGCCTCAAAAATTTTACACCAAATTTTAGGATTTGAAAAATGCAAACTAAAAATCAAGACGGAATGTTTAATTGCCTACAAAACCAAATGATTGCCCACAAAGTGCCATGTAGATGCCAGCCAAATCTCCATCCAATAAATGTGATAATTAGTAATGGCATTCCCGATGTACTTATCGGCCATTACCACAGGCAGAGGCGAACGGGAGAAGTGAAGCGTATTCGCTCCGTTCTATTGAAGGCTTGTATCAACAATAGATTGTGGGAATGCATCAGGATTGACCGCGAGTACCCGGTGGCCGAACCCGACGCGCGCCCGGCTAACGCCCGCCTGCTGTAGGTTAAGATCCCTTAACTTTGGCCACTTGCGTTGTTGTTGTACATGGGTTAGAATCATCACATCGACCCCGGACACGCGGGGCGATGCGGAGAAAACTAAATGGTTTCGCTACCCGCTTTCGCAGAAAATTCCTTTACCATTCAAGGTGGTTGGGATCAATATATGACTATTCGTAAGTTTGCAGATAGCACTTTGCGGAACGAGTTTCTTTGCAAAGGTCTCAACAGCCTAGAATGGAAAGCTTACGAAGGGCCACTTAAGGTTGGGACATACATAAATTGGGGCCAGCAATGGGTTGAGATCAGAAAACACAATCGAGACCGTCGATAAGATGCAAACCGCAAAGATTCTCACAGGAACTATCAACGGAACCGCCCAAGTAAAAGTCAGTGGATACAGGATTAATCAATTCTTTATTCACCGAGAATACACTACCGGAAAGGAATCCGGCAAGTGGATAATCACTCACGAAGTAACTGGCTTGAAACTCCCGGGAAGATATGCCACGGTATGGGCGGTCAAGGCCCCTTAACTTTGGCCACTTGCGTTGTTGTTGTACATGGGTTAGAGTCATCACATCGACCTCGGAGCACGCGGGGCGGTACGGAGAAAACTAAATGGAAGCCACACAAATGCATAAAGTTTGGAGAAAATGGAATGAATTACACCATCTCTTCTTGGTACATTGCGATACTTGTGGATGGGAAGATGAGTCAGCCACATCAGTTGGAGCTGGAAGATTGATAGATACGCATATCCAGAGGAATTTCTAAGATGCAAACCGCAAAGATTCTCACAGGAACTATCAACGGAACCGCCCAAGTAAAAGTCAGTGGATACAGGATTAATCAATTCTTTATTCACCGAGAATACACTACCGGAAAGGAATCCGGCAAGTGGATAATCACTCACGAAGTAACTGGCTTGAAACTCCCGGGAAGATATGCCACGGTATGGGCGGCAAAAGAAGTTGCCAAAATGCTGACAAGTTTATGCTGGGGGAAGATTACTCTGGAGAATTCCAAGGACATGAAAAATGATGCAATGCAAGAAGCGGCGAAAGAATACATGGAAACAACGAAGGGAATGTTCTAATGAATCGCATTCAGACCCCAAGGGCAGAAATGAAGTCAAGCTTTGACTATCATTATGCATACATTAAGCCAGCGATAGACTTTGCAGATCTTCCAACAATGTCAAAATATGCAATTCTGATAAAATTCATAGATATGACAGAGGAAAATTATTCAGAAAAATGCCATAAAAATAATGTGATTAGTTACATTATTGGCAATGGAATGCCTAGCGGTAAAGCCGTACAACGTGAACTTGAAAGGGTTGGTTCAAGATGACCACTAAAATTGAAAAGAATTCCCCGGCAGACATCGAACGAAAAGAAAGGCGCAATGCAAAGCGCCGAGAACAATCAGTGCAAAAGAGACAGGAAATTCAAACGAGGGTTGATGAGCTTCAAGTTTCGCAGCCACAGAATACGGAGCATTTTGGCCGTCGAATTGAGGCGCAGCTAATTGATGGTGAATACTACGTCACAATGTACTCGAAGACTGGGATGCGAAAGATGGTCTCGGTTTCTACTGTTGAAGTAGCAAATGGGCAAATTGCAATCTTTCAAGAAGAAGCGGTACGAGTTTATAAGGAACCATTCCCAGTTTACTGCGGATATGAACAATAAGAAAGGGGATTGATATGTATTTTGAATGCTTGAAGTGTGGAGATATCTTCACTTCGGTTTTTCCTGAATGCCCTAAGTGTAAGACTTCGAAGAATGTCGTCTTAGCACTTTAGTTTTAAGGGCCGGGGTAGCTCAATTTGGATAGAGCGAGAGTCTTCTAATCTCTAGGTTATCGGTTCGAATCCGATCCCCGGTTCCATTTTTGAAAAGGTAGAAAGAAAAGGAATATCAAAATGGCAAACACATACTGGCACATTCACCCTCGAAACTTTGCGAACGAATGCAAATTCATTGTAGCGTCAGATGATAAAGGCGCACAGATACTTACTGATCAAGAATGGGAGAAGCTTAAGGAAAATGAGTTTGTTAACCATTTACAATGGCTTCGGGTAGAAAATAGCTTAATGGATAGGCCAAAAGGCACAACTCCAGTAGATGCTAAAAAATGGGCTATGTCAGGTGATGAACTGGAAGATGCCTTCTTGGTAGGTTTTTAACACCCGATCTCCGATCCCCGGTTCCATTTTTGAAAAGGTAGAAAAACAATGGCAGAACTAAGAATTAAATTCGCTGGATGCGGAGAATGGGTTGATATTATGTACCAACCCGGTGACGGCGAACCAGCTAATACAGTAACCAAATACGCCGTAGATTATCGCCAAGGCAGTGGTTATTCTGAGCAGTCCTGTCCACGGCACTCCAAGAAGATGGTTTTACTTACAGAAGAAGAAATTGAATCATTAAGAGGAATTATTAAGAGATTGGCTTATGATTCTGATACAGGTGCCCATGCTTTACCAAGAGGCAGGGGCGAAAGTGTACTGAAATCACGACTTGAAAACACAAGAATTTTTGTTTGGCAAGCTGAAATAATCCTAAATCGCGCGGGTGGCATTATTTGAAATAACTGGAAATCTGAAATAATCCTCACAAAGTTAAGGAAGTCGCCAGAAGTAGTGATATTGCACTGCGCGGGGAATTATTTTTACCCGGCCTAGGAAATGGACACATCTGGTATATATGGGTGTGAAGGCGACTTCCCTTGACTAACATAGGAGAGAGTAATGTATAAGATTCATCTTCTTAAGACTCAGGTTCGTACATTGTGCGGATTAGATGCGTTTCATTCTATAACAGATAGCTCAAAAAAAGTCACATGCATTTCCTGTAGTTCAACAAATGAATATCGTTATCAAGAATTTATAGCAAATGCAATGAAGACGAGGGAATATGGCAATCAAAGTAGCTAAAAATATAGTGGCAATTGAAGTGGTTGCCGAGTGCCCGTGTGGCGGGAACGTTAAGCATTTTAATACTAATCAATATAGATTAAATGGCTTTATGCTCAAATTCGTTTGTGATAAATGCAACGAAGAAGTTCGTCTTCCTACTAAAATTGTTGCTACTGCAACATGGACTTAGGATATTTGATTGACTCACAGTGATTCCATTCCATTCAAGAAGGAATCGGATTTTACGAAGGTCGCACTAAAGTGGCTGAATAGTCAATCGTCCACATGGGCAGTGAAATACCATTCATCAGCTTACACGACCTATGGTGTGCCAGACATCCTGTGTAGTGTCAACGGTATTTTTCTTGCTCTTGAATTGAAAGCAGAAGGCGGAAAAGCTACGCCGTTACAAGAACAAGTAATAGCGAAGATCAATTTGATGGGCGGAATTGCCCATGTAGTATGGACTATGGATGAAATCAAAGAATATCATGCTTACTATGAAAGGTAACAAAAATGAGCTACGACGATGACCGCGAAGAAGGAAAAAGACTAAACGCCGAAGAGGCGTGGGAAAATATGGGCGGACATTATCACATGCAACACACTGAATGCTGTCAATCAGATTGTAACAATTGTAATTGCTGTAAATGTGAAAACTGCGGCAATTGCGAAGAGTGTGCGGAATATGAATGGCAAAATACGCTTGATGATCAAAAGCGTGAATATGCAGCATCGAGGGGGATATAATGGCAATTGGATTTCGGGATCATATGACGCCACGGATAGAAAGTTTGGGATTCAATAATTTTCGATTCAATAATTTTCGTGCTGGTAATCATACGGTAAGTGTTCAGGCTAGTGAATATCATTATTGCGAACCAAGAGTGACAGGGTTATCGCTAGAATCGTACACTAAGTTTGAAGTGGCAATATGGAGAACCCCCACCCGCAACGTTGGAATCTCGGAAATGTGTCCACATGATTTGCCTTTTGAGTGGGTAAGTAAATTTGAGCCGCATTATGAACACAGTTGTGTCAGTGTGGCGGGATTTGTAGATAGTGATACAGTTCAACAGATTGTTTATGATCTTTGTGATGCAGGAGTTACGGAAATTGCTACGCGATAACATTCCAAAGATTCGCATCAGTAAGGCGAGTCCACATCGACAGTGTTCAGTTTGTGGAATAATGTTCGCCATTCCCCTTGTGAAACGCTCGGGGAGATATCACGGCTACTCTCTCCGTCAAACGTGTGGATCAATGTGCGCGGACATTATCAGGGGGAATGCTATCGAGCGGTATCACGAACGCGCGAAGGCAACCGACCCGATAGGCTACCAGAAGGCACAGGAACGCGACTACGCGGCGATGGGCCGATTAGGCGGGGCTAACTCCCACACACCCGGCGCGGATGCTAAGCGCGGGATTACAAGAAGAGCGAATAGATTGGCGAAAAGAAATGCAAATGGATAATGAACGCATTAGAGTGTTGAGATATAGAATTGAAGAAGCAACACGAGAACTGGCGAGTGAAATTGAAAACAGGGGTGCCCGACATCATGAACATGAGGTTTATGATACAACAGCAAGAGTTAAATATATGTCTATAGAAAATAGTACATATAGAGTAGGTGATATAATTTTAATTACAAGTATTGATGGCAATACTAAATTTATGGCTAGAATTGAAGAAGAAGTTATGTTTAATAGAGATATGAAAACTATCTATCGTTATTACATAAATGAAAAATATGATTAAGTGAATCTCAAAGATCTAAATAACTTCACAGTAGTAACGAAACAATGCAACTGTTCTCTCTGTAAAGTATCTGATTGCAAGTGCATTACATCATGGATTGAATCAGATAGAGATCTTGATCTAAAAGAAGTGGCCGAGATGGCCGAAGAGGCTATGAGGAAGGTTCGCAGTGGTCGAGAATGGAAATACAAGCCAAACCCAAGACAAACATGGGATGAGTTTAATCGACACTATCCCGTTACAGCAATGTCCTAAATGCGATACAACAATGTTAAACATTAAGGGCCACAGGCTTGCGCGATGCAAGAATTGCGGATGGAAGGATGATTGTTGCTAAGATGATGCAGGATATAATCCTAGCCTTTATTAGCGCAGGAGTCGGCGCGTGGCTTACATTGGCCATACTACTTGTACTTGTGATTCTTAACGGGAGGGAAAATGATTAACACAAAGGTAACGGAAGACATTAAGGAATTGCTGGACGTCTGGCCGATGGGCTGGACGTTCGATTTGCCGCCTGAATCCACAGTTGTTGTGGCCGGTAGCTACAAGGGGAGAGTTCTTGATTTAATTGATCAGGTCTATTCGCCAAGTGGTATTTATGGATTCGAGCCACAGAAGTGGGCGTTCGATATTGCGAATGAAAGGACTAAAGATTTAAGTAACATTTATAATCACAATTATGCCATAGGCGCTAAGAGTGGTGTATTCCCTATGGGAGAATGGGAAACAGATGCATGTTCTTTTGTCAATCATGTTCGCGAACAAGGCTCTGGAGTAATGAGGGAAATTGATACATTTTTCCCTTCGACATTTCAAGTAGACCTAGCCATATTCAATATGGAAGGATATGAGTTCGACTTACTGCCGTATATGATTGAGAAAGGAATGATGAATCATTGGAAGAGATTTGCTGTCCAGTTCCATCACGGCTTTGGGAATGATAGTAAGTGGACAGATTTGTTTGAGAAGATGACAGAAACACACGAGATTGTGATTGACAACTATCCACAGTGGGTTTACTGGAGACATTATGGAGCTGGGTCGAAATGACAAAGGCTTGCGCCGCGAAAGAAAATGAGATGAAAGCTTGTTACTTCCATGAAGAGAAAATAGCCCCTTGTCAATTTACTGCAATTCAAAAAGGTAAGGGCATTGTTAGATATTACTGTATTGACTGCTGTGCCATATATGAAGATGTTAGAATCAAACATCGCGCTCCATTCAGTGTAATTTATGAACCAGATGGGTTTACCGTACATTGAAATAATTGCCCGTGTACACCAACGGCAGAGTGAAATCGCTTAAAACGATTGTAGTGTCAGTTCGAATCTGACCACGGGCACCAACTTTAATAGGAGAAAGAAAGAAAATGAATGACAGAATCGAGATCCTGAAAGCGGCGCGGCAACTTATCGAGAAGCGCGAAGATTGGTGGGATGGGAAGGCACCCCAATCGCCACCCCAGCTCTGCGCGGTGCAGGCTGTCTCCACGGCTCGCCATCAGTATCAGTCAAGGGGTGGTTTGGCCGGTTGGTTCGCCTTGGATGCTCTTCGCTCTGCTCTGCCCCCGGGCGCGAAAATGACCGACGATGTCGGCGCGGTCAACAGATACAACGACACCCATAGCCATGAGGATGTTCTCGCGCTGTTCGACCGCGCTATTGCGGCGACGGAGCCATGATGCCGCCGAGGGCCACCATGACCCCATCGGAGGAGGCGGAGTGGGTAACAAAAGCGCAAGACGGCCGCCTCCGCCGCGAGCTATGGAGTTCCGAGTTCCCCGCGCGACGGCGGCGGAGCGGCGGAGCGACGGGCGTGCTACGCCTTTCGCTACAGCAGGCGCGCATTGTTCGAGAGCTATCGAGAGGGCCAGCATCCACGTACATTCTCGCGGACGCCATCGGCCAACTGAAAGATTGGCCCGCATCGAAGTTTCGCGTTCATGCCAGCGTGCAGTGCATCCGCCGCAAGTTCGGGAGTGCGTGCATCGTTAGTTTGCCAGGCGGGGGCTACAAGCTCGGTGGTGCTCTATGAAGCCACAGGATGACCGTGGCGTGTCGGAAAATGCACTTTCGATGGGGAACACCGCTGAGGGGGGTAAGGGGGCGCTAGAGGGCTTCTCATGCAGACCCAGCGGCATCACCGCTTACTGGCCCTGACTGGTTCGCACGAGGCGCGATGATCTTAAGTCGGAGAAAGGTGGATGTAAATAATGTGTAGTCATCATTGGCAGATTGATACGCCGAATGGGGAGATGTCCACAGGACGATGCGGAAAATGCGGACAGATTAAAGTGTTCAGAAACTGGTTGTGGTATCACGATAACGAGTTCGAGGGGTATGGACGACAGAAAATGGTAGGGAATAGATTAGCAGAATAGTCTGGAACAGGGTACAGAAAAGCCACACAACCTTGCGGGGATTTATGTGTGGCTTTTCTGTTCGTAATGTATCACGCGATTGCCACACGGCCAAGCGGACTGGTATGGTCGCCCCCAAGGGTCTTTCACAAGTGGGCGGGAAGGCTCTATTTTGTTGCCCGGAGGAAATTATGAAACGTCATTGCGGCTATGATTCAAATCCCTATAGGGAAGTGTACAACGCACGATATAGCCATTTAGTGACTTTTGAGAAAATCGGTAAAGGTAGGACAGGTTTGAATCTGAGAAGAGGGAAAATCAGGCTGATTTGGACTGGAGAATTTCTTCTGGCAGGAATTATGTCAATAATCTTTAATGGAGAATCTGATGGGGATTATTCTGAGGGGTATTTCTTAGAGCCATTTAATGAGGTTATTATTGAGACTGTAATTGTCAAACCAATTGATCTTTTAATTGTTACCTTGGAAGAGGGTCCAATAGAGGGTCCAGAAAGGGTCCAAGAAGATATTAAAGAAGACATTAAGAATGAAGTAATTGCATCTTCTAATCAAGGAGTTACTAAGGAATTACCTTTGATTATTTATGGAGTTATTCCTATGGAAGAAAGAAGAGAATTATTACTGAAAGCAGGTTGGGAAGAACAATGGATTGAAGAAGCTATTAAAGTTGTTCAATGTGAATCTAATTGGAATCCACAGGCTGGAAGGGATTACAAAGGGTTGTTTCAAATACATTTAGAAACATGGTTTACTTATTATAATGAACCATTTGAAAGATGGAATAATCCTTTTGTTAATGCACAAATAGCATGGAGAATATTCAATTACGATTTAGATAGGAATAGTAAACCATGGAATCAATGGGAATGTAAACCGTGATATTAAATAATAAGGCCGGATGCGTTTATCAATTTTCCTATAGGTGCGCGCGCGCGAGGCTGCAATAAAATCTTCAAAAAATACCCCTCTTTAATAGGGCTGGGTAGTTTTCTTCGCAGTGTGTGGACTAATATTTTCATTAAATTTGGGCTACATAACTACCCACTTTTTCGAGCTTAATTGGCCTTCCCCTCAGATTCACAGATTCAAAATCCTTGTATCTTTACCGTGTTTCGCAAAATCGTTAACTGGTTAAATGAGTTGTACACATTCCCCTATAGGGAAGTAAATCATACTCTCCATTGCATTCTCATATCCTTTTTAGCCTTGGGCCTTGCTTTTTACTTACCGGTCGGTAGCTTTCTTAAAGATACTATCTTAAAGATAGCCTTCGACCGCTACCCCGGCTACGTTTCCCATTTTTCCCAATTCTCAAAAACCCCTCCGGAAATAGGCAAGTCACTACGTTTCGGCATTTTGCCCAATTGTGTACTCTGATGATCCATTTCATAACGTGTGTGACATAACGTGCGAACATATGTTCTAATTGACATAACGTGCGAACATATGTTCTACTTGACATAACGTTCCCCTTCGCGCGCGCTTCCGACGACCTATGCGCGCATCGCGCCGTCGCATATTACGATCCCCAATGTTTCACGTGAAACATTCGCGCGCCGTGTGGATCCGATGTTTCACGTGAAACATAGCACATATGTTCTAAATTCTGCCCCATAGCCCTAGCCTATGGATGTATAGTATGACAAATCGTCATTTTTCTCCCCTTAACATTGATCCGTCCGTTATGTCGCGATCGACGTAGTTATGTAAAAAATTCGTATCTAAACCGGCCTGAACGGGACAGACCTGTACTCCTATGGCACTTTGGCTCCTTTCGAGGCGTGACGGGCTTCTCACGCGCTCTCAGGGCCATATAGACTCGCGGCGCTGGTACCCTTCTATGGCTAGGATCGGCGCTCTGGCCGGCCACGGCCAGACTTAAGTAATGCTAGGGTAAAGGCCCAAAATTGTTAGCAAAAGCGCTTGCACATTGGGCGGGATGCGTTAATCTTTGGAAGTCGAACGAAAGGAATCCCAAGCAATGGCCAGCTACATCGAAAGACTCACGAAAATCAAAGACGCGCTCGCGCAAACTGCCGAGAATCTGAACGGCAAAGACTACCCTTCGGAAGCAGACGAAGATCGCGCGCAAGCTTACGAAGAAGCCGTCGAAGCGATTGAAACCGCGATTGAAGCGTTGGAGGGATTGGAATGACTAAGACACACTTCGAATATCCCAGGTGTGCCGAATGTAATAGGCGCCTACGCCTTTGCGAACATGATCGCGCACGGCATTGCGGCGTATGCGATCCATGTCGCCTGCCCGTCACGCTCGCCGAACTAACGGATGCGGAACGGCACGAATGGGCGGAATTCTTGGATGCGGATCTTATTCGGCGTAGTCGCTTCGATGGATCGCTATCCTTCCGGTATACGGGAATGAAGCTCTTCGCCCAAGCCCTCACCCCCAATTCAATCGATGATTGGGCAACAAAATTTTCGACGCGCTTTGCGAAAATTGTCGCGGACGACGACGCCCGATAATCTCGCCACTGATGGGCACGCGACAAGTGTGCCCATGATGGCGCGATTATCGGCCTAGAGCTGGTACGCTACCAGGAGAAAAGTCTTGAAAACGAATAGCATCGGCACCTATACGTGCGAATGGCAAAATTATGACGCGTTATGCGACG
>Ga0163147_10009754_pt1 | contig 10324 bp, 10 predicted proteins | sample OliLakLV19MP6G1_FD_148597 | JGI IMG/M metagenome (GOLD analysis project Ga0163147, IMG submission 148597) | Freshwater microbial mat bacterial communities from Lake Vanda, McMurdo Dry Valleys, Antarctica- Oligotrophic Lake LV.19.MP6.G1 | ecosystem: Environmental > Aquatic > Freshwater > Lake >... | reverse complement strand
GTCCTCATCATGAAACAAGGCAGAGAGATACTGCACTTTTTTCTCCATTAATTTTTTGCGTAAAGCTTCAAGAAGGCTCGCGCCTAAACCGAGGTATCTGTAATTAGGCAAAACATAGAAATTATCGAGAAGTGCCCAATGAATTGACATCACCTTACAAAATAGAAATCCAACAACTTTCTTTTCATTTTCTAAAACAAAGAAAAGATTCTCGGCAGGGCTATAGTTATCCCAATAAGTATTTTCCGAATACTTATCAGTTGAAAACCTTCGGTTTACTTAAAACTTTAGTTGGGATAACTATTTATCATCCCTCCGGGGGATCGTAAGTCCAAAAAAGATTTTCTTTAGGAAAGTTCATTTTGGACTTACGATATCTAACCAAGCAACAACTTCATGGAACTCATAAAAGCGAATCTCGTCGTTAACACGAAAAGCTGAGGATCCCATACCAATCTCGTATATGGATTCTGCATCATCTTTATCGGCGCAACGAATCAGCATGTTTATTTACAAATTGTGACAGCATAACATGGCATTCTAACAAACATTTAATGCTGTTAAATTATGATTTATGCAGCTCGATTACCACCTCATAAATTCTCTGAGAATTTCCAAGCGTTTACTTGTTGTCAATTCATCGGAGAATTCAATCCATAACTCTTCGCCAGATGGCAATTTAAAACAGTAGGCGTACAGGCCATCTAGATGATTATATCCAGCTCTGTCAAACTTTAAATTAATCGGAGTGGACCTCTCCCCAGAGAGTGAAAACCATACTTGCGAATTGGTTTCACTCTTTGTTTTTATTGTGGGTCGAATCAGCACAATTTCCGTACCAAATGTTAACCCGCATTCTTCTTCGCTCAATTCATGTGACATTTAATTATCCCAATAAGTAATTTCCGAATTCTTTGAGAAATTCATTAAATTTATCTGTTCTGGCTCCACTTGGATGTTCCCACCATAGAGAACAATACCGCTATTATGGAAAATTATTTATTAAAATTATGAGTTTGCCTTCTGGGAACATAAGTTTCAGAATATCATTTAAAAAATTCGAAGAATTTAACTCTTTCTCTTCCAAAGTTGCTTTTGAGGAACAGCAGACTTTGTTTCTTGAAGATAACTCAAAACGGAACCCAACAAATAAAGAGATCCGGTTATTAGAACATTGTTCTCTTTTGGCAACACACCTACGTCATTCCAAAATTCTTTGTGTGAATTAACGATCTTAGAATTTACTCCAATGCTCGATAAGTGCTGCTGGACTTCCGAACTCTTCACAGCTCGATCAGTTGGAGGGTCCATCAGGTACCATGAGCCGACGAATTCATTCAAAGCTGACACCATCTCCTTCCAATCTGGCCTTGTTAGCACACCAAATAGTACCACAATGTCTCTGAGATTCTGTGATTTAAGATATTCAGTAAGAGCCTTGAGACCGGCTATGTTATGTGCACAATCGAGGAGAATTTTTACGCCATTAACTTCAATCGTTTCTAAACGACCTGGCCAATATGTTGATTTTATTCCATTTTCTAAATCATAAGTACTAAAGCCAAGTACCCGACAGGTTTCCATGGCTACAGCCATGTTCTGGGCTTGATGTGCTCCAACCAAAGAAGGAGTAATTTTCAAAACTGTTTCTTTGCCATCGTGTATCGAAGTAAACTTAAAAGCTCCCTGCCCTTCTATTTTCGCCCAAAAGTCATCGCCTCCGCATCTTAGCTCTCGCGCTCCTGCTCTTTTGGCTGCTAAACGCACTTCTAATAGACTTTCAAGCGAAAGCTCTCCTACAATTACCTTAGATCCGTATTTTATTATGCCTGCTTTTTCACGAGAGATCTCTTCTAAGGTATCACCTAAGATGTGCATATGGTCATAATCGACGGTTGTGATTACACAAGCTTCAGGTCTAGTTAAAATATTGGTAGCATCAAGTCTTCCACCAAGACCAACCTCAATGATACCCCAATCTACCTTGGCCTCTTTAAAGGCTAGAAATGCAGTTGCTGTAATCCCTTCAAAGTAAGTTAGCTCGACATGTTCCCTACCAGCAGCAACACCGACTCGATCAGCACATTCGCCAAGAAATCGATCTTCAATGACAACCCCATCGACAACAATCCGTTCATTTTGTTTCACTAAGTGTGGCGAAGTAGTAAGTCCAATATGTAAACCAGCAGCTCCCATTATAGAAGCTATCGCAGTAGAAACTGAGCCTTTTCCATTAGTTCCAGTAATATGTACTGTTCTATATGCTTCTTGAGGTTTACCTAACCTTGCGAGAACAGCTTCTATTTTCTCAAGGGTGCAAACGCCTTGGCCCTTCCATGGGACTAATTTATCTAGATAGGCTAGTCCCCTTTTATAATCCACTTATTATTTCCATCCTTGGTTTTGTTTATGCGACTCTCTCTGATCGTACCACCGTGGTACATTCCAGGAAAAATCTAAACACCGCCAAATTTATTAATATTAGTCTCACTAGTAAACTGTACCACCGTGGTACGTTACTATTTTCTAAGAAGCAACTAGTCTTCTAAAAACTTCTTGTAAGTCATCTGTAGAGTAGAAATCAATTACTAGTCTTCCCTGCTCTGCTTCTGAGGAAGTTTTAATCATCTTTACTTTCAGACCTAAAGATCTTTGAATTTCTTCGGTTATTCTCATATCTTCTGGACTAAGTCTTATCTCTACCTTAGAGATTTCTGAACCACTTTCATCAATACTTTTCTTTAAATCTTGACGTGTTAAGGAATCAATATCTTTTAAATAGCTTGCACGCATCTCAGGATCTTCTATCTTTGCTAATAGAAGGACTTTTGACTCTGAAGCCCCTTCTCGTAATGCATTTAGTAAATCATCGGGAAGTTCCAATATTTCAAGGCTCCGTTGAACCATTGCCTTTGAGACTCCTAATTTGTCTGCGATTTCTCTAATGCTTAAAGCAAAGCTTTCTTTTAATGCTCCAATTGCATGTGCCCTTTCCAAGGAAGTGAGATCATCTCTTTGAAGGTTCTCAACCAATTGCACAGCTAATGTTCTATCCCCTTGGCTATCTACTTCCCGATCAACAATAGCCGGAATATTTGTCAGTCCAGCCAAAGTAGAAGCTCTTAGTCGACGTTCTCCACTGATGAGCTTATATCTTCCAGGAACTTTGGATGGAGTCACAAGTATTGGGGTAAGAACTCCATATAGCTTTATAGATGAGGCAAGTTCAGCTAATTTATCTTCATCGAAAATTACACGAGGTTGATTTGGATCCCTATCAATTACTTCTATTCGAAGTTCGCGATATGGACTTCCGGCTCTCTCTCGATCACTTAAATCAGGTCCACCAAATAATGGATTGTTTGCTAAAACCAGCTTCTTACCGACCATTTATTATCTCCTCTCCAAAAGCTAAATAATCTTCTGCACCGGTAGAATCCGGAGCATACTCAAAAATTGTTTGTCCACTAGCCGGGGCTTCAGCAAGTGAAACATTTGTACGAATAACATTCTTACAAACTAAGTCGCCAAAATAAGCCTTGATAGTATCGTAAACAGCTCTAGCTAATCTCTTTCTTCCATCGTGAAGACAAATAAGAACTCCACCAACTGTAAGAGTTGGATTGTAAACGCTTCTCACTTGTTCAATGGTATCTAAAAGTTGACGTACACCATGAAGGGCTAAGTACTCACTTTGAACTGGCACAACAACCATTTCAACAGCGGCTAGGGCATTAATTGATAAAAGGCCCAATGCTGGCGGACAATCGATAACAATATACTCATATCGATCTGATATTTCAGACAAGGCACGTTTCAAAATCAGTTCCCTGCCGATAACTCCACCAAGCTCTAAATCAGCCGCACTTAAAAACAAGCTGGCTGGCACAACATCTAATCCTTTAGATCTATTGATTATAACATCAGAAATTTTCTTTTGGCCCTTAAGAACATCATAAACTGTAAATTCTGGAACAGGTGGTTTTTCTAAAGATTCGGAAAGATCAGAATCAATCTTCTCGCCAAGTCCAAGATGAGTAGTTAAATTACTCTGTGGATCCATATCGACTAGAAGGACACTATGGCCTTTCATAGCTAATGCAGCACCTAAATTGACAGCAGTAGTTGTTTTTCCAACTCCACCTTTTTGGTTAACTACGCTAATCTTTAAAGCTGTCATATGGCACCACTCGGAAAATTGTCGTGTATTCGGATAAAATGAAATGACTTTCTTCTCAGAATTTCTATTATAAATCCAGTTAAAAATATATAGCGAGTGTTATAAAGAGCTATGAAAAGGCAGCCCCCATTCTACTTTTGTATATAGTAACTCCAAAAAGAATCTCACAAACAAACTCTTTTTTTGGACTTACCTTCCCTCGGAAGGACAATAAATAGTTGTCCTAATTAAATGTTTTTAACGTAAACGGAAGGTTTTCAATAAAAAAGTATTCGGAATTTACTTATTGGCATAACTATATCCGACCGCGAGGGAAGCAATGTAATAACTCCTAAGTATCATTAAAAAAAAATAGCATAAGGGGCCTGTTGCAAAACTATCTCCTACTGCGAAAAGCGATCTTTGGCCTGCGACATCGTCATTATTCGAGAGAAAAGCCTCAACATATCCAGAGGATATGCTTGCGGTTTTCTCTCTCGACTTCCTTGTCTCGGCACAAATCTCACTTTTCGCAGTAGGAGATAGTTTTGCAACAGGCCCATAAGATAAGAAAAATTTATTCTCTCTGAACTATTTATTTTCTTAACAATACCCAATTATTATTCTGATACTTATAGTAACTTTCAAAAGTCTTTGCCGAAAAGCAAAGGCTTTAGAAAGTTACTATCCCCCGGAGGGACAATAAATAGTGTTTTTCATTTTCAAAAATCATAGCTAACCCAAAGGGTTAACAAGAAACAAGATTTAACTTAGTCTCCATTGCTTTATCTTGTGATTCGGCAAAGACTTTTGAAAAACACTATAATATAGTTTTTATCTAGATTTTTGGCCCTTTTAAAAGAAAACTAATCTCGAAACACGTTAACAATAAACAGAACAACGTTATCTAAACTTCCCTCCTTGTTCAAATCTAGCAAACTTATCTCAAAACCGGATTATTACCGTGATTTGAATTAATTCCCCGTGAACTGAAATAAGACTGCATTGTGCAGCGAGATAATTGATCACGTGAATTGAGTATGAAAAGATCCGTGAAACGAAAGAAGGAATATCGTGAATGAGATTAAATTATATCGTGAAACCAAAGAAATATTTGAGCTTAAGTTGCTAATATCTATTGCTTTTTTCATCTCTTACTATAGATACATCTAGATACTTTAACATTGTTAAACTTACTAAAAGTAGAGTAAGTTTCTAATCTAATTTTTAGTTATTAGTAAAATGCTTCAAGAAGAAATCGGCATAGAACTACCAAAGCGTCACACTCGTGATGAAATGAATTTAGCAGAGTTCCCTCTAACACTTCTCTCAACTCGTAGCGATCCTAAAATTAAAACTTTAGAATTTAAAGATCAGATTCGCAGTCGCACAGGTGAAACAATTAATCGTGAATGGACCATCACAGGTGCTGATAAATTTGGACTTCCAACTTCTTCGGATGACGAAATTCTAATCGGACTTTTGAAACTTTCAGTTGATCAGGGATTTTTAGATCGGAAAGTTCATTTCACAAGATATGAGCTTTTAAAGGTCCTTCAATGGACTACTGAAGGTCGGAGTTACCGACGTCTCTTAAGTGCCCTCGATCGCCTTTCAGGGGTAAGAATCAAGGCTAAAAATGCCTTTTTTGATAACGTCGCTAAGGCTCACAGCACTGTAAATTTTGGCATAATCGATGCCTACGAAATTAATGATGGCCGCGACATTATGGGTCATGAAAGTGGGGCTTCGTTTTTTCTTTGGAGTGAAGTTCTCTTTAAATCATTTCAAGTTGGCTACATCAAAAAACTTGATTTAGGTTTTTATTTGGCTCTCAAGAGCGCGATCTCTAAGCGCATGTTTAGATATCTCGATAAACATTTTTGGTACAAATCTCGTCTCACGATGAATGTTTTTACTTTTGCTCATGAAAAATTGGGTGTCTCTCGTAATTATAAATTTCTAAGCTCCCTTCGTCAGCAGTTGGATCCAGCACTTGATGAGTTAATAGAGGCTGGATTTTTGGCCGAATATAGTTACCAAGGAAGAGGGGATAATGCCGAAATCGTTATCAGCAGTCATGCTGGAAAACCTCGTGTTTTAGGGGCAAATAGTAGTAATGAAGATGGTAGGGAAGAACGATCTCGTGTCACGACAACATTTGAGAAATCGCAAGAAATAGCTCAGGGAGATTTTTCTGTAAAAAAATCAATTCAAAGTTCTCTTCACTCAGCTTCAGAAGAGGAAAGAAAGCGAGGCATTTTACAAGATGCTTTAGAAAATCGTGGCATAAAACCAAGCCAAGCAATTAAATTATTAAGTGGCTTAACTGAAAAAACACTCGATAAAATCGCTGCCATCATTGAGTACTATGATGAGCTTTCACGCAAAGGAAGTCGTTTAATAAGCCGTAGTCCGGTAGGTTTTCTTTATCGCGCTGTTGAAAATCCTGAAAGTTTTAACTTGCCCGGCGAAGGAAATTCAAATAAACAATCCGAATTTTCATTCGGAAATAAAGTAGGAAAAAATGGAAGCAGGGGAGTGACAGGCATCCAAAGTCCAGTTTTAAAGGCAAAAACAGCAGTTTCTGATACTCAATCAGGAGTAAACGATCTAAAAGCAAAATATCTAACTGCTAGAAAGATAGAGTCAAAACGTCTCAAGATTGAAACAGAAGAGAAGGTGATTGCAAAAATTCACTCAGAAGTTGAAGTAGCTCTGAGTAAGTTTAAAACCAATATTTCAGAAACTCATTTTAAAGAAGCAGTCGAGCACGGAGTAGAGGAGAGACTACTCTCTCTTTTTGCTTTTCCCAATTTTGACGAGTGGACTAAAAGCAAAGCCATTTAAAATAAAGTTTCAGGATTTTAGCTTAGCAAATCATTTTTGATAATTTTTTATCAAAGTTAAATATGATTTTCCTGTTATTATGGCATTACTTGCAGTATGATACCCTTTAAGCGAGCGAATTAAAGGGTTTTTTAATACAAAAATTGTAAGATCGTTAATTATAAGATCGTTAGAGATGATAGAGATACTATTTTATTAAGGTATTTCTTTCATCTCTAGCGAGTAGGTTGATCGATGCCTCCTTTCGTTGGGTGGGGGAAGATTCTGTCTGAGTATGCGGAAGCGAGGAAATTAGGGCTACAGATATGTTTCGCAAGGAATGCGTGGGATATATCTGAAAAAACTGCCTAACTAGCAGTTGTTCTGATTTTCGAAAGTGCGCGATCGATCTCGGAGGCGATCCAGAGCTAAGTGTACCTGAGCACCCAATACTGGATCGCCTTTTCTTCTGCTGAACTTTTTACAAAGGATTTTAAATACTGTTTTTTAAAATTCGCTCGCGATCGTCACCCTTGAGATCTCTTCCTCAGATACGTCACTACATTTTTGGCGAACTCTATCTAAGATAGAGGTTGATTTTTTATTGCGAGATACGATTGCAATTGAAGTTAAAGCCAAAGGAACGATAGTTAGAAAAGATGAAAAAGCACTTCATGCCTCAGGAGAAGATCTTAAATTAAAGAGAAAGATAATTGTTTGTAATGAATCACATCGCAGATTCTCAGATAGCGGAGTGGAAATTATCCCGATATATGATTTCCTCTCAGAGTTATGGAGTGGTAACCTGGTTTAAAACTTGCATTCTATCCTAAGCGTGCTTATCTAGGGCTTGGATTAAGATTGCATTATTTATTCGGGGAAATTTATGAAGATTCGGGCATTATTTTTATCGTTCTTTTTGGTAATTTCATTAATATCCTTAAATGGCTGCGGTTATAATCGTTTTCAGTCGTTTGATGAAGAGATTAAGTCTTCTTGGTCTGAAGTTGTCAATCAGTATCAACGACGTTCTGATTTAATTCCCAATCTTGTTGAGACTGTTAAGGGATATGCAAGTCACGAAAAAGATGTCCTGCTGGGTGTGACTGAGGCAAGAGCTAAGATAGGATCCCTAAAAATTAATACCGATATAGTCAATGATCCAGAAGCCTTCGCTAAATTTCAAGCAGCACAGGGACAAATGACATCGGCCCTTTCTCGTTTAATGGCCATTTCAGAAAATTATCCTGATTTAAAAGCCAATCAATCATTTTTAGGTCTTCAAGCTCAACTTGAGGGAACAGAGAATCGCATTACAGTTGCACGAGGTAGATATATTAAAACAGTTGAGCAATATAATGTGCTCTCAAGATCTTTTCCATCTAATTTAACTGCCAAAGTATTTGGCTACTCAGTTAAACCAAACTTTACTGTTGAAAACGAAAAAGCAATTAGCGAGCCTCCAAAAGTTAGTTTTTAATTAAAACTGCTTTGTCTTTAACAAAAAAATAGGAGTTGGAATATAAAAATTATGAAAGCCCAAGGCTTTGCAAAAAAATTATTTTCTGTTTGACTCTGTTTTTGATTTAATATTTATGTCAACTGCTATATGAGATTGGCGGGATTTTTTGCCTCACTACTGATAAGCATTTTGCTTTTTCGGCCCCTTGCTGATGCCCAAGATTTAATTGCAATTCCGCCACTAAAAGCACATGTAACAGATCTAGCCTCTACACTTTCGCAACCTCAACGAGAGTCGATTGAGCAAAAGCTCAGCATTTACGAATCCCAAAAAGGCACGCAGATAGCCTTACTTATTATTCCAACAACTAAACCGGAAGAGATTGAGCAATTTGCAATTCGACTAGCCGAAACTTGGAAAATTGGCCGAGCAAAAATAGATGATGGTGTAATTTTAGTAGTAGCTAAAGAAGATCGGACTTTGAGGATTGAGGTTGGTTACGGATTCGAGGGGGTACTGACCGATTATACTGCTAAGCAAATCATAGATGGAATTATTGTCCCAAACTTTAGAGCAGGAAACTTTTATCAAGGGATAGATTCCGGACTGGATTCAATTATTAAAGTTTTATCTGGAGAAGAGTTACCAAAGCCCATAGCCCGTAATGAAAATTTCGAAGGCCAGTTTCCTCCAATACTGATGATTTTATTCTTTATTGGTATTTCATTAATTAGAGGATTTACTCAAGTATCTGGGATTTCTAAATCCAGTGCAAGATTTGGATCCGCCCTAATTGGTTCCGTTATCTTTGCGATCGTTACATATTTTTTTATTGGGTTAATTGCTGCGTTAATAGCATTTTTTATATTCCTTATCTTTGCTAGTTCTTCAGCAGGTAGCAGCAGGGGATATGGAAGTAGTAGATCCTGGGGGTCTGGATCCAGTGGAGGGGGATTCTCAGGTGGTGGTGGATCTTTTGGCGGTGGAGGGGCATCTGGCAGATGGTAAGACCTATGATTAGAATTTTTAAACATATTTTATCGGGTATTTATCCAGTAGGAAATGTATTTTCTAAAGATGATCTTGATTTAATAGAAAAAGCAATCTTAAATTCAGAGAAAAATCATTCTGGGGAGATCTGTTTTGTTGTTCATGATGCGTTGAGCTTTTATGATTTAATTCGTGGTAAAACTGCACATCAAGAAGCTTTAAGAATATTTTCAGAGATGAGAGTTTGGGATACTGAGTCAAATAATGGAGTTTTAATTTATTTACTTTTAGCAGATAAAAATTTTGAAATTGTTGCTGATCGAGGAATCCATAAACATGTTGATACTACCGAATGGGAGATAATTTGTAAGGTTATGGAAGATCAATTTAGCAAAGGCAACCACTGCTACGGTGTCCTAGAAGGAGTGCGATTGATTACTGAAAAACTTAAAAAACATTTTCCTGGAACTTTAGAAGATCGAAATGTATTATCTGATAAGCCGATAGTAACTACTTAATTTCGCACGGTATGATAGATCTTTATAGTTATCTTAATTTGTGAGTTGTATCTACAACTCAATTTGTCCGCCAACTATTCCACCAAAAACTAAGATTGGGGATTTGATTCCAGCGCTTCGAAGCTCAACTTCCCTTTTAACTAACGGCACTTCAAAATAATTTAGCCCCGATTTTTTTAGATGATTTGCTCAGACTGGAACCTATTCGGTCGAGTCCAATGGTTTCGCGGGGGCACCCTCCTCCGGAGATATTCTATAGTTATTATTTGTAATTTGCTGATTCATAATATCTCACCGGTAATAATTTTATTAATTTTATTATTAGTCTCCGTTATTAATCTCCGCCGCCACCACCTCAACAACTCG
>Ga0163147_10009748_pt1 | contig 10329 bp, 8 predicted proteins | sample OliLakLV19MP6G1_FD_148597 | JGI IMG/M metagenome (GOLD analysis project Ga0163147, IMG submission 148597) | Freshwater microbial mat bacterial communities from Lake Vanda, McMurdo Dry Valleys, Antarctica- Oligotrophic Lake LV.19.MP6.G1 | ecosystem: Environmental > Aquatic > Freshwater > Lake >... | reverse complement strand
CACCATAGCTGATCGCCACCTTCATAGAAACGCAACGCATCATGCACGGTATAGTGCAACGTATAGGTCTCAGTTGCATTTTCTAGGGGTGGGAAATACCAGCGGACGACATAATGCCCACCGTTATCTTCAACGGTAAATGTATAGGGCTCGTCAGATTGGTTACTAAGCTGGTATGTATTGCCACTACGGTCGGTGATCGACCAATTGTCGATCTCGCCTAGGTTATTGCTTGGGATATCGCGATAGCCAAAGCGAAATGTGCCACTCGTAAAGCGGATGGTCTGGTGTTCTTGCACATCGATTGTGCCATCTTGATTGGCGACAAGATCCACATTAAATCGTTCCCAGACCAAAGATTTATCTTGCGCCAACAACGAGGGGCTATCGATCAGCGAACAGAGTAACAAAAAGCTTGTTACCAGAAGAACAGTTGACCAACGCGACTGCCTCATCATAAAGCACACTCCTTGATTATCCTTTGCCGATTACTACCTACTTCTATCAGTATGCCACCAGTAGATCTGGTTTACCTGACAAGCGACAGACAGTACACAGAAGGGCAAAGGAATAACTGACAGACAAAGCGTCTGTTTCTGACATCTATTTTGCCAGAGGAGATGGCAAATTGCACAGAATGTACAAGCCAGATCAGTTTTTCGGTACAGGCGCTTGGGTTTCGGCTAACAGGGTCGCGGCCCACAACCGATCAGTTTCGGTTGTTTCTAGGGGCGGCAATTCGTCTATGGCGCTTTCAAAGAAATAAGTATCCAGCGTTTGCCAAACAAAATCATGCGTAGGGGCGGCCGCGCAGCCGCCCCGCGTTTGGCTCGCTGCGAACGGGCGGCTGCAAGCCGCCCCTACTTTATTCTTTGCAATGGTCTAAGTTGATCAAACCAAAATGTTGCATAAAGCTTTCGGTTACCGTATAGAGAATGGGCCGACCTACCCCGTCAAGGCGACCACTTTCTTGGATCAAGCCGCGTTGTGTCAGGGAACGTAGAATCGCCGAACTGTCCACCCCGCGCACACCTTCAATTTGCGCACGCGTGATTGGTTGGCGATAGGCGACAATCGCCAAGGTTTCCAAGGCGGGTGCGCTCAGCTTTGTACTCAGATCCAAATTCAAGAATGTTTCGATCAGCGCGGCAAAGGCAGGTTGTGTTACCAGTTGAAACGTGCCATTATATTCTTGCACGCGCAATATTCTTGCACGCGCAGTCCACGATTGGCGCACACATATTGCTGATCAAGCTGTTGCAGAGCATAGTAGACTGCCTCATTGTCCAGTTGCAACGCCTTTGCCAGTTGTGTCACCTCGACTGGTCCATCTGCAACAAAAAGCAAGGCTTCAATAAGAGCAGTGATGGCGAATGTCTCCCCATTTAACAAAAGCTGTTCAGTATCGGCTGCATCATGTGCCAGTTCGGGGGGAGGATCAAGCGCCATGTCAGCATCTGCTTCAACGTGATCGTGTATGCTAATTCCAGTGGTCATGGTATTGGTGTTACCCAATCGGGCTTGGCTCAAAGGGTGCGCAGCGCATATGCACATCTAATCTGCCCAACGTTAAGCCAATATCCTCTTCCACCACGTCGCGGGCCAAGGCTACGACTTCGTCGGTCTTCAGCGGAATATCGACTTCGGGCATCACTTCGACTTCTAGGCGCACATTCACGGCACCACCTTTGGCGTGTACAGTGGGAATCACACTATTAACTTCGGCCACTTGTTCTAAATGCCATTCCAAGCGCCGACTGATGCTAGCAGTATCCAGTTCAGCCGAGCCGCCGGCGGCAGTGCGAATTCGCACACCACGCTGACGCATCCCCCATAGCTCTAGCCATAACAAGATACCGAATACCAAAACGGCGGCAATACCAAGCGTTGCTTGGGCGATAATAAAATTAGATGAATTTGTTGCTTGCCAATGCTCCAGCGCGGTGAGTGCTATGGTTAGTATCTGCTGTGTCTGTACAATTGTTTGCAGTGGCGCGACCGCGAGGATATTTATGCTGATCAGGAGAAGCAGCCATAGGATAGCGGTCACGATCCGGTTAAACAGTACCATAGTCATATTTCCTCATTACGAATAAGGCCATTCTAAAAATAGAGTATCCAACCGGAAGGGGGAAAGCATCTGGGAAAGGCCCCATGCAGTGTGCGTTATGGGCATTATTCTGACCCCTTCCCGGAATACCGCGTAGACACTTATTTCTTGGCAATCACTTAAAAGTTATATCCTTGGGAGATTATACCTAACATTGCGGCTCATGGCGAACGTATGTGGTCAGCGAAGAATCGGTTTACAAAGTATTGGTAATAAAAAACACCGGCGCTGTTTACAGCGCCGGTGTTTCACGTGAAACCAGCAGACCGATTTAGAGGTAGTCGCGCAATTTGCGGCTACGGCTTGGATGGCGTAAACGGCTAAGGGCCTGGGCTTCAATTTGGCGAATGCGCTCGCGCGTCACACCAAACTTTTTGCCCACTTCTTCTAGCGTATAGCAATAGCCGTCCACCAACCCAAAGCGCAGTTGCAAAATGCGCACCTCGCGCGGGGTCAAGCTCTGGAAGATCTCATCAATAACTTCACGCAGAATTTGCTGACCGGCTGCTTCATTGGGTGCAGCGGCATCTTCATCTTCAATGAAATCGCCCAGGTAGCTATCTTCTTCTTCACCCACAGGCATTTCTAAACTGAGTGGGCGTTGGCTTACGCGCATAATATGCTCAACCTTGCGCGCCGATACCCCCAACTCCTCAGCGATCTCTTCGGTAGTCGGATCGCGGCCTAGCTCTTGAACCAGTTGGCGACTGGTGCGGGTCAACCGATTGATCTGCTCGTACATGTGGACAGGCACCCGAATTGTGCGGCCCTGATCAGCAATTGCACGCGTCACCGCTTGACGAATCCACCAGGTGGCATAGGTGCTAAATTTGTAGCCACGGCGGTAATCAAATTTTTTCACCGCACGGATCAAGCCAATGTTACCTTCCTGAATTAGATCCAAGAAGGGCACACCGCGCCCAACATACTTTTTCGCTACACTAACGACCAAACGGCTATTAGCCTTGATTAAATGTTCTTGCCCAGCCTGACCATCACGCACGAACCAAAGCAGGCGTTCCCGTTCTTCCCAATCGTCAACACCCTGGGCGAGTTTCCGGCGCGCATCACGGCCCTTTTCCATGCGTTTGGCGAGGGAGACTTCCTCTTCCGCAGTTAAGAGCGGCACGCGGCCGATTTCCTTTAGATACAGGCTGATCGAATCATCAATTTCAATCTGGCTGAGATCGAACGTGTCTTCCTCTATCAACTCGGCATCCAGATCGGTCATGTCGGCTTCTTCTTCCTCTTCGCGAACCTGACCAACTTCGATACCTTGCTCAAACAAAGAAGCAAAAATATCTTCGACCTGTTCCATATTATTTTCCGCTTCAGGCACTAAGCCCAAAACATCATCATAGGAAACAAAGCCTTGGGTCCGCCCCAGAGCTAAAAGCTGGCTAACGATCTGTTCTGGTGTTAGAACAACCGGTGAAACCAGTTCAGCGTCACCATTCTCATTCAACTCAGCTTCCTGCTCACCAAGCGCGCTGATTTCGTCTTCGAAGTCACTCTCGTATGGCTGTTCAAAGCCATTTTCGAAGTCAGTATCAAAATCAGTATCCGTTGAGAAATCGAGCATTTTTTGCTTACCCATATGTAAAACAATCTCTCCTTGTGTACGAAAAACTCACCGATAATAAGCCTCTATAAAGAGTTTAACATTTTTAATATATGTTTACTTAAGGTTATTGATCTGTATTACACGATTAATACGTTACACGATTACGCACGATTACCTTACACTGTTTTTATCCAATTCATACTTCTATGTATACTTCCATTATTCCGCCACTTACGTCTATTTGCAGTATTATATGTACCTTTTCGGCGATCTTGCTTGGTCAGTCTTGTATGAATTTTGGTGGTGCAAGGCGAAAACAAAACAGAAGCTACTCATGCACTCGCACTAAGTAGCTCTTTAAAATCCCAAATTCCCATTTTCTTGCCAAAGGCCGCATGACATTGTTTACAAAGCAGTTGCTCTTCAGTTACAAGCGCAAAGGCTTCTGCACGACATTGCGGACAACAGAATAGATCGGCAATTGTAGCATCTGCCGCTATGCTTTTTGGTGTACGTTTGCTGTCAATAACGGCTTGTACAAAGACACTAGGCGCAAGCGGATAGAAACCACCTGGCCGAAAAAGCCAACTATCCACTTTGGCTAAAGTGGCGGAACTTATGTGCTGTTTCAATAATGGCAAGCGAAAATGTGAGACGGCAAATTGCTGCTGAACGCCGAAAGCAGCTTGGCCGAATTGCTGATCCATCCACGCCGGATGAAAATCAAAGTTCAACTCAACAAATTCAAGCGGTGACAAGTCAAAAGGCGACCAAGCTTGGCGGTGCAACAGCCAACGGGCAATTGCCTTGAGATTGCGCTTATTGGCATATTCCAACACAGCCACACTGCGCTTGTGCAAGACACGCTCGATCTGCCCCAACGCCTGCCCTACATCGGCCAGATGATGCATGACGCGCACCATTACCAGCGAATCTAATACACCGGTGGCCAATGGCAGTTGGTAAACATTACCCGCAACAAAGACGAAGCGCGGATCATGCCCCCAACGACGCACTGCGTCCTGCAGCAGTGTACGGCTGTAGTCAAAGAGGATGATCTGTTCATAGCCCAGATACAGATCCGCTAGCCGCCCAAAACCAGCCCCAATTTCGGCAATCCGTAGACCATGCGCCGGCAACAATTGCCGAAGCGCAAGGCGTTCTGCGGCATCTTCATAATCACGACCTCGACCTTCCCAGAAATCTGCCTTATACTGACTGTTCTCGTAATCGATCACAGGAACATCAAGCTGATCATCTGTGCGCGCTTTGCTTGCTATTGTCATTTTCGGTGATTACCCACTTTTTATTGCTTTTGCAAGCTTATTCAGCCCGTAATACTCATTCAATAAGCTTGCAAACACTGCTATAGGGTTTTCTAGAAATATGCCCAGTTTTTATGGCAAAAAAAGAGCGGGAGATATCTCCCACTGACCTATTGCCCTCTCCCAACCGCCGACTATATTGAATTATAACAGGCTTCGTAAACGATTTCAACCCCCAATTTAACATGGTAAGACATTTTTTTTGCTATTTAGGCCGAACCTTAATTTTTGGCACAAGATAGCAGCGGATCAAGGTTAAGCTGAATATACGGCGTTGGTCAGTCATATCTTTGCCAGATCAATGCTCAACGGCGCATTGATCTGGCTGGATGGGGCACCGCACTAGCAAAAATCCGGATGACCAAAAATTCTATGGGTGTAATGCAGTTTTGGGGAAGTGTGCCGGGGACGAGCGGGGTACTGTTTGTCAAACCAGTGTGGTCGTCGCGCGTCCCCGGCACACTTTGTTCGCTCGTTCTAAAATTTACCCCCAATTTGAAATGCACCCAAATTCTATTCTATTTGTAGATTGACACAATGGGCGCGTCATGTTACACTATGAACCTATGATGACAAATTGTCGATTCTTCAATAATTTGAGTTTTAGGCCGTACCGCAATTCCATCGGGTCATCCGATCTGGCATAAGCGCGCGCGGCTCCATCTCCTAGTAACCTGCGAAGCTCTCCAGACGGAGAGCTTTTTTATTTGCAATAAGCAACGACCTACCGCAAATTTATTCAAGATCACTGTTACCGTTTTTATAAGCATACAACTCATGGATACTATGCAAATTAGTCAGCCACAGCAGGACCAAACCGAACAAGCAGAGCCCAGGTATATTGTCGTTCTCAAAGTCGGCGGGAACGAGTTGGATGATGAGTCATTTTTATTTGGGCTAGCCCAAGCCGTGCGTGCTATGTTTGATCAAGGATACTTTCCGATTGTCGTGCATGGCGGCGGCAAAGCGATTGCTGATTATCAACAGCGCTTGGGGTTGACAACCAGCTTTATTGAAGGCTTGCGCGTTACCGACGATGCGAGCTTGGATGTGGCCGAAATGGTGCTCAGTGGCTTGATGAACAAGCGCATTGTGCGCATCCTGGTCAATGACGACATTATGGCGGCTGGCATTAGTGGCGTGGACGCGGGTACGATCTACGTAGAAAAGATGTGGCATCCCCTGGGCGATCTCGGGCGCGTGGGCGAGATTCAAGATGTTAACCCACAACTGTTGCAAGCGCTCATGGCACATAACATTGTGCCCGTGGTCAGCCCGATCAGCTTTGGTGCATTGGATGCGCTGAGTTACAACGTCAACGCCGACCATGCTGCCACCGCCATCGCAGCCAAATTGGGCGCGATCAAGTTGATTTTTATCAGCAATGTGCCGGGTATTCTGGTGGCGGGGCGGGTCGTGCGTGCGGTAACGGCATCACAGGCCGAACAGTGGATCGAAGAAGGCATTATTACGGGGGGCATGATTCCCAAAGTGCGCAGCGCCACCGAAGCGGTGCGCAATGGCGTTGCCCAGGCTGTCATTACCAATCTGGCCGGTATCCAAGATAATAGCGGCACGGGTATTGTCGGCTCCAAATAAGGTGTTGCAAACGATGTACACGAGAAGAACCCAATCTACCCAACCATAGCATAGGCGCAAGCCAATCAGGGAGGAACCGAGGTCATGGACAAACAAAGCGTTATTGAAATGGAACAGCAGTATGTGTTGGGGGTGTATAGCCGCCCCCCCTTTGTGCTCGCCAGCGGCAAAGGCAGCACCCTGTATGATACCGATGGCAAAGCATACATCGATTGTGTGGCGGGGATCGCTGTCAATGCCCTGGGCTACGACGATCCAGGCGTCAAGCAGGCCATCGAAGAAGCCAACAGCACCGGCATGTTTCATGTCAGCAATCTCTATCATACCGAGCCGCAGACGCGCCTGGCCAAATTCCTGTGCCAGAACAGCTTTGCCGACAAAGTCCATTTTAGCCTGACCGGTGCCGATGCCAACGAAGGGGCTTTCAAGTTTGCCCGCCGCTATGCACGCGAACATGGTCATGAAAACAAATATAACATTTTGGCTTTCAGCAATGCCTTTCATGGTCGCCTCTTTGGCAGCTTGGCCGCCACGCCGCGCCCCAAATATCAGGATGCCTTCAAACCATTGATGCCCGGTGTGCGCTTTGCCGACTTTAACAATCTAGAAAGTGCTCGTGCCCAAATGGATGACACGGTCTGTGCGATTATCGTCGAGCCAATTCAGGGCGAAGGTGGCATTTATGCTGCCAGACATGCATTTCTGACCGAGTTACGCGCCCTGGCCGATCAATACGACGCACTGCTGATCTATGATGAGGTGCAATGTGGCTTGGGTCGCACAGGCAATTTATGGGGTCATGCGACGGTTTCCAAGAGCGTGGGCGCACAACCGGTGGAGCCCGATTTGATGACGCTCGCCAAACCGCTCGCCGGTGGCCTGCCGATCGGTGCGATTTTAATGCGCCAAAAAGTGGCCGATACGATTCACAAAGGGGATCATGCTAGCACCTTTGCCGGCAATCCATTCACCACCCACGTTGCGCACCATGTGGTGACGCGGATCTCTGAGCCAGCCTTCCTGCGCGCTGTCCACGAGAAGGGTGAATATCTCAAAGAGTTGCTGGAAGAGCTCAATAGCCCGCACATTACCGAAATTCGCGGCCACGGCTTGCTGGTTGGGGTAGAGATGGCCATTGAAGTTGGGCCTGTCGTCGATAAGGCCTATGACAAAGGGGTGATTTTGGTAAGTGCCGGTGCCAATGTGCTGCGCTTTGTGCCCCCCTTGGTGATCAGCAAAGAAGAATTGGCCCAAGCCGTTGGCGTGGTTGGTGATATTTTACAGACGCTCTAGTACAGTTGGGCGTAGATACCACGGCAGTTAATAAGGCGTGTTTACTCGTGTACATCATGGTAAAAATAGGGTACCTTATTTACGCCGGGATCTACTAGGCGTGGTCTGGTAGCATAATTTTACTAGACGAACAGCGAACGCGCCACCGATTTGTAGACTTTGTCGACAAAGGTCAGAATCCAAAGCGCCAAGGCTGCATAATTTAAGTAGAGATTATGCAGCCTTGGCGCTTTGGGCGACAAAACAAACAGGGTGTGGTGGTTCTGGTAGGTGCGGTTTGTAACCGCACAACGCTGGCTCCACCCTGATTGTGCGGTTACAAACCGCACCTACGCATGCACAAAATTAAATCGGCATAAGGTCTATTATAGTGCAGTGGTATAAAAAGTAATCAAATCAAGCGTTACGGGCGGGTTGCATGTTGATGGAACATGCAACCCGCAGCGCGCTAAACAGGCCAAACGAATTCAGAAGGCACAAACAACCTGGCCAACTCAGGCATCAGGATAGGAAACAAGGTGAAATAATGGCCCAAACAACAGATAGATCGTATCCCATTCTTTGTGTAAATCGTTCCGGCAACATGCCACTTGAACCGGTTTACACGCAGAGCAAGAAACGATTCGTATTATTCAGATGGTTCCGTTCGCTGCCGTTCGACCGTCATGGCTAACGACGCGACAGGTCGCCTAATTTATCAAAGAGGATAATGCAAAATGGGAATTGCTATTCGTTGCGCACAAGCGCAGGATATTCAGCTAATTGTAGAGATGGTCAATCGCTTTGCGGCCCAAAATATCATGTTGCCACGCAAGGAAGAAAGTGTGCGCAAAACGCTGGCTGATTGGATCGTCGCGGTCGAAGCAAGCGACGAAAACCAAGCAGAAACGGTGGTTGGTTGTGGCGCTTTGGTGCCGTTGAATGATAAACTGGTGGAGATTCGTTCCGTTGCGGTGCATGAAAACCAACATGGACAGGGGCTGGGTAGCCATCTTGTGCTAGCGTTGGTGGAAGAAGCCCGTGTACGCGGCTATACACAAGCTTGCGCGCTGACCCTGCGCCCGAATTTCTTTCAACGGTTGGGATTTGACTTGGTCGATCGCTGGAGCATTAGCCCCAAGGTGTGGCAGGCCTGCATCTACTGTCCCAAATTTCACCGGTGCGACGAAGTCGCGGTGCTGATGAATTTAAGCAAGCATCCAGAAGTGGCCAGCGAAGGAGCAATTGCGCGCGAAGGGGGCTGGAATCATCTGCTAAAGTGGAAAGAATGGCAACCATTGCGATTAGCCTATCGCTATGAAAAATATGAACCGAGGGGCAAATGAGTGTGAACACAACCAATGGCCGAGCGAAGGCAATTCTTGTTTTGCAAGATGGCACCATTTTCGAAGGCAGTGCATTCGGTGCTGCCACAACAGTAGTCGGGGAAGTTGTCTTTAATACGAGCCTGACCGGCTACCAAGAGGTGATCACCGACCCCTCCTATCGCGGCCAGATGGTCTGTATGACGGTGGCACATGTGGGCAATACCGGCATTAATGTCGAAGACCTGGAAAGCGACCGTCCACAGATCACAGCCTTGATTGTGCGCGAGATTAGCCCGGTCGTTTCCAACTGGCGCGCCAACGAAACGCTGCACAGCTACCTGGAACGCAACACCATTCCCGGCATTAGCGAGGTAGATACGCGCGCGCTAACACGCCAGTTGCGGGACAAAGGTATTTTGCATGCGGCGCTCTGTACCGATGGCAGCCACACAGCCGCAGAATTGCTAGCAATGGCAAACGCTTGGGAAGGGTTGGATGGCCGTGACCTGGTGCGCGAAGTTACCTGCCACGAAACGTATAACTGGGTCAACGGCACGGCGGTAGAGTGGTCGCCGGTACCCGCTGGCAAAGTCACGGCTGCGGATACCTTGCCAGCGGGCGAAGCACCCCTAGTCGTCGCCTATGATTTTGGTATCAAGCATAACATTTTGCGCCGCTTGACAAGCCACGGCTTGCGCGTGACGGTCGTGCCCGCCACCACCACAGCCGCGGAAGTACTTGCCCTGCAACCAGACGGCATTTTTCTCAGCAATGGCCCCGGCGATCCGGCTGGTGTACCCTATGCGGCACAGGCGGTACATGAATTGCTGGAAACACGAATTCCGACCTTTGGCATCTGTTTGGGCCACCAGATCATCGGGCTGGCATTGGGTGGCCAAACCCATAAGCTAAAATTCGGCCATCATGGCGGCAACCAACCGGTCAGCGATATTGATACGACCAACGTCCAGATCACGGCGCAAAATCACAACTATGTGGTAGAAATCGATGGCTTGCCAGCCAATGTCGAAATCACCCATCGCAATCTCAATGATGGCACGGTGGAAGGATTGCGCCTCAAGGATCGCCCGGTCTTCTGTGTACAATATCATCCAGAAGCGAGCCCAGGCC
>Ga0163147_10009742_pt1 | contig 10333 bp, 10 predicted proteins | sample OliLakLV19MP6G1_FD_148597 | JGI IMG/M metagenome (GOLD analysis project Ga0163147, IMG submission 148597) | Freshwater microbial mat bacterial communities from Lake Vanda, McMurdo Dry Valleys, Antarctica- Oligotrophic Lake LV.19.MP6.G1 | ecosystem: Environmental > Aquatic > Freshwater > Lake >... | reverse complement strand
TCGCCAGGCCGCACCGTTCCCGCAAAATCGGGCCGTGCCTCAACGAATGGGTATTTGCGCAGCTCATCCTCGCTCTTCAACATATAGGGTGCGTAGCGCCCCGGCACGATCTGATCGGTATTGACATCGGTTCCAAATGTCCATATACGAGCCATAGTTCTATTCCCTTCTTGCCACAGGCTGAAGCCTGTGGACAACTAATCCAACGCCTGTTCCAGATCCGCAATCAGATCATCGGCATGTTCCAGGCCAATCGAGAGCCGCAACAGGCTTTGTGGCGTTGTGCTCTCTGGCCCCTCAACCGATGCGCGATGCTCGATCAGGCTTTCGATCCCACCCAGGCTGGTTGCGCGGGTGAACAACTGCACATGCGCTGCTAATCGCATGGCCGCTGCCTGCCCGCCATGTACCTCAATCGAGAGCATGCCGCCAAAGCCACGCATCTGCCGGGCTGCCACTGCATGGCCAGCATGGCTCTCCAATCCAGGGTAGTGAACCTTCTCAATTGCTGGATGCCCCTCCAGAAAGCGTGCAACCCGGCCTGCATTCTCGGCATGCGCCCGCACCCGGTAGGCCACCGTCTGAATGCCGCGCAGCACCAGCCAGCAATCAAATGGCGATGGAACCGCGCCGCCATTGCCCTGGATGAAGCGAATCCGTTCAAACAAACTGCTGGCCGTGCGGGTAATCACCGCGCCACCAAGCACATCACTATGCCCACCAAGATACTTGGTCGTCGCATGCAACGCCAGATCGGCACCCAGTTCGAGTGGCCGCTGCTGGATCGGCGTGGCCCAGGTATTATCGACAACGCAATATGCGCCAGCTTCCCGCGCAATCGTGGCAATCGTGGCAATATCACTGATCTTCAGCAATGGGTTTGATGGCGTCTCAACCCATACCATCCGTGTCGTTGGCCGAATCGCTGCCTGAACATTGGCCGGGTTGGTCATATCGACCTGCGTAAACGTGAGTCCCCATGGCTGCATAATCTCACGCAACAGCCGCGTGACCCCATGATAGGCATCATCGGGTGCCACCACATGATCGCCGGGCTTCAGCGCCTGCAAAATACTCATGGTTGCCGCCAGCCCGCTGCCAAACGCCGCACAATCGGCCCCGCCCTCCAATGCCGTCAAACAGCGCTCAAGCATCGTCCGATTGGGATTACCAGATCGCGTATAGACATTGCCATGCGGGAAGCTGCCATCCTCCGCCCGCTCAAAGGTCGTCGAAAGATAGATCGGCGGAATCACCGAGCCAGTCGTCGGGTCGATATCCTGGCCAGCATGGATCGCAATCGTTTCGATGTGCATGTGTCTCTTTCCCAGTATTCAGGAGTCAGGAGTCAGCATTCAGAAGGCGCGTATAAAACTGCTATGGTTATGCGATTGACACGGCGCTGAATAACCACATATTCTGACTCCTGACTCCTGACTTCTAACTCCTACCTAATCTCCGACGGATGCGTAATATAGCCGGTGATCGCTGTCGCTGCCGCAACCTCTGGCGAGCCAAGGTAGATCTGTGCCTCTGGCGAGCCCATACGCCCACGGAAGTTGCGATTACCAGTAAACAAACACACCTCGCCAGGAGCCAACACACCCATATGGCGGCCAATACACGCCCCACAGCCGGGCGTCCCAATCGCAGCCCCTGCCGAAATCAGGGTCGCCAGCGTTCCATCCTCGGTGGCCTGCAACAGTGCCTCACTCGATGCCGGAACCACCAGCAGCCGTACACCTGCCGCGACCTTGCGGCCCTTCAACAAGCGCGCCGCCGCTGCCATATGATCATGGTGGCCATTGGTGCATGTGCCGATATACACAACATCGACAGCCACACGCCCAAGATCACTCACATTGGTCACATTATCGACATAATGCGGCGCGCTGATCTGCGGCTCAAGTGTTGCCAGATCCACCTCAACCGTACGGGCATAGGTGGCTCCTTCATCAACCCACAGCCATTCCGGCACACTAATCCCGCGTGGGCCAGCCCAGGCATCAAACCCTGCGCCAGATGGCACCACAATCCCGGCCTTGGCCCCAACCTCAATCGAGAGCGTTGCTAGGGTCATGCGCTCGCCAACCGAAAGGAAATCCAGCCCATGCCACTCAACCGATTGGTAGGTCGCACCAGCGGCCCCAATCGTGCGTGCCACAAACAAGCCCAGATCCTTGGCGCTGACCCCCGGCCCAAAACGGCCATGCGCCAGCACCCGCACCGTCTCCGGCACGCGCAACCAGATCCGGCCAGTCGCCAGCGCCAATGCCATATCCGTCGAGCCCATACCAGTGCCAAAAGCGCCAACCGCGCCATAGCCAGTCGAATGCGAATCGCTGCCAATAATCAACATGCCAGGCCGCGCCAATCCCTCCTCAACAAGCACCGGGTGTGAAATGCCACGGCCAACATCAAACAGGTTTGGAATCGCCTGCTTGCGAACCCAGCGCCGCAGATTCGCCTGATACTCAGCCGTCTGGATCGTCGCCGCTGGAGCCACATGATCAACCACCACCGCAATCTTAGATGGATCCCAAACCCGTTCCGCGCCCAGTTCCTGCTCCAGCACCTTAATAATGCTCGGCGAAATACTATCGTGCATCATCGCCAGATCAACCTGAACCACTACATTGTCGCCAGCATGGGCCCCCTGTCCAGAAGCGTGCGAAAGGATCTGCTCCGCGAGTGTCTGTGCCATCCTGCTGCTCCTTCAGATATTCACATATCACGATGTTAGAATGTGGCAGCCATGCCGCCAGTATGCCAGTATCTATCACCCGAACATAAGAAAACCCGCCTCCCCATAGCGGGTGAAGCGGGCCAAGTCTCTTCGCATGCAGGCAAGCGAAGCTAACCAGACCCGCGGTCCGGTTTTTTGCTCTGCTTGTTCTGCGTAGCGCTCAGATTCATTGTTACTATTCTTTACTGGTTCTCTGTCGAACGCCAGCGACTATAGCACCAGCTATCAGTCTTGTCAAATGCATGGCATCCCCACCAGTCACTGCTATAATAGATATACTATGCATGATTGAAACAACGTCGGTGGCTCATTCAAACAACAGTGCAGCATGCCTCCGCATCGGCCGCCCGCCAGCGGCACTATGGGCATAAGCGGTCAAAGCGTTCAAGCGTTCAAGCGGGCAATCTGCATAATCTGCGGATCAATCAAACGACAATCCAACACGGGAGTAGAAGCACAGGAGAATGCGATGGCTGTCCAAGTCATCCCAGCATGGGCACACACACTCGAACGAGCTATTCAATGGGCCATACGCCACTGGCTGCTCTTCGCCAATGGCCTTGTACTGCTGTATGGCGGGTTGCCATGGCTCTCGCCACTGGCCCATGCAGCTGGCAATCATGCGCTCGGCAACTTCATCTTTGCCATCTATCACGCATTCTGCCACCAGATTCCCGAGCGCTCATTCTTCCTGTTTGGCTATCAAGTTGCCTTCTGCCATCGCGAAACAGCAATGTACACAACCGTATTTATTGGTGGCCTGCTGTTTGGCCTCGTCCGCAATCGCATTCGGCCAGTATCACTACGGATCGGCGGGCTACTCATGCTACCAATCCTGCTGGATGGCACTACCCACATGATCGATGATCTGCTCGACATTGGCATTCGCGGTGGCGGCGACGCCATCGGCACCCCGAACTTCTGGTTACGCATGATCACAGGTGGCCTATTCGCCATCGCCGTTCTGATCGCCCTATACCCGCGCCTGGATCGCGATCTGCGCACAATCATGAGTCCGGGGTAACCAGGAGACAGAAGACAGGAGTCAGGAGTCAGAATAGTTCATCATATATGTTGGTAGAATAAAGCATCAATAATATAAAATTCCAGTGGGTGCAGGTAGTCAGGTGGGCGCGCCACCACCCACATCCTAATTAGTAGCACCCTGGCAATATATTGAATTGCACCATTCTTGGTTCTCCCCCTCACCTCTACTGCGCCTCCCCGCTCCCACTGGGAGAGGGGCCGGGGGTGAGGGCAGTTCTCGGTCTCGGTTTCGTAGTTCAGGGTCAGGTTCTTGGTTCTTAGTTCAGCAGTTCAGTATTCTGACTCCTGACTTCTGACTCCTGACTCCTGACTTCTGGGTTGGTTCTCGGTTCTTCGTTCTGTCGCGTTAGGTGGTACCATGAAACACTATCATTGGCTCATACTCACTGCCATACTGATCGCCGGATGTAGCCAGGCTCAACCAATTGCACCAACAGGAGTTGCGTTGCCAGCCAATGTTGCAGGGCAATCCAAATTGCTCAATGCTGGCGGGCCTGGCACTGTTACAACCAGCGATCCAGCACCAGATTTCGAATATACGACTAGCAATGGCACAACCAAACTCAGCGATCTGCGTGGCAAAATTGTCATCGTCAATTTCTGGGCAACATGGTGCGGTCCCTGCCGTGAGGAAATGCCCGATCTCCAGAAGATCGCCGATGATTCAAATGGCATGATCGTCATCCTTGGCATCAACAAACTAGAGGAAGCCAGCGTCATCGCCCCATACGCCAAGGAAGTCGGCGTCCAATTCACACTAATCGCTAACCCAAGTGGCGAAATTCCCGAACGCTATGGTGTTCGTAACCTACCAACCAGCTATTTCATTCGGCCAGATGGAACCGTTGGCGATTGGCGATTGGGCGCAATGGACGAACAAATGATCCAACAAAGTATCGAAAAATCCCGCTAATACGGTATCCCGTAGGGGCGGTTCACGAACCGCCCAATAGTGCATTCGCCGCCATCCCGTAGGAGCGGTTCACGAACCGCCCAATAGTGCATTCGCCGCCATCCCGTAGGGGTGGTTCACGAACCGCCCAATAGTGCATCCGCCGCCATCCCGTAGGGGCGGTTCGTGAACCGCCCAATAGTGCATCCGCCGCCATCCCGTAGGAGCGGTTCACGAACCGCCCAATAGTGCATTCGCCGCCATCCCGTAGGGGCGGTTCGTGAACCGCCCAATATAGAGGTACCATCATGACCGAACCAAGTAGCAGTGAAATTATCCGCCTAGCCCAGGAGCGGTTGGCAGCCCGCCAGGCCCAGGAACAAGCCCAGCGCGAATCCCAGCCATCAAGCGAGCGTGCCTGGCGGTTTGCATTTGCCGGCTTCATTGGCATTCTGCTGCTTGGATTACTAGCCTGGCCTGGCATCCCATTGAACTGGAAGATGTACGCAGCGGTTCATGGCGTCTGCGCCCAGATTCATAATGTCCAGATGGGCGGCCTGCAGTTGCCATTGTGCGCCCGCAACACCGGCATCTATTCCAGCTACCTGATCACAACCATCTATCTATTGGTGTTGGGTCGCAATCGTGCAGGCAAGCTCCCGTCACTACCGATCACAATTACGCTCGGTGTATTTGTTGTGATCATGGGCATCGATGGCATCAATTCATTATTACGCGATCTGTTCTTGCCGAATCTGTATGTGCCACGCAACGAGATCCGCACCCTTACCGGAATCGGCATGGGTAGCGCAGTAGCTGTCATGCTTCTACTCATTCTGAATCTTGCGCTGCGTAGGGATGTGGATCGCGAACAGCGTGTGTTGAACGGCTGGCTCGAACTGGCTGGTGCATTGCTGGTTAATCTGCTGGCATGGGCAGCCATCTATGGCAATATCGCCCTGTTCTACTGGCCAATCGCAATCGTTGCCTGGGTTGGCATCGTCGGCATCCTGTTCTTTGTCAATCTGCTGGTTGCAGCAATTGCAATGCGCTATGAAAACATGGTTGTGCGCTGGGTGGATCTTGCCCGGCCAGGAACAATCGCGCTCATCCTGACAACAATCGAGCTTGGGTTATTCTCCTGGGCACGTTTCTGGATGGAGGGCCAAGGGCTCGTTATCAGCTAAAAATAACCAATCTGTAAGCATGCAGTATGTTCTAGCAACGATAAAACTCCGACAGATTGTAGAGCGCAGAGTGCGTTAGGATGCGCAAAACTACTGTTGTAAGTTGACAATTACCAGATAGTTTGCATATTTTAACGACCTATGATACACTCACGCCATTCCACAAGCTGATTGAGATCTGAAGCATGCATGACCAATTGCAGATAGGTTATCAATTGAATAACGGCTATTATCTGCGAGTGTTACAACAAGGAGATGCTCCATGATCGAGCAAAACCAGCGCCCTCTCGTGCCAGCATCGATGAAGGATTTGGAAACACTCCAGCGCAAAGCCAACCACCAGCGAACGCTGCACAAGCGTACAGCACAGCCAATTGCGTGGCAAACCATTCGCTCACATATCCCTTCCCCGAAGAATTCTCTTGCCCGCCTTCCGGCCCGCCTTCTCCTTCATGGGCTCGTGATCCTGGTACTGCCAATCGCAGTATTGTTGAGCCAGGTACCAGCAGGAACCCTAACACCCACTCAATATTCGATTGCCGTTCCTGATTCCAGTGCCGATATCGTTATCCCGTTAGCACCAATCAGTATCGATGGGCAAGAGCAAATTGGTGATGGGCCGCTTCCCGATGATGCCAATATTCCTATTCCGCTATCGCTTATTTCGATGAGTGAGGCGCTCGCACCGGTTATTGTCCCGGCTGCGACAGTCGGCGATAAGGTCAATCTCCGCAATGGCCCAGGCACGGATTACGATATCGTTTCGCATATGCCAGGCGATACCCCACTCCAGGTGATTGGCCGCTATGGCGATTGGTTCCAGGTTCGCGAGCGGGCCGATAAACCAACTATGTGGATCTCCGGCGAATTGCTGAATGTGAGTGATACAGCCGCCTCAATTCTGTTCGAAGTGCTGCAGAAGGATGTCCCGGCTGCACCACCGCCGAAAATTGGCTTGGTGAATGAGGCTGGCCTGTTGCTACGCGATGGCCCTGGTACCAATTATGTTCCGATCACCAGCCTCCAGCCAAATACGAAGCTTGAATTGATGGAGATCTATCAGGATTGGTATCACGTTGGTATCCCTGGTAGCAGCGATGGCTGGGTGAAGGGCGAATTTCTCACAATCGAACCAAATGTTATTCCACGATTGTTGATTGCCAATACCCTTCCTGATCCGAATCCTGCACTGATTGGCCAGATCCTGGAGAACCAGGTGAACCTGCGCAAAGGCCCGGATTCACGCTACAGCAAAGTGAGCCTGGTTAATGCTGGCATCCAGGTTAATCTGATCGGCAAGTACAAGGATTGGGTTCGTATCCGTATGCCAGATGGCACAAAAGCCTGGATCTTTGGCGATCTGCTTGGTGCATCATCGCATGTCATGCGCCGTGTCCCGGTTAGCAAGGATTTCCCGGCACTGCCAGTGGCAGCGGCCCGCCGTAGTGGCAATAGCCCAGGCTTGGCCAATATTCCGGCCAGTGGCGATGTTGCAAGCTATGCCGTACAATTCGTTGGGTATCGCTACCGATGGGGTGGCATAAGCCCAAGCCGCGGCTTCGATTGCAGTGGCCTGACGAGCTATGTATATGCCCAGAATGGTGTCAGCCTGCCGCGCACAGCCGCTCAACAGTATAGCTCTGGCGTTGGCGCACGCGTTGGTGGTATGGATAGCCTCGCACCAGGCGATCTGGTCTTCTTCGCCAATACCGGTGGGAAGCGCGGTATCTCGCACGTTGCCCTGTATATCGGCGGTGGCCGCATGGTTCATGCGATGACGCCGCGCTATGGTGTGCAGGTTTCCAATGTCTATGATGGCTACTGGACGAGCCACTTCGTTGGTGGTATCCGCCCCCGTCGCTAGTCCGAATGAACCAACTCAATATCAGATAGTATCAGCAGCATAACACGGTGGTATAAAGCCACCGTGTTATTGTTTTGGCAAGCTTTGTGTACAATCGAAGATATTCTTTTAATGACAAAGGAGCTACTCTTCATGAAAGGCCTTGTACTCAGTGGTGGCAAAGGGACGCGGCTTCGGCCAATTACATATACCAGCGCCAAGCAGCTCGTTCCGGTCGCAAATAAGCCGGTTCTATTTCGGGTTATTGAGGCAATTCGCGATGCTGGAATCAACGAAATCGGCATTGTTATTGGCGAAACTGGCCCGGAGGTTCAGGCAGCCGTTGGAAATGGTGATCGCTGGGGAGTGCGAATCGAATACATTCCGCAGGAAGCACCACTCGGCCTGGCCCATGCTGTCAAAATCGCCCGGCCATTCCTTGGCGATGATCGCTTCGTCATGTTCCTTGGCGATAACTGCATTCAGGGTGGTATTTCGCCACTGATCAAGCAGTTTGGTGAGAGCGATTATAACGCCCAGATTGTATTAAAACAGGTGCCGAATCCACAGCAGTTTGGGGTTGCTGAACTGGATTCACAAGGCCAGATATTGCGGCTTGTCGAGAAGCCACGCGAGCCAAAATCCGATCTGGCATTGGTCGGAATCTATATGTTTGATAAATCAATCTGGGATGCTGTCGAGGCGATCAAGCCATCGGGGCGCGGTGAATACGAGATCACCGATGCGATCCAATGGCTCGTCGAACACGGGCGGCGGGTGTTCCCCTATATCCATAATGGCTGGTGGATCGATACTGGCAAGAAGGACGACATGCTGGAGGCCAATCGGCTGATTCTGGATGAGATGCCTGCATTAATCGAAGGCAATGTTGATGGCACCTCACAGTTGAGCGGTAAGGTCATCATCGAAAAGGGAGCCGAGATCATCAACAGCACCATCCGTGGGCCAGCAATTATTGGCGAACACACCCGGATCGTCAATTCGTATGTTGGGCCATTTACCTCGATCTACCATCATTGCACAATCGAAAGCAGCGAGATTGAGCATTCGATTGTTCTGGAGAACTGTACCATTCGGGATATGCCCGCCCGCCTGGAAGATAGCCTAATCGGTCGATCTGTTGAAGTCACCCGATCCCAACTCAAGCCAAAAGCCTATCGGCTGGTGCTCGGTGATCATTCGATTGTTGGGGTTCTCTAGAAAATGCCACTGCGCGTGGTTGCGGCAGGGAACCGTTCGGATATGGCCTTTTTGCCACTATGCGCGGCTGGCACCAGGGAACCGTCCGACTGGTTCCCTGGACCCTCCTGCGGCCAGGCGCTACGGCACCCCGAGGGTACCCGACCCGTAATGCGTGTTAGTAGCCCACCAGTGTTTGTGAATCATGCCACGGCTGCGAACGAGATACGTTGGTTCTATCGGCTATCGGCTATCGGCTATCGGCTATTCGTCGTGGGTGTACTGCACCTCAGAAATACGCATCAGCTTATCCCAGCGATGGGTTGCATCAATATAGCGAATGGTTCCCGATGACGAACGCATCTGTACAGAATGTGTCCGTGCGCCGCCACCAAAATAGCGCACGCCCTTCAGAAATTCGCCATCGGTGATGCCGGTTGCCGCAAAGAACACATTCTCACCGCGCACGAGATCAGTGGTCTTGTAGACCATATTGAGATCCAGGTTATTCTGGGCGGCCAATGCCCGTTCTTCATCATTGCGCGGCCACAGTTTGCACTGAATCTCGCCACCAAGGCACTTCATAGCACAGGCCGTGATCACAGCTTCGGGAGCGCCACCAATACCCATCAGCATATCGGCGGGCGCATCGGCAATCGCCGTCATCACACCAGCGGAAACATCACCATGTAGAATAAGCTTGATTCGTGCGCCAGTCTCGCGGATCTGGCGGATCAGCTCTTTGTGGCGCGGTCGATCAAGCACCACCACGGTAATATCTTCAACATGCTTATGCAATGCTTTGGCCACATTGCGGATGTTTTCAGCTACCGGCGCATTGATATCAATAGCACCACGAGCAGCCTCGCCAACCGCCAGTTTATCCATATAGGCCAAACCGGACCAACTATATAGTGAACCACGTTCGGCAATCGCAACAACGGCAATCGCCCCCGGCATCCCTTCGGCCAGCAGTGTCGTGCCCTCAACTGGATCAACGGCAATATCAACATGTGGCTCCTCACCAGTGCCAACATGCTCACCAGTGTACAGCATTGGGGCTTTGTCCTTCTCGCCCTCGCCAATCACAACGATCCCATCCATCGCAACACGATCCAGCGTGAGGCGCATCGCATCGACAGCCGCCTGATCACTGCCGTTCTTGTCGCCCCTGCCCATCAATCGCCCGGCCTGAAGTGCGGCTGCTTCGGTACAGCGGATCAGATCCATTCCCAGGTTGCGCTCGAGTCGCATAATCTACCTCCTCGGCTGGCGAACCCATTAATACCTGCGATTGTACCATGCCAATTTCAGGCGATCCAACTTGCACTCGATCCCACTGAGTGCTAAAATAGGCTTGACAAAAGAACTAGTCCCATGTACTATATGGCTCGTTGGCACTAGTTCTTTTGTCAAGC
>Ga0163147_10009736_pt1 | contig 10337 bp, 9 predicted proteins | sample OliLakLV19MP6G1_FD_148597 | JGI IMG/M metagenome (GOLD analysis project Ga0163147, IMG submission 148597) | Freshwater microbial mat bacterial communities from Lake Vanda, McMurdo Dry Valleys, Antarctica- Oligotrophic Lake LV.19.MP6.G1 | ecosystem: Environmental > Aquatic > Freshwater > Lake >... | reverse complement strand
TGAAGCTTGTAGGCTTTAAAGCTTGGAGGCTTGGAGGCATTGGCTATGCTTTTTTGGGAGGCAATGCTTGTATGCTATGCTTGTAGCCAATGCACGGCTTGGCTTTTGAAGCTTGTAGGCTTTAAAGCTTGGAGGCTTGGAGGCATTGGCTATGCTTTTTTGGGAGGCAATGCTTGTATGCTATGCTTGTAGCCAATGCACGGCTTGGCTTGGAGGCTTTGAAGCTTAGCCAATGCACGGCTTGGAAGCTTGTAGCCAATGCACGGCTTGGCTTGGAGGCTTGGAGGCATTGGCTATGCTTGTAGCCAATGCACGGCTTGGGAGCTTGTAGGCAATGCTTGGCTTTTTGCCTTACGCTTGTAGCCTTACGCTTGTAGCCAATGCACGGCTTGGCTTGTATGCAATGGATATGCTTCTATGCTATGCTTGTAGCCAATGCACGGCTTGGAGGCTTGTAGGCATTGGCTATGCTTATATGCTTGGCTATATGCACGTTTTGGCTATGCAAGTGGTGTAAGTGGTGCATACAGGCGTGCATAAAAGCTTTTGTTTTGCTTGTGCAAGTGCATTGGCTATGCACGGCTTGGAAGCTTGTAGCCAATGCACGGCTTGGCTTGGAGGCTTTGAAGCTTGGAGGCAAAAAACACAAGTGGTGCATTGGCATTGGCTATGCTTGTAGGCATTGGCTATGTTTGTAGGGTATGCTAAAAATGCAAGTACTTGGCTTGTAGCCATGCACGGCTTGGCTTGTATGCAATGCTTTTGCCTTATGCTTGTAGCCAATGCACGTTTTGGCTTGTAGTCTATGCAAGTGCCTTATGCTTGTAGCCAATGCACGTTTTGGCTTGTAGTCTATGCAAGTGCCTTATGCTTATGCACGTTTTGGAGGTTTGGCTATGCACGGCTTGGAAGCTTGTAGGCTTTGCTTGTAGGCTTTGAAGCTTGGAGGCAATGGATATGCTTCTATGCTTGGAGGCAATGGATATGCTTCTATGCTTGTAGGCAATGGATATGCTTATAGGCTATGCTTGGCTATGCTTGTCGCCAATGCACGGCGTGGAAGCTTGTTTACTATGCAAGTGGTGCATTGGCTATATGCAAGGCTTGGAGGCTTGGAGGCTTGGAAGCTTGTAGGTATTGGCTAAGCTTTGAAGCTTGTAGGCTTGGATATGCTTCTATGCTATGCTTCTATGCTATGCTTCTATGCTATGCTTGGCTATGCTTATGCCAATGCACGGCTTGTAGGCATTGGCTATGTTTGTAGGCAATGCTTGTAGGCTATGCTTGGCTTGTAGGCTATGCTTGTATGCTATGCTTGTATGCTATGCTTGTATGCTATGCTTGTAGCCAATGCACGGCTTGTAGGCTTGGAGGCTTGTAGGCTTTGAAGCTTGTAGGCTTGGAGGCTTGTAGGCTTTGAAGCTTGTAGGCTTGGAGGCTTTGAAGCTTGTAGGCTTATAGGCTTATAGGCAATGCACGGCTTGGCTTGTAGGCAATGGATATATGCACGTTTTTGAAGCTTATAGGCTTTGATACGCGTTTCACAAGTAGTGCATGGCATTGGCTATGCTTGTAGGCTTGTAGGCTTGTAGGCTTGTAGGCTTGTAGGCTTGGAAGCTTGTAGCTTGTAGCTTGGAAGCTTGTAGCTTGTAGCTTGTAGCTTGTAGCTTGTAGCTTGTAGCCTTACGCTTGTAGCCTTACGCTTGTAGCCTTACGCTTGTAGCCTTACGCTTGTAGCCTTACGCTTGTAGCCTTACGCTTGTAGCCTTACGCTTGTAGCCAATGCACGGCTTGGAAGCTTGTAGGCATTGGATATGCTTATATGCTTGGCTATATGCACGTTTTGGCTATGCTTGGCTATGCAAGTGGTGTAAGTGGTGCATACAGGCGTGCATAAAAGCTTTGCTTATGCAAGTGCATTGGCTATATGCGTTTTGGAGGCTTGGAGGCTTGGAGGCTTGGAGGCAATGCACGGCTTGGCTTGGAGGCTTGGCTATGTTTTGTATGTTGTGTAAGTGGTGCATTGGTTATATGCACGGCTTGGAGGCATTGGCTATGCTTGTAGGGAATGCTTTTAAGCAAGTACTTGGCTTGTAGCCATGCACGGCTTGGCTTGTATGCAATGCTTTTGCCTTATGCTTGTAGCCAATGCACGTTTTGGCTTGTAGGCTATGCAAGTGCCTTATGCTTGTAGCCAATGCACGTTTTGGCTTGTAGTCTATGCAAGTGCCTTATGCTTATGCACGTTTTGGAGGTTTGGCTATGCACGGCGTGGAAGCTTGTAGGCTTGGCTATGCTTTATGCACAAGTGGTGCATACAGGCGTGCATAAAAGCTTTTGTTTTGCTTGTGCATACAGGCGTGCATAAAAGCTTTGTTTTTGCTTATGCAAGTGCATTGGCTATATGCACGGCTTGGCTTGGAGGCTTGGAGGCATTGGCTAAGCTTGTAGGCTATGCACAAGTGGTGTATAAAAGCTTTGTTTTGCTTATGTAAGTGCATTGGCTATATGCACGGTTTGGAGGTTTGGCAATGCTTGGCTATGCTTGTAGCAAATGCACGGCTTGGAGGCTTGGCTTATAGGCTTGGAGGCTTGGAGGCTATGCTTGTAGCCATGCACGTTTTGGCTTGGAGGCTTGGCTATGCAAGTGGTGTATTGGCTATATGCGTTTTTGAAGCTTGGAGGCAATGCTTGGCTTTTGTGCCTTATGCTTGTAGGCTTGTAGGCTTGTAGGTATTGGCTATGCTTGGAAGCTTGTAGGCTTGTAGGTATTGGCTATGCTTGGAAGCTTGTAGGCTTGGAGGCTTGGAGGCTTTGAAGCTTGGCTATGCTTGTAGCCAATGCACGGCTTGGCTTGTAGGCATTGAAGCTTGTAGGCTTTGCTATGCAAGTGGTGCATACAGGCGTGCATTATGTTTTGCTATACAAGTGCTTGGCTTATATGCTTGGCTTATATGCTTGGCTTGTGCCTTATGCTTGTTTATGCAAGTGGTGCTATGCGTTTATAGGCGCGCGGACCCGGTGCGCGTGTTCTATCTTTTTGTGTACGTATAAAAATAAAAACACACGCACAAGTAAGTGCGCGTGCTTGTAGGTACGTTTTTTGCCTTAAAAACAAAGATAATATTATAACTTTATCTTTTGCTTTTACTACCTTATAGAGTACGTTTAATTTTATTTTTTATTATTGTTACATACCTCTCTTCGAAGTCAGTAACCCACCACACTTCGACCTCGTTTTTTTCTATAATTGCGCGTACAACGCGATTAGGTAACTCTAATGTAAACGATTCGTTTGGCAATGTAAACCAATACTTTTGCGCCATAGGTGGTGCTTCGCAATGCACGGCATACCTACATTTGCGGTTGCCGTTTTTTCTATAAACAAAGATATTCACTATCTTGCCTCCAAATTTTGCAGTACTCATAATTTATTTTTAGTTTTATTTTTGCTTTTACTTGTTTGTTTGTTTGTTTGTTTGCATACATATTTGCACGCCAATTATTTTACTTGCACCATAAAGGTATTGAACCGTAATCGGATTAAAAAACAGAAAGCACTCCTATGCAATAGGAGTGTTTTTTGCGTTTACGACTTTAATAAGCGTGTAACTTGCGTAATCGTAAAAGCCTTTCCTGTGCTTGTTTTAAAGCCGTGCTTGTTTAGCAACGCGCATATAACGCTTGTTTTTTTACCTTCGCACGCGTGAGCGAATGCACGTGCCTTTATGTTATTTTCGTTTGCTTTGGCTTTGGCTTTTATAGCTAAAACTCCCTTCGCGCGTCCATCGTTTGTAAGGTATTGTGGGTTCCCCAGTGTTTTTGTTTTACGTGCCTCCTGTAGCCCGGCCCGTGTTCTTTGGCTTATTAACTCGCGTTCTTGTTGTGCTAATGCGGCAAATATATGTATTGTAAAAGCATTCGCGGACGGCATGTCGCAACAAACAAATTCCGTTTTATTGTCCATTAGCGCGCTAATAAACGTTAAATTTCGTGAGAGTCTATCTAATTTTGCAATAACCAAAGTTGCATTTTCTTTTTTGCACAATGCTATTGCTTTTGCAAGTTCTGTGCGCAAATCGTTTTTACCACTTTCTATATCCGTAAAAGAGGCAAAAACACCATGCATGCCCGTGTACTTTAAAACGGCAGTTTCCTGTGCCAGCAGTCCTAATCCACTTGCGCCTTGTTGTTTCGTGCTTACGCGATAATATGCAACGTATTTCATATATTTGTTTGTTTTTGTTTGTTTACAGTGCAAAGTTACACAACATATACGACCGTACCAAATTTGTAATCAATTATTTTTGTAAAAAGCAGATAAAAAACATATATTCACACTTGTACGCATATAAAAAACATTAAATATTTTTAAGTGTGGTTTTTTATACTTAACTTTGCAGTGTGTTGTAGCTTAAAAGCATACAAACAACACCCAAAAATAATATGCAAAACAAAAAAGCATTAAAACAAAAAGTCGACATTACAGAAGATACAAACAGTATTTTGCGCGAGTTCTATACGGTTGCACAACTTTCTGAAAAAATGCAAGTGAGCGAGCGGAGCGTGGCTGACGCTATAAGGGCAGGTGTATTGCCAGCGGTTAAACGGTTCGGACGTTGGTATATAACGCATTCGGATGTTATCTTATTCTTAAAACCGTAACGACTGAATGCGTAACCGTAACCGTAGCCCGTAGCCGTGCATAGTGCATAGTGCATAGTGCATAGTGCATAGTGCATAGCCGTTGCATAGCCGTTGCATAGCCGTTGCATAGCCGTTGCATAGCCGTTGCATAGCCGTTGCATAGCCGTTGCATAGCCGAGCCGTAGCCCGTAACACCATAGTACAAAAACACAAAAAAGCACAATGTTGAAGCATTGTGCTAAACTCCTGAAAGTTTTAATTTTATTAACTTATTGCAAATATGCAAAATATAAATAACAATGCACGCCCTTCACCCTTTACGAGGTACTTGGCAAGTCCTAATGCCGTTTCGCATTGCCTCGCTGTTGGAGTACTTTTCCTATTAAGTAACTATCAAAACGTGTTGTATCGGGCGCACCCAGATACGACAGAACTTTTTACGTACCCTTATGTTTTAAAGGTTTTTTTAGCACATGTAGATGCCGTATTTTTTGGCTTTGCTACAGCTATAATAATGTTTCAAAGTCCCAAAGAAACATTGAAAATATTTTATTGTTTCTTAGAGAGTGTTATGGTGTTTCTGAATTATAACAGAAAATACATAACAGAAAATATAGGAAATGCCGACTTTGCTATTAACACTTTTATAGCAGGTTTTAGTGGCGTGACGTTGTACTTTTTGGGTACAATAGCCAAAAAGTATTTGCAAGAATATAATGCACAGCAAGTGCCTTGTATGCAACAAAATAGCGAAGGGCTTTTAGATATAGAAAGTTTGGAGGAAAAAATAGATACGGGTGCATACCTTAAAAAGTATGCTAAATTAGCAAAAGATCTAAAAGAAGGGCTATCTATTTCTGTTTGCGTAAAAAAACACAAGGTTTGTGCTACCACAGTCCAAAAAGTAAAAAGTGCTTTGGGAAGCTTAGAAGGGCATTCTACTATACCAATACCATAGTATTTTTTTGCGCAAAAGCTTATAAAAAAGCTTATTCTATTATACTATACCAATACCATAGTGTTTTTTTGCGCAAAAGCTTATGTATTATATTGTATTTTTTCTAATATAATATAATAGATACTGTTTATTTGCAAAAAGTTTATGCACTTTTGAACTCGCGCGCGCATTGTTTTGTTATGCTTATATTAACGGCAATATTGCCAAAAAAACAAGCCAAAAACAAGCACAAAAAAAGCACTCCTATTTGCAAAAAAAAGCAATAAGAGTGCTTGGAAATAAACAAAGAATTATGCACGTATATTTATGCACTTCGCTAAAAGTGCTTTTACAAAAAATAAACCGTAGCATTAAGGGACATACCTTACATAACCATAAACCTCTTTGCTTAGTTCCATTTTTTTAATGTTTTTAGCATAAAAAAATGAATTATGAATAGCACCCAAAAAACAACAACAACAACAACAACCGTAAAGGATTACGGCGTGGCGGATAGGGCAATAGCTTTTTGCAGATACAATATTAAAAACGTAGATACACGAGACAGTATCTCTTTTGAAGATTTTTGCGAGTTAATAAAAACACCACATGAACACGTAAAAGTCCAAATTGAAAAAATAAGGGCAAGTAAAGATAAAAAGGAAATAAGCAACCTAAAAGCGGACTTAGGGTATGTTTGCCTTAGCGGAGTGTTTCACAAGCGCGCATCAAACGCGTTAGTTATACATAGCGGTCTTATGCAAATCGACGTGGATACGCAAATAGGAGTGCAAATAGACTTTGCAGAATTAAGAGAAAAACTAAAGAAGGACGCGTATATTTGCGCGGTTTTTGAAGGTCCCAAAGGTATCTCGCACGGCATAAAAGCGGTTATGCGCGTGCCAAAAGTACTTTACGCATTAGAACACAAAGAAGTGTTTAAATGTGTGGAAACATACTTTAAAAACACGCACAACGTGGAAATAGACTCCCAAACAAGCGACGTAAGCCGTGCTTGTTTTTTATCGTGGGACGCGAATATTTACACAAACTATTTTGCAAAAGAGTTTTCTGTAGAGTTTCCTAAAACAGAACAAAAAAATATCCAACCCAAAAACAATCAAAAGATAACCAAAACACAAAATAAAAGCGTTTACGAGTTTTGTGTTTCTTGCGTTACAAAAAAGCAATCTTTTGTCGAAGGCAATAAAAGCTTTTTTAGGTACAACTTAGGTTGTATGCTATGCGAATATGGTGTAAACGAAACGGACGCAATTACATATATTAGCGAAAATTACGCGAGTGCAAGTGGTGTTTCAAAAGTACGTGCAGACGTACAAGGTGCTTACAAAAAATGCGTGCTTGGAAGTAAAACATATACACCACATGCAAGGCAATACGCATATAACGCGCCAGCATATACGCAAGAAGATACGCAAACAAACGAATATAACGCGCAAGGCGAGGCGCAAGGCGAAGGGCATACCTTTACACAAAACACGTCCAAAACGGCGCAAGGCGAGGCGAAATTAAGCAAATTAGGCGCAAGTATGCACAGCACGGAGCAGTACTTGCGCGGGAAAAGCTTTAAAAGAGATAAATATACGGGAGCGTATAGCATAAACGAAATAGAAATAAATACAATAGAGTACACGGAGGAGCTTCGTGTATGCCGTAAAAGTTTTGGTGTAAGCGTAAACGATTTTGAAATTATTTGCAATAGCAAACAAATAGACGAAAAAGATATAATAAAAGAATTAATTGAAAAAATAGAAACAATAAAACAAAGTGAAGGCAGTATAGCCAAATTGTTTAACACGCTTACCTTAAAAGATAACACACAGCACGAATATTTAGCGCGAATATTCAAAAAGTGGTTTATAGGTTTTTGGGCTACTTTGTTAGAAACAAATAATTTAGCAAAAAACGATTTGCTAATAGGTTTAACGGGTGCAAACAATATAGGTAAAAGCTATTTTTTTAGAGAAATGTTTAAAAAGATTGGTATTAAAATAAAGAGTGCAAACATAGAAAACAAAAAAATAGACGACTTAAAAAGATATGCAACCAGCCATTTTTGTGTGTTATTCGACGACATAAAAGAAGCTTTTTTTGAAGATAGCGACATGTATAAAGAAGTGCTTAGTAGTACAGAAATTAGTTTAATTCCAAAATTCTCGAATAAAACAGAAGAGAAAAAACGTATAGCTACATTTTGTTTCACAAGCAATCACGAAAAAATAATCTTTGATAAAGAATTTAATAGGCGCGTTGTGCCTATTTGCATAGATAGCATAAACCAAAACGCATTTAACGAAATAGATTTTTACAAAGTTTTTGCAGAAGCTCATAATTGCTATGTAAACGAGGACGCGTGGGAGCTTGATGCGGAAGAGGTGGCGTGGGTGCGTAACGATTTAAGTAATAGTGCGAAAAACGAGGTGTTTGAAGATTTTTTGTTATGCGACCGTTTTACACCAGCTACAAAAGAAAACGCGTGCGCGGTTTTTTATACTGCAACCCAGCTTGGAGAATTTTTTAACACACTTCTAAAAACAAAAGCATTGGGGCTTAGTCTAAAAAAACAAGGCTTTACAAGAACACAACACAAACCTGCACACTCAAAACACCAGCTTTGGGGTTATTGGGTGTGCGAAATTCCACAAAATTAGCACATAAGTAGAATAATAAGTAGAATAAAAGTAGAAAACTACTTATTCTACTTATGTGCGAAGTGCCTTAACTACAACGTTAAGGCACTTTTTTTTTATAATAAGTAGAATAAGTAGAATAAGTAGAATAATCGTACATACTCTTTTATTTTATAAAAATACATGCAAAAATATGCGTTTTGTAAGCACACAAAAAAATAGCAAACACACGCTTTTGCGCGTGCGTTTTTTAAAGGGTTATACGTTTTATTCTACTTATTCTACTTATTCTACTTATTATAAAAAAAAACACCATTAGCATAGCAAAAAACCGTGTTTGTATATAAGTAGAATAAATAGTTTTCTACTTTTATTCTACTTATTATTCTACTTATTTGGCTTTTTTGGGTGAAAACAACGGAATAATACACTTTTTTTTGGGTGTTTTAGGTTCGGCTATGCTTATGCTTGTGCTTGTGCTTGTAGCCAATGCACGGCTTGGCTTGGAGGCATTGGCTTTTTGCCTTACGCTTGTAGCCAATGCACGGCTTGGCTTGTAGGCAATGCTTGGCTTTTTGCCTTACGCTTGTAGCCAATGCACGGCTTGGAGGCATTGGCTATGCTTGTAGGGAATGCTTTTTAAGCAAGTACTTGGCTTGTAGCCATGCACGGCTTGGCTTGTATGCAATGCTTTTGCCTTATGCTTGTAGCCAATGCACGTTTTGGCTTGTAGTCTATGCAAGTGCCTTATGCTTATGCACGTTTTGGAGGTTTGGCTATGCACGGCTTGGAAGCTTGTAGGCTTTTGCTTGTAGGCTTTGCTTGTAGGCATTGGCTATGCTTGGATATGCTTGTAGCCAATGCACGGCTTTGAAGCTTGGAGGCAATGGATATGCTTCTATGCTTGTGCTTGTAGCCAATGCACGGCTTTGAAGCTTGTAGGCTTTGCTATGCAAGTGGTGCATTGGCTATATGCACGGCTTGGCTTGGAGGCATTGGCTATGCTTATGCTTGTAGGCAATGGATATGCTTCTATGCTATGCTTGGCTTATGCTATGCTATGCACGGCTTGGCTATGCTTATACGCTATGTAAGTGGTGCATTGGCTATATGCACGTTTTGGCTTGGAGGCATTGGCTATGCTTGTGCTTATGCTTGTAGGCAATGGATATGCTTATAGGCTATGCTTGGCTTATGCTATGCTATGCACGGCTTGGCTATGCTTATACGCTATGTAAGTGGTGCATTGGCTATATGCGTTTTGGAGGCTTGGAGGCTTGGAGGCTTGGAGGCTTGGAGGCTTGGAGGCTTGGAGGCTTGGAGGCTTGGAGGCTTGGAGGCTTGGAGGCTTGGAGGCTTGAAAAACAAGGTTTTATAAGAACACAACACAAACCTGCACACTCAAAATACCAGGTTTTGGGGTATTGGGTGTGCGAAATTCCACAAAATTAGCACATAAGTTGAATAATAAGTTGAATAATAAGTTGAATAAAGTAAAAAACTACTTATTCAACTTATGTGCGAAAGTGCCTTAACTACAACGTTAAGGCACTTTTTTTTTTAAATAAGTTGAATAAGTTGAATAAGTTGAATAATCGTACATACTCTTTTATTTTAAAAAAATACATACAAAAATATACGTTTTGTAAGCACACCAAAAAATAGCAAACACACGCTTTTGCGCGTGCGTTTTTTAAAGGGTTATACGTTTTATTCAACTTATTCACCTTATTCAACTTATTTAAAAAAAAAACACCATTAGCATAGCAAAAAACCGTGTTTGTATATAAGTTGAATAAATAGTTTTCAACTTTTATTCAACTTATTATTCAACTTATTTGGCTTTTTTGGGTGAAAACATCTGAATAATACACTTTTTTTTAGGTGTTTTAGGTTCGGCTATGCTTATGCTTGTGCTTGTAGCCAATGCACGACTTTTTGCCTTATGCTTGTAGCCAATGCACGGCTTGGCTTTTGAAGCTTGTAGGCTTTAAAGCTTGGAGGCTTGGAGGCATTGGCTATGCTTTTTTGGGAGGCAATGCTTGTATGCTATGCTTGTAGCCAATGCACGGCTTGGCTTTTGAAGCTTGTAGGCTTTAAAG
>Ga0163147_10009733_pt1 | contig 10339 bp, 12 predicted proteins | sample OliLakLV19MP6G1_FD_148597 | JGI IMG/M metagenome (GOLD analysis project Ga0163147, IMG submission 148597) | Freshwater microbial mat bacterial communities from Lake Vanda, McMurdo Dry Valleys, Antarctica- Oligotrophic Lake LV.19.MP6.G1 | ecosystem: Environmental > Aquatic > Freshwater > Lake >... | reverse complement strand
TGTTTGAGGGCAAGGAACTGACCACGCTACCCGCCAATGAACTGCGCCAGATGCGCCGCCGTATGCAGATGATCTTTCAGGATCCGTTCGCCTCGCTCAACCCGCGTATGTCGGTGGGGAACATCGTCAGCGAACCGCTGCGTATCCACAACATCATTCAGAATAAGGTCGAACTGCAAGAATACGTCGAACAACTTCTGATCCGCGTGGGTTTAAACCCGTATTTCATCAACCGCTATCCGCATGAGTTTTCGGGCGGTCAGCGTCAGCGTATTGGGATCGCCCGTGCGCTCGCTTTGCGCCCGTCGTTCATCGTCGCAGATGAGCCAATCTCCGCGCTCGATGTGTCGATTCAAGCACAGGTCGTCAATTTGCTGGAAGAACTGCAAGACGAACTCAAGCTGACTTACCTGTTCATCGCGCACGATTTGAGCATGGTGCGTCACATTTGTGATCGCGTGGCGGTGATGTATCTGGGCAAGATTGTCGAAATCGGCACAACCGATGATGTGTACGATAATCCGCTGCACCCGTACACACAGGCGCTGTTGTCGGCTGTACCCGTGCCAGACCCGTTGAAGGAACGTACACGCCAGCGTATTCTGCTCCCCGGCGATGTGCCTAGCCCCGCCCGTCCTCCCCTTGGCTGCAACTTCAACACGCGCTGCCCCGTCTCGATTGCGGGCATTTGCTATCAAGAACCCGACCCGCCGCTGGTGGAAATCACCGACGGTCACTGGGTCGCGTGCCATCGCGTCACCGAATACTAAAGCGAGATTAACCCCTGTCGAAAGATGGGGGTTTTTGTTTTAGATGAGCAAAGTGCAAAAAATGCATCTGCTGAACTTGTGCAAATTCTGCACAAGTTGAACTGACAAGAAAAACTTGTCAGTTGGATTTACTCGCTTGCGTATCTACGTTTCAACACATTGAGTAGATCGAGCGCCATTTCTTGCGCTTCAACAGGGAGATTGTCTACGATGTCCGCCGCCCGCAATGCCGCCTCGCTGCGATCTGCCTTGCCCGTAATGAAACCAATTTGCGTCATCAATTCATTGACACTTATCTCAAGCGCATCCGCTAACGCATAGCGAAACTCTTTATTCTCTACTGGCGGCTTATGCCGATCATGTTCCCAATGGCTAATGTTCGCACGAGTCGCGGGCAATCCATGCAATTCTAACCGTATAGCCAAGTCACCTTGACTCAGTTCTAATGCCTCACGCCTCTGTCGAAGAAAATCCCCTATCAACATTCTGTGTACCTCTCCGTATACAAACGGTATACCACACAGGTATCACGCCCATTTTCGTGTTTGTTGACATAAATAGATACATGATGTATCGTATATAAATACCTATTGAGGAATAAAAACATATGTCTCAAGAAAACAGCGAAATCATCATTTACGAAGCCGCGGACGGCAGCACGAAAATCGACGTCCGGCTAGAGGATGAAACAGTTTGGTTATCGCAAGCGCAAATGGCTACGCTATTTCAGTCCGAACGTACTAATATTACAAAACATATCAACAACATCTTCAAGACAAACGAGCTTAATGAAGAAAGCAATGTGAAAAAATTGCACATTGCAAATGCAGATAAGCCCGTAATATTTTATAGTCTCGACATGATTATCTCGGTGGGCTACCGCGTAAATTCTCAACAAGGCGTACAATTTCGCATGTGGGCGACCAAAACTATCCGTGAATACATTGTCAAAGGTTTCGTCCTCAACGATGATCGGCTGGCAGGGCGTCAAACCAACTACTTCGATGAGTTGTTGGAACGTGTCCGCAAAATCCGCACGTCCGAGTCAAACTTCTATGAAAAGGTCAAAGCTGTATTCACTACAAGCATTGACTATCAATCGAAGTCGGACGATGCGAAAGTCTTCTTTGGTACTGTGCAAAACAAATTTCATTACGCCATTACTGGACTCACCGCCGCCGAACTGATCGTAAAACGAATCGACGCCGCCAAACCTAACATGGGACTCATGCACCGCAAGCGCGAACGTGTCACCCGTGATGAAGCTGAAATCGCTAAAAATTATATGGAAGAGTCCGAACTCAAACGACTCGAACTTCTTGTAGAGCAGTTTTTATCGTTTGCGGAACTCCGTACTTACGAGCAGAAGCCGATGTATATGCGTGATTGGACTCGCAAATTGGATGAGTTTATCCGCTTCAATGACAAAGATGTTTTGACTCATGCAGGCAAAGTATCCCATGAAGATATGCGGCAGAAGGTCAAAAGTGAACTAGTTCGCTTCAATACCCCGCCCATGCTCAGAGACTAACTGTCGGCTGCGTCTGCATTGGCACGCCTTTGCTCACCCTGAATTTATGCCATGCCCATTATACGTCACATCGCTACAGCGTGACCTTTCGCAGGGTTACGTAGGCGCGTCAATGATGGCAAGAAACTCGGAAGGGGTGACGATGGGAATGTTCTGGTAGGTTTTGAGTACAGTCAGGTCTTGATCACCGCTAACGATATAATCCGCGCTGCCGCCGATGGCACATGAGAGGATGATGCGATCTTTTTTATCACGCACAGCATCCTCTGGCACTTCACTTGGCTCTACAATTTCAGCCATCCCGCGAAAAATATCGACAAGTTGAGCAGGAGACAATCCAGTTTTACTTACTCGCAAGGCAAATTTAGGGCTGCTCAACTTGCGTTCAAGTTCGTCTAAAATGTCATCAGAGAACAATAGAATCGCTTGTCGACCTCTAAAAATGTCGATAACGCGATCAGGTGTGCCTTTCCAGAACAGCGCGGAGATAAAGATATTCGTATCGACAGTTATGCGCTTCATGTACGAGTGGCATCATCCTCATCTGCTTCTGCAATCCATTCATTTATAATCGCTTGCGCTTCTTCTTCGGTCAAATCCCCATATTCGGCACGAAAATTGGCTTGAAGTTGATCCATTATAGTTGTGAGACGTGCTGCGGCTTCCTTCCGTTTACGTTCCAGTTCAACTTCGATCCATGCCGTAATCGTCTCACTGGTGAGTAAACCAGCAGCCCGCGCCTTCCGTTCAACTTCTTGATCCAATTCCAGAACAATCGTTACCATCACATGACGCCTTTGCTCACCCTGAATTTATGCCCATTATACGACACATCGCTACAGCGTGACCGTTCGCAGCGTCACCGAAATGCGCCGTTCTCGTATGATTTCCACATCCCCGATACTATCCGTTTTGCGCGGCGCGATGCCGTGTCGCCACTGGTAACGCGCCTCACCCCGCAGCACAAGCAAACTGCACGGCTCCAGTAACAGCGCGTGTTTATCCCCGCCGCGTGTGAAATCCATGACGCACGCCGACCCTAAACTGATCGAAATGATGTCCCCGCCGAAGCACGGCACGCAATCGACATGCGGCGCAATTCCCTGTCCCGGCTTGTACTCGTTGACCACCACTTGATCAGCCGGTTTACTCATCAATCTATCGGCGTAAAGTCTTTCCGCGAGGGTTTGCGCCCATACGGGCAGCTTACCAAGATAATCCGACTTGCTGAGCGTTTTCGACTTGTAGTTGTACAGGTAGCCGTAATGCTGCACGCGCCGCCTAAGCAGGGTCAACCAGACTGCTTGATCGATATGCTGCATCAGTTCGTCGTGTTCTACAGGATTTAGATAATTCGGGATATAAAATAGTCCGTTGATCATGATCCTACCTATAAGCACAAATGTTCTAATTCCACATGATCATAATCGAAAAAAGTGTGACGCGAAACCCCTGATAAATGAGAACATTTGTAGTAAATTGACATGCTCATCTATTCGCTCATAGAATAGAATATCTGCTCTGTGTCAAATGTGGGGGGTATTATGGCAAAACAAGCTGTCGGACGAATCGTTTGGACGGACTTGACCGTTCCGAATGCAGCGGAAATCCGCGATTTTTACGCTCAGGTGGTCGGCTGGAAACCGCAAGATGTTCCGGTTGATGATCACATTGACTTCAACATGACCGACCCCGCCAGCGGCGATCCGGTTGTAGGCGTGTGCCATGCGCTCGGTGACAATAAAACCTTGCCGCCGCAGTGGATGATTTACATCACGGTTGATGATTTGGACGCCAGCGTCAAAGCCTGTGAACAGCTTGGCGGCAAAGTGATCAACCCGCCGCGCAACGGCTTTTGTATCATTCAAGACCCCGCAGGGGCAGTCTGCGCGCTGTTTCAAGCCTAACCAACGGAGTGTTAAGCGGCTGTGATCAAGGTGCAGCCACCTTAATTCTACATTTCCCAAGTCTATCCCAAACTCGACGGCTTAAGAATCCTGTTCGTCGTTCAACCTGTTCATAACTTTGCGAGTTATGAACATTCTTAGGATTTTTGTTCTAAAAATGTTCATAACTATGCCGAGTTTTGAACAGGTAAGCGGCTTGCTATGTTCATAACCTGTTCAAAACTTTTGCCCATTTGGGATATAATTTGTGAAGTTCGTTAAGGACGTTATCGAGATTGTTAAAAACCTGTTCAAACTGTTCATAAGTGCCAGAGTTATGAACAGCCCCCCTGTTCATAACTTTTAGAACACAAGTGCGCTTATATCGCAACATTTGGGTAACGCCTGTGAAATAAAGTTAAATAATGGGATATAAATTGCGATATAAGTTTTTTTAATTGTTGCACATAGTAGTTATGAACAGTTTGAACAGCCCCTACTACTACTACTAAAAATATATATAGGGATTCAGTGGGGAGATTTCTCAAATAGTAAAGCCCGCGCAGAACCGTATGCTGCGCTATAATGCAAAGACGGTTAATGAAGACAACGGTTTTCAACATGACTCAAGAAAAAGAAGCCTACGCACAGAAAATCTCCATACTCACCCGCTTGACCGAAATCAGCGCGTCGTTGAATTCAAACCTGAAGCTGAAACCGTTGTTGAGCATCATCATGGAAGCAGCGGCAGAAATCGTGGATGCTGAGGCGGCGTCCGTGTTGTTGTGGGACACCAAAACCAACGAACTACGTTTTGCTTCGACCACCACCGACGGGCAATCGCTGATCGGCACAAGCGTACCGTTAGAGGGCAGCATTGCCGGAACGGTGCTGCGAGAAAACCGTGTTGTCATGGTGGAAAACGCCATCACTGACCCGCGCCATTACACCAAAGTGGATCAAGACCTTGCGTTTCAAACCCGATCAATTTTGGGCGTTCCCATGCACGCCAAAAGCAAAGTGATCGGCGTGCTGGAAGCGATCAATAAGCGCCAACTCCCCTGGACGCTCGATGATGCACACTACCTTTCGACGCTGGCGGCACAGGCAGCGGTTGCTATCGAAAGCGCCCAACTGGTCGCGGCGCTGCGACAGGCAAATGAAGAACTGAGCCATCTGGACAAGCTCAAAAGTGACTTCATCGCCATTGCGTCTCATGAACTGCGAACCCCGCTCGGCGTGATTCTGGGTTATGCCAGCTTTATTCAAGATACCGAAGACCCCGAAGTACGCGCTCATGCTTCAAAAGTGGTCTCCAGCGCCATGCAGTTACGGCGCATCATCGAGGACCTCACCAACTTACGGTTTATGGATCAAAACCCGTCAGAACTTAACTTTGAAAGTATCACGTTGGGGAGTTTTCTCAACGAGATTGCCCAAGAAGCGTTTGCGCTTAGTGAAGCCAGACGACATCGGATGTTGTACACTGCCCCCGATGATAATGTGAAAGTCAAAGTAGATCGCATCCGTATGGGCATGGCGATCACCAACATTTTGAACAATGCCGTCCGTTTCACACCGGACTTTGGGCGCATTATCCTGAACGTGGAGATCAAAGCGCATGAAGTCTGGATCAGCATCAACGATAACGGGATCGGCTTGGCGAAAGATCAGCTCGACAAAATATTTGAACGTTTTTATCAGGTAGAAGACCATATGACGCGCACGAATGGCGGCATGGGAATCGGGTTGAGCATCGCCAAAGCGTTGGTCGAAGCGCATGGCGGGCGCATCTGGGCGACTAGCCCCGGTTTGAATCAGGGAACGACTTTTACCCTGACGTTACCACTCGCGGAATAGCTTACAAAGGGTTGTAGACTGATGGCGATAAAGATTACATGGCTAAGTCATTCGACTTTCGCGCTCGACATTGATGGACACGCGGTTTTGATTGATCCGTTCATGAATGGAAACCCGCTGGCGTCACTCACCACCGATGAGGTAGTGGCGGAATTCATTTTGATCTCGCATGGTCATGGCGATCACGTGGGAGATGCTGTCGAGATCGCTAAGCGAACAGGGGCTGCAACCATCAGCAACGTGGAAATTAGCCACTGGCTGCAAAAGAAGGGTGTGGAGACCGCACACGGTCAAAATACGGGCGGCTGCGCCGATTACGGCTTCATGACCGTGAAGCTGACGCAAGCCTTCCACAGTTCATCCTTGCCCGATGGCAGTTATGGGGGAATGCCGAACGGGTTTATCATCACGGGCGGCGGCTATCGCCTGTATTTCGCGGGCGATACGGCGTTGTTTGGGGATATGGCGTTGTACGGTGACGAGGGGATCGATCTCGCGTTTCTGCCGATTGGCGATTACTTCACGATGGGCGTAGACGACTCGATCCGTGCGGTCAAGCTGATCCGTCCGCGTGTGGTGCTGCCCATGCATTACAACACCTTCCCGCCTATCCAGCAGGATGGGGGCAGTTGGGCAAACCGTGTCAGCAATGAAACCGACTCGCAGCCGATTGTGCTTGATCCGGGACAGTCGTATACGCTGCACGAGTAAATCCACCCATGACCATTGGGCGTGTCGCAGATTGCGGGACGCGCTATACTTTTACGAAATTTCGTCAATCTTTCCTAGGAGGGGAGCGATGAGCAAACGGACGCTTTGTCTTGCGCTTATGGCGCTGGTCATCGGCATTATTTCCGTCGCCGCAATTAGCGCCAGCGGAAATCGAGAGTTTGGCACGGGCTGGACTGCACAATATTTCAACAATACGACTCTGCAAGGGTCGCCCGTTTACACCGAGTCGCTCCCAACCGGGATCAACGTCAACTGGGGAACAGGCAGTCCAAATGCCGCTGTCCCTGTCGATAACTTTTCGGCACGTTTCACCTCTGTACAGTTATTCAATCAATCGACGTATGAATTCGTCGTGTCGTCAGATGACGGCGTGCGTATCTTGATCGATGGGGCGATTGTGTGGGATCGCTTTATCGGGCGTGTGCTAACGACAGATCGTTTTCAGCTCAACCTGACGGCGGGAACGCATCAACTGACGGTTGAATACCTCGAATTGGTGGATCAAGCCGCGATCCAATTCCAGTATTTCCAACTCACCGTCAATCCCGGCACGACACCGGGGACAACCCCCGGCGTCATTCAACCCACTGCCGGACCCACCGTGACCGCCTCGCGCATTCCGCCAACCTCGCTTCCCGCGATCCCACCGGGGGCGCTCACCGGAACGGTGATCCGTGCGACGGTCTTGCTGGTACGCGCTCAACCGTTCTTCGCGGGTCCCGTGGTCAACCGCATTTTGCGCGGTCAAACCTATGCAGTGGTGGGTCGTGATGAAACCGCCCGCTGGTTCCTCGTGCAGTTAGCGGGGATGCAGGGCTGGGTGTGGGGTTACTACCTGTTCGTGAATGGCAACGAGTTCAACGCGCCGATTGTGGGCGGGTTTGCAACGTCGGGTGATCCGGCGAATCGTACCAATGTCGTCGGGCAGACGAACGCGACTCTGCGTTTGCGCGGCGCACCAACAACTGACTCCGCTCAGACGGGGCGCATCCCCTGGGGCGACATTCTCCCCGTGATCGGGCGCACGCCAGCGGGCGATTGGTATCAGGTCGTGTTTAGAGGCACTGTCGGATGGGTCGCGTCGGGTTTCATCAACATTGTTGATGGGGATTTGAACTCTGTACCGATTGTTCAGTGACGATTACCCGAAAGACACCTCACCCTAAATCCCTCTCCGAAAATAGGAGAGGGACTTGAAAGACCCTGTTTCCCCCCTCTCGCTTTTCGGAGAGGGGGTTGGGCGTGAGATTGTACCCCCTCTAGGTAGCGTTCAAGGCATACCCCACCAGACCGGGCAGTTCGTGCAGTGTAATAGGTTTCAGAACAAACTCGAAACCAAGCTGTTCACATTCTTCTTTCATTTCAGAATGCCCCGAAATAACGACCACCGGAATTTGCTTCTGGCGAAGCACTGCCAGTTCATCACGCAGATGTTGAATGCTCAACATATCATCGACGTGCAGATCGCAGATGAACAGGTCAATGTCATAGGCTTGAAGTCGTTCCCGTGCTGTGCTGATACTGCGTGCGAGGTAGACCCGATAGCCCGCTTTGGTCAGCGTGCGGTTGTAGAGCAGAAGCAGCTCGTTGTCGTCTTCGAGAATGAGGATATTGCGCGGCATGAGTGTCCTGTTTTCCGATAAGTTAATCGTTTAAGTCATTTTCCTATGCTTAAATGAGTCTCACTATAGAATTGGGCGATAAAGCTCCAACTTATGTTTAAGAACGCATGAAAGGGGTGGGCGCTTATCCCTGCCTCATTCCAGCAGATTGAAGCCCTATAATTCGGCTCATGTAAAGAATGAGATCGTGCGCCGAAACAGGTTTTGACAGAAAGAAATCGATATCTAGGTCGGCTGTCATTGTGCGATATTGTTCTTGCCCCGAAATAATAATCACCTTCGTTCCCGATTCTTTAAGATGCGCCCATTCCTGGCGTAGCAAACTGACGCTGCTGCTGCTACCGACATGCATGTCGCATAAGAACACTAGGTAATCGTTTTCATGTAAGAATTGACGCGCCTCTTCAAGTGTGCGAGCGGAATCTATAAGATAGCCCGCTTTGGTCAACAACCGGTTGTATAAGCGTAAAAGATCGTAATCATCTTCGAGTGCTAAGATTTGTTTCGACACAGGGGATCTCCGTTACGGGGTAAGATGCTCATGATAGTCATGATTTGGTAGAGTTTGCTTATAACAGCCTATATGCAGCATACATCTTCAAAAACAGACAGATTACTTACGGGCTGACTATACGGGTTAATTAAATGAGTTATTACTTCCATTATCCATAAGAACGTTTAAGTGAGGGTGAATATTTCGTGAAACACGTAAATTATTTGTTAAATCTTATATTAGAGTGTTGTGAGGAGCGCTAAGGATTATATGTGAATATAATTTCATGCATCCCCTCTGGCACGAACACGGCGCGGAACATCACATCGGCGCGATAAATTGGGGTGGGTTCGCCGTCAATCGTCGCTTCCCAACCGGGGTAATACGCATCCGTGAGCAGTAGATAGCCGTCCGCCGCCGTCGTTACGTCAATCACGACGCGCTCAGGGGTGTATTCGGTGATCGTGAGCGCGTGCGGCACATTGTCCCAGTCCGCACCTCTTCCCTCACCGGCAAGTATGATCATCGTTCGAGGATCGAAGTCGGGATCGCGCATGAGGTCGAGCGCGGTTTCTGTTCCCTCGTCGCTGTCAGGCGTCCAGTAAGCGTCATATACCATGAACGCACGCGGGAACACGGTTAAATTTTCGTAGGTTTTTATGTCGCTGGACAGTACACGCCGCCAACCGTCTGGTGTCAACTGCTGAAAATCACCCGTGCGGGTATCGATCACCGTTACTGCATCAACTGTTATTTCATTTACCGCGATAATCAAAAACTGATATACGTTGAGTAGCCCGTCTAATTCACCCCGAATAATATGATAGTCATTCTCTAAATCGATCAGTGATTCGGCATCAATTTGCTGGAGTCCTTCGTAAGCAGTTCGTACCCTCAATTGTGGATGTACGCAGGGTTCTTCAATACATCTGTAGACAATACGAATTTCGTTTGCCGCGAAATAGTTGATCAGCGAGTAGTAGGCTGGTTGTGACATTTGGACAGTCACCGGAATCCCCGTATCGTAGAAAATGCCGTCATGCACGAGGTCATACACTTTATCGAGGACGAGCCAGCGCGTGTTGGTCAAATTCAGCCAGCGTTGATCGGGGATGCACGCGCCGCGACATGCTTCTGACGCCATCGACTCGCGCAAGCGTCCGTCAATGGTGCGGAGTTCGCCTTCGGGCAGCATCAGCGACATGAAGGCGGTGTAATAGCTCGTCGGGAGCAATCCGCCGTCAAACCCGTCAATGCTCGGAATGCCATACAGCAGAGGCAAATTCGGCGCAAGTAGTTCACGCTGCTTGACCGTGACAAACGCATTATGCAGCGATTCTGGCGACAGGTCGAACCAGCGTGATTCGAGCGCGGCACGATCTCCCGGATCGAACAAGCCGTCGCTGATGCTGAGGACTCGCCCCGGTGGGTTCTGCCCCTCATTG
>Ga0163147_10009727_pt1 | contig 10342 bp, 8 predicted proteins | sample OliLakLV19MP6G1_FD_148597 | JGI IMG/M metagenome (GOLD analysis project Ga0163147, IMG submission 148597) | Freshwater microbial mat bacterial communities from Lake Vanda, McMurdo Dry Valleys, Antarctica- Oligotrophic Lake LV.19.MP6.G1 | ecosystem: Environmental > Aquatic > Freshwater > Lake >... | reverse complement strand
ACGATAACCCGACCCGGCCGTTCGCATCGGCCGGGTCGGGTTATCGTACAGACCTACAACCCCAACCACCCCGCGATTACTAGCCTGGTTACGCACGACTTTGACGGCTTTGTTAAACAGGAACTTGAACGTCGAAAGGAAGCAAACTACCCGCCGTATTTTCGCTTCGTGGTGGTCCGGGTCGATGCGGCGACGGAAGGGTTGGCCCGCGAGGCCGCGACTGCCCTTGCTGTTGAGTTGCGAGCACTGGGACGCGGATCCGGGGTGCGGGTCCTGGGTCCGGCTGAGGCGCCGATCCCCCGGCTGCGAAACCGTTATCGGTTTCAAATCTGGTTGTCCCACCCGAGCCGAGCCCCGCTCTTGACGGTGTTGACAGCCGCAATGGACTCCCGTCAATTAAAGGTTCCCGCGGGCGTTCGCATGGCGGTCGACGTGGACCCCCAGAGCGTGCTTTGATGCACCTTTCAACGCCGTGAAGTTTCTCGTACTCGCCCCAGACGAAGAGTCCAGCCTCATCCGCCAAGCTGCGCGCGATGCGGGCTGCGCGGTCGTTTGTACCGATGCGGTGGACAGCCTGGCAGGTTGGCTGGCAACGACGCGTCCGGATGCTGTGGTCGTCTCGACCAAGGTGCTTTCGTCCGGGCCCAGCGTGGTGGCCGAGCGCATCCGTCGGTTTGCGACGGCGGTTCCAATTATTTTCCTGTGTGATGCGACGGAGGCCGCGGACGCCGAACAGGCCGGAAACCTCGCACTCATCCGACCGGCAGTTCCCGCAGAGGTGGTCCGGGTCGCAATGGCCATCGTCGAGGCTCAGGCCAATGCGTCTGGCGAGTTCAACGCCACGGTCGGCAACGCCACCCGCCCGGCGTCGGATCCCGGTTTGACGCTTGCGCTCTTGGCCGACCCTCCTTCGCTGCAGCCGCTCGGTCAGAGCGTTCGAGGCCGGGTGTCGTCCCGACCCACCCGGAACGATTCGCAAGACGTGCCATGGACCGACGACTGGATGCCGGCTTTGACCGAAACCATCGATCGTTCGCTTGATGCCGAAATGGCCCTGGCGGTGGAAGCAGTGCTTGGACCGGTTGCAGGAGAGCTCGGGAGCGAAATCCCCTCGGAAAAAACACCGGGGCCATTTGGGACTGAAAACACGATCGAGATCTCGCGCGAAGATGTGGATTCGATCATTGCGCGGTCACGACTTCACTCGGGCGCGCCGGTTGAGTTCACACCCTCCAACACCACGCGCCGGGTTGTCGGCACGTGGCATCGCTCGTTCGATGGATTGGAGCTGCCGCAGAATGGCGAGCTCGCAAGCGTTGGCATTGCAGATCTGTTGGGTGCGGCGCTTGAGAACACCGCAACGGGTCGATTGCGGCTGAAGCGCGGCGACGTCGAAAAGTCGATCTTCTTCGAGGCGGGTCGTCCGGTACTGGCGGTTTCGAGTGCGGCTTCGGATCGCATGGTGCAGATGTTGGTTCGCGAACACACCATCAGTGCGGAGCAGGCCGATTGCGCGATGGCGCTGGCTGCTGACACGCGCCGGCGGATGGGTGTCGTGTTGGTCGACTTGGGTTTTTTGAAGTCCGGCGAGTTGTTGCCCGCCGTGCGTCGACACTACGAGGAGATCATCCTTTCGATCTTCGAGTGGGAGGAAGGAACGTATCGTTTCGAGGCAGGCGAGACGGCAGATCCCCGACGGGTGCGTCTGCTGCAACATCCTGCAGCGATTGTCGTCGAGGGCATCGGACGTGCTTACAGCGACGCTCGGTTGAGTCGCGCCTATGGCAATCCACTCCAGATGCTGCGCCTTCGGCAGCACTCGGGTGTCGCCGACATCATGCTGGGGGTCACCTCAGGAGTTCCCGCTACCTCGCGATTGCCTGTGTTGTTCGACGGCGTGAGGACCATCATCGATATCGTGCGTGCGAGCGGACAATCGGAATCGGTTGTGTTGCAGGTTGCGCTCGCGTTGCGCGCTTTTGGCGTCTTGCAGGGCACGGTGGTCGCGTCCGGCGATGAAACACCCACGCCCGAGATCATGGCGCGGGATAGCGAGATCGATCGCGAGCGCATCCGCCAGCGTTCGCGTTTTGTGGCAGAGGGAAGCTACTTCGACGTCCTGGGGCTTCTGCCGACGGCATCGGTGGCGGAAATTCGCGCGGCTTGCGATCGCATTCGGCGGGAAACCAGCGATCTCACCATCGGACCCACCCTGGGCGCTGAACTTGCGGGTGAGCTTCGGGTATTGCGTGTGGTGCTGGATGAGGCGTCGTGGATTCTGGGTGATGACACAACGCGAGAGCTTTACAGGGCGCACGCCTTGCCGGTTGACCCGGCTGATGCCGATGCAGGCGCGCCGGGCCAGCGCACCTGAAAGGTAGTACCGATGGCCGAGCGTCTCCGCGCTGTTTTTATGGGCTCGCCCGAGTTTGCTGTGACTTCATTGCGTGCGCTCGCGACGAAGCACGACATCCTTGGTGTGGTCTGTCAGCCCGATAAACCCGCGGGCCGAGGCAAACACTTGTCGCCGCCTGCCATCAAGGTTGCGGCAACGCTGCTCAACCTGCCGGTGTGGCAGCCGACAACCCTCAAGGGAGAAGAGGGATCACAGTTCGTCGAGTCGATGCGCGCGCTCCGACCCGACGTCTTGATCGTGGTGGCGTACGGAAAGATCTTGCCGCAGTCGTTGCTTGATGTGCCACGTTTGGGACCTCTGAACGTTCACGCCTCGTTGTTGCCGCGTTATCGCGGAGCCGCGCCAATCCAGTGGTCGATCTTGAACCGGGATCTCGAAACGGGTGTCTGCATAATGCGGATGGAGGCGGGTCTCGACTCCGGGCCCGTCCTGGCCTGTAAGCGAACAACAATTGGCAGCGAAGAAACGTCCGGTGATTTATTCGCGCGTTTGGCGGTAGTTGGATCGGAGCTGCTGCTGGAAATACTGCCGCAACTGGCCGAGGGCACGGTCTGCGAGACCCCACAGAATGGTGCATTGGCGACATTGGCACCCCTGTTGCGAAAAGAGGACGGCCGGCTCGATTTTTCGCAAGCCGCCGAATCGGTCGGCGCCCGTGCGCGCGGCGTTGATCCCTGGCCCGGCGCATTCGCTCGTTTGAACGGAGAACCGGTAAAGCTTTGGAGACCGAGTATCCGGGGGTCATCGACCACGGCAGCCGAACCAGGAACGATCGTTGCTGCCGGGAGTGCGGGCCTTGAAATCGCGTGTGGAACCGGCGCGGTCGTGTTCGCGGAAATGCAACTGGCCGGGCGGAAACGCCTCCCGGTTTCGGCCGTCTTGTCGGGCCATGCAATCGCCCTCGGCACTCGCCTTGACTGACCTCGGATCGGCCCGAACGTGTGAAGATTGTTTGGGTTGAGGCGGTGGGTGGTTTATCGTCGCGTCCGGGGTTTTCGTCACGGAAAAGTTCAAGCGCGTTCTCATCGTTTCGGTTGCAGCCATTTTGGCGTTGGGGCTGGGCTCGGCTGTGTTCCTTTGGTTCAAGGAGCCTGCGTCTCGTTCTCCGGGAGCCATAACGGTTGAAGTCTTTCCGGAACGGTTGGAACGGGGCAGATACCTGGCTCATCACGTCGCGCTTTGCATCCACTGCCATTCAGACAAGCAGGGCGACAGGATTGGCTATCCGCCGGTTTTGACGGCGATCGGTGATGGCGGTTCATCGTGCTGGGACGAGGCCTCGGGTCACGGTTCGGGCTTCAAGGTTTGCCCCTCGAACATCACCTCGGATGCCGAGTTTGGACTCGGCGGTTGGTCCGACGGCGAGATCATGCGCGCCATTCGCGAAGGCGTTGATCGAGACGGCAAGGCCCTGTTTCCGCTGATGCCCTATAGCGCTTACCGCTCGTTGTCCGACGAAGACACCAAGGCCTTGTTGGCGTATCTGCGAAGTTTGCCCCCGGTTCGTCGAGAGGTACCCGCGCGAAAGCTGCCTCTGTTTCTCGGCATCGAAGTGAAATTTCAGCCGAAACCCATCGTCGAGGAGGTACCCGATCCGCCCGCGAAGGATTCGGTGGCCCGAGGCAAATACCTCACCACGATTGCGGGATGCAATCAATGTCACACGCCGGTGGACGAAGAAGGCAAGCCGATTGCGTCGCGTGAGTTTTCGGGTGGCCAGTCGTTTTCGTTGGGGGGTGGCTCGCGGGTGTTCGCATCCAACCTGACGCCTGCAAAGTCGGGACTCGGCAATCGGTCCGAGGCCGAATTTGTCGGTATTTTTCGAGGATTCGCGACGGACGTTGCGGCCAATACGCCGATGCCCCCGGGCCGCAATACCGTGATGCCCTGGTTGTCCTACGCTTTCATGCAGACCGATGATCTCAAGGCGATCTACGCCTACCTGCGCACGTTGCCACCGGTCGAGAATGTTGTTTCAAGCCGTCGAATGTTGCCGCGGGGAGACGCTCGTCGCGGCGGCGTTCAACCATCGACGTCGGATGCGGCCTCGGCTGCGGTCGATTCTGGTAGAGACTAAAGGCTTTCAATATGTCGTTTCCACATCCAGTCAAAATAGCGCCCTCGTTGTTATCGGCAGACTTCGGTCGGTTGGCCGAGGAGATCCGATCGGTAGAAGTCGCGGGTGGTGATGTGTTGCACGTGGACGTCATGGACGGACGTTTCGTTCCGAACATCACCATTGGACCGCTGGTTGTGCGCGCGATTCGCAAGGCCGCCTCGGTTCCGCTGGAAGTACATCTGATGATCGTCGAGCCAGAGAAATACATCGACGAATTCGCCGAGGCGGGTGCGGATGTGATCTGGGTTCACGCCGAAGCCTGCCCACACCTGCACCGAACGCTGCAACAAATTCAAGCGACGGGAAAAAAGGTCGGCGTTTCGATCAACCCGCATACGCCGATCTCAGCACTCGAGCACATCCTCCCCGAGGTTTCTTCGGTGCTCATCATGACGGTGAATCCGGGCTTCGGCGGCCAATCGTTTATTCCTGCGATGGTGCCCAAGATCGCAGCCTTGCGTGACGAGATCGCGCGCCGTGGGCTTCCGGTTGAAATCGCAGTGGATGGCGGGATCTCACCTGCGACCGCGGGCGCAGTGGTCGCAGCGGGCGCTCGCAACTTGATCGCGGGCTCTGCCGTTTTCGGCAAGCCGGACTACCGGGCTGCGATCTCGGCGATTCGAGCCGGCTACGCGAACCTTCCCGGCTAACCCGGGCGGTGCGTTGCGGGTTGTTTTCGCGTGGCCGCGAGGCCGAGGTTCAAAATGCTCGACAGGAGTGCCTCGTAGGAAACCCGCACGGCCTTTGCGGACGATGGGAATTCGTCATCGCGCGCGATGCCGGGATTGGGATTGGCCTCGATGACGAAACAGCGTCCGTCTGCTGTGATACGAAAGTCAAGACGGCCGTATCCTGAAAGGTGAAGGGCGCGATAACTGCGTCGCGAAAGGCTGCGCAACCGTTCGATGACCGCTTCCGGCAATTTGGCCTCGCCCCACCTGATCTTGTGGCGCGCTTGATAGGCCCGATCCCATTTGATCTTGCGGGTGGCAATCGGGGCCGAGTGTTCAGGCAGATGATCCATCACAAGTTCCCACGGAGGAAATACTTGCAACCGGTCCGTGCCGAGGACGCTCACATAGATCTCCCGACCATCGATATAGGTTTCCGCAAGCGCATCCGTCCCGATGGTATCGTGGATAAAGCGAACGCGTTCTTCCAGCTTCTCGTCACTTTCGACAATGGAGGCCTGTGCGATGCCAAGAGAAGCATCCTCGTTCAGAGACTTGACGATAACTGGATAGGTGAGGTGCTTCGGTTTGCGAACTTTGCGTCCCCGGGTGAATACCGCGAAATCTGGGAAGGGGATTCGGTGATACGCTAGGATCTTTTTGGTGAGCGCCTTGTCTCGCGCCAGCGTGAGTCCGCGCGGATTGCATCCCGTGTAGGGAACGCGCAGCAGTTCAAGGTAGGCCACCACGTGCTGATCGAAAATACCTTCACCTCCGAACTCGTCGAGCAGGTTGAAAACGATGTCGGGCTGAAATGCAGCGATGGTTTCGCGGATGGGCCTCAGTTCGTCGCGGACGCCGAGTCCAAGCACGTCATGACCCATCGAACGCAACGTGTTCAGGATGTGGAATTCGGCTTTCCAGGCTTCGTCGTGTCGCTCCGCCGAAGATTCCGGTTTCTCCGGCGGCACGCGATCCTCGTGCATCAAGACGAGAACCTTGTGCGGGTGGCGGGTCATAACGCGTATCGATCCCGGCTGGTGTGCAAGTACTTGACCGTTCGGGCGGTGAGCAAAAGCGAAAAGTCGTGCAGAACCTTTTCTTCGGGATCCGCGCGAAACAAGCGCAGACGGCGGCACCGAACCATCATCAAACGCAACACGTGATCGAGCGCCACGTCATATTGCGGTGTCCATCGGGTGACGCGCTCGCGAATGGTGCGGCGGTGGCGGTTCAAAAACGCCGAGGCGCTTTCCTGGCCGCGTTCATTGATACCGGGTCCAAAAAGGTTTCGCAGATCGTTGTCGTAGACCGAGTTTTCTCCGAGCAAACCATAGGTCTCGCGTTTCTTTCGGTAGAACTCGCGCAAAGTCATGCCTTGCGAGGGCAGGGGATCGATCTGAAGATCGTTTTGTACGGGCGCTCGCGAGCGCGCGACTTCTGCCATCAGCGAGTCAACGTAGATTAGCTTCTTGAGAGCGGGCCAACCTGCATAGCGTTGTCGCCACCCTGATCGTGGCGTGAGCCAGAGGGCAAAGGTTTCGGCGAAGTCCTCGACCGGGTGACTTTGCGCATACCAGAAGTCGAGGTGCAGGACGTGATTGCGGCTCCAGGGTTTGGGCTGGTACGAGAGCGGATAGGGTGCCGTCGCATTCCCGAAAAGCGCGCGCCATTTGGCGCGACGATGCAACCGAAACGCGGTTTGTATCGCGTGTCCCGTCTCGTGGCGCAAAATGCGCATGAAGCTGCCGTGAGAGCCGCCTTCGACTTCCCCCATGATCGTTTGCTCAAGCCGCATGAGTCGCGGATGCGCGAGGTAAAACGGAATGGCGAAGCCGGGCACGCCATCGGGACAAAACCACTCACTTGAAAGCCAGCAATGGGGTGTGACACGAATGCCCCGGGTGCGCAGTTCGGCGCCTAGTTGTTCGATGCCGCGCATCATCCAGGTCGATTCGAGCCGGAGATCGAGGTCACAGAGTCGCAGATCGAGCAATCGTTCGTCGTTCCAGGTCGACCAGGTGCTCAGGCGGTGCGCCGGTCGCCGCTTGAGCAGCGCAAGGGATCTCCCGGCGGGCGATCGGTGCGGCGGGCGACGGGTGGGCGTTGGCATGAGGCCCCCTGTTGATAACCCCGCTTGAGCCGCCAATCCAGTCCTTTGCATCGACCGCCGGTTCTCGGGATTTCGATGCCGGGCGAGGATGGAGTTGTTGTAGCATCGCGCCCATGAAACGTTCTGTTGCGGCGATTGGCGTCGCCGCCGTGTTTGGGTGGGTCGGCTTGCTTTCGTGCGGCTCGGATCCCGACTGTACGAAGGGTACGGTTCGCATCGAAGCCATCGGTGATCCTGCGAAGCTTCCTGTGGGCGGAGGCACCGTGACCGTTCAGGTCGAACAAAACGGGACCATCGTGGCGAGTGCGACCGGGACGTTGGATGCAAGCAAGGGCTCCGGAACGGTCGAGGTACCTCTGCCGACCTATCGCAGCGGCGACGAGGTTCTGCTGCGCGCTCACCTAACTGATGCCACGGGACGCGTCGTCGGGACCTGGTTCAACCTCGTGACCCTGCCTTCTGGCTGTCTTTCGGCCGAGGCGAATCTCTTCCTGAGGTCGTTCCCCGACGGAGGGATAGCCGACGCAATGGTTTCCGATGCCAGGGCTCCGATGGTGACGCCAGATGCGATGTCGAGCGTGAGCGACGCATCACCGAGCGATGTCCTACTGCCGATCGCCGACGGATCGGCGCCGTCCGATGCAGCGATACCAGCGCCCGATGAAGCGGATGCCTCATCGGTCACGGAGGACGGAAGCGTCGACGCACCGTAGGGCCGCGGAAAAGCAGAGCCGCACGCCCTCACGCCTCCGTCGAACTTTCCGCTTCGTCCACCGTCGTGGCCGCACCGGCCACGGTCACTCGAGAAAGCAGCAGTCGCCCCAATGCGAGGCCGACCACCGCTGCGGCGCCGCTCGCGAGCAACACGCCGAGCTTGGCCGCCGCAAGGAGTTGGACGTCAGCGAAAGCCAGCTGCGCGACGAACAGCGCCATCGTGAACCCGACCCCGGCGACGACACCGAGCACCACGAGATGTCTCAGTGTCAGCCCAGCCGGCAGCGTTCCAATGCGAAGGCGCAGCGTAAGCCAGCACGCCAGCAAGACGCCGATAGGCTTTCCGACGACAAGACCGACTGCAACCGCGGACGCGACACTCCACGAGGTGTCGTCGAGGGACCCTCCCGCGATCGACACGCCCGCGTTGGCCAACGCGAAGACGGGCATGATCCCGAACGCGACCCAGGGATGGAGCGCCTCGATCAGGCTCTCCGCGGGCGACATCGCTTCGCGGCGCGCGGCGTCAACGTTGCTGAGCGTCTCGGCGAACTCGTGAGAAGACAGCGCGCTCGGGTTTGCCTGCGCGAGGTGGTCGATCTCCCTTCGAATCCCGGCGACAAAACCGTCGGGACCGAGCCACGATCTCACGGGTGTAACCAGCCCGACGAGGACACCGGCAATGGTGGGGTGGATGCCCGCTGCGTAGATGCCCGCCCACGCGACGAGGGCCGCGGCAACGTAAGCGACCCTCGAGCGCACGCCGAGTCGCTGCATGGCGAAGATGCCTGCGAACCCGAGGGCCGCAACCAGGATGCCCGAGAGTGCAATCCCCGACGAGTAGAAGATGGCGATGACAACGATAGCGCCAAGGTCGTCGATGACCGCCAGCGCGAGGAGCAGTACCCGGAGCGCAGGCGGAACGCGCTTGCCGAGTAGGGCAAGGATGCCAACCGCGAACGCGATGTCCGTCGCCATCGGAACACCCCATCCCGAGCGGGTTGCGGGGGCGCCGGCGAGGAGAAGGTAGAGACCGGCAGGGGCGAGCATGCCGCCCAGCGCAGCCGCCGCTGGAAGCGCAGCACGCCGCCACTCCGATAGCTCGCCATGGTGGATCTCGCGTCGGATCTCCATCCCCACGACGAAGAAAAAGATCACCATCAGGCCGTCGTTGACGACCCACTCGAGGGATCTCTCGAATGCAAACGTACCGATGCGGATGCCGAGCGGCGTGTGCCATAGATGCGCGTAGCTTTCGGCCCAAGGAGAGTTTGCCAACGCAAGCGCGACCGCCGCGGCGACGAGCAACAGGATGCCGCTCGCTGCCTCGATGCGAAGGAAGCGCTCGAGCGGGCGACGAGCCAAGCGCGCGAAGCGCAGCAGCGGCTCCCAGGCTTCCGGTGGCGACGACGGAAGTTTGGCACTTCGCTTGGAATCGACGTTGCTCATGAGCCGAACTCGGACCAGCGAGGCGACGCGGCGGCTGATCCTCCGCTGCGTGGCGCTTGCTCGCCTCTTGAGTTGTCGGGGCGAGAGGATTTGAACCTCCGGCCTTTCGGTCCCGAACCGAACGCGCTACCAGGCTGCGCTACGCCCCGAAGCTTAAGTTTTCAGCGCCAGCAAGCACTGAGGCCGTCTGGGGCTGCGAAATGTAGCATGCAGAACCCTGTCGGCTGCAAGAAAAACATGCAGTTCACGACAGGGACTATTTCTGCAAACCCGCGACAAATTCGCTATTGCGCCAGGTCTTGCAGCAGCTTCTCGGGCGGTTTTCCTTCGAGCTCAATGGTCTGGGTTTCGGGCGGCAAGACGGCGTTGCCCTCAAGCAAAACCTTGCCGTCGGCGGCCTGGGTTCGCTTGTGGATGATAAGACCGTTTGAGGCTGCGAACCCCGTGATCGAATTGATACCGACGGTTCCTGTGACCACCACCGTGTCACCCACCTTCGCCAGCTTCTCGTCGAAGGGGCGGGGCTTGCTGGTTTTCCAGTCCTTGACCGGATAATCGGCGATGAGCAGCGAGCGCGAAAGCTTCATATCGGGTGTATCGGCGATGAAGAAATGGGGCTGATCGCAAGGGCGGCATTCACCTTCGGCGATAGGCTCGCGAACGGGCTTGCCCGGCAATCCCTTCTTTTTGGGAGCACCCGCCTTGTCGTTGCAAATGCGCTGCTCCTCGGGGCAAACGTAGATCTCGCGAATGAACGCTTTGATTTGAACGTCTTTTTCCATGTACTTGCCCATGGACTTGCGCAACCCGAACACCGACAGTTCGCCCGTCGGGTGTTTGATGGGGGCGTTCTTCAGATC